>Ga0105055_10007596_pt1 | contig 14346 bp, 13 predicted proteins | sample BON03_FD_78090 | JGI IMG/M metagenome (GOLD analysis project Ga0105055, IMG submission 78090) | Freshwater microbial communities from Lake Bonney liftoff mats and glacier meltwater in Antarctica - BON-03 | ecosystem: Environmental > Aquatic > Freshwater > Ice > Glacier meltwater | place: Lake...
ACCAATATGTTTTTTTTCTTTCTTCAGTTATAGACTCAGTATACCTTTCTTATTGCGTAGGCAATCACAACTTAACTGCTTCTACTTCCTTCAAGCACTCACCCAACTCGATTCCTAATTCCCGCCATGGGAAACTGTACTGTAAAGGCCCGGGCGGCCATGCACTATACGAATCACCTCCAATTCCAAAGAAGAAGAAGAGCAGCGGAGTGAAAGCAAGACGGAGTCCAGGGTTGTTGCTGTTCCAGCTGAGAGACCATCTCCAGTTCCGTAGAATTTTCCAAAGCGACTCTCCTTTCAACAAGATACTCATGTTTTTTAAGAATGTAGCGATTGATGGATTCTATTCACTGCTTGTAATGTTTTGAAACAATAGATTTTGGTTTTGTTAAAGAAGAATGTTCAAAAGAAGCGAAACAAGGATGAAGAATGACAACCACAGGACTGCGAGACGTGGAAGATCATTCAAAGTCAAGGAACGAAAATGATGTATATATCTAACTTGAGTGGTACCTAAAATAAATGGGGGATCATAAAACAAAATCGTATTAAACTTGGTAGTGTACGATAGTTTCCTGCTCTTGTCCATTTCGTCTTGTACGATATATCATGACAGCTGCGGCAACGACTACTAATCCTGAAACTACTCCAACAACAGCAAATACAACAGAGGAGCTTGTGCTTTGATGCTGTGCCAGCAAGGACTCCTCAGCAGGGGAAGTGTTGATCAAAAGTTTGCTCTTCACCACCGCAAGCAATGTATACCCTTTCTTGAACTCATCCAAGTCCAATGCCCAGTTCATTCCCCCCAATAGATCTTTTGATTTTATCAAATCGCATTTCAAACCAATCGATCGTTCGTTGTCGTATGCTACCATCATTCCGCTACTACTGTACGCATAAGGAACCCCTCGTGCTTGGTCCCATACTTCAATAAGTTCGTTATTGTTAATCATCGTTTGGATCTCAGCATACGCCAACATCCCTTTTTCACGAGTTCCAGGACCAGCATTTCCTGCACCACTTGCACTAACAAGCATGCCGTGGCTAGTTCCGGGAGACAACTGAAAGGTCTTTCCATATGTTGCCAAACCCAAAGTTAATTTCTTCGAACTGCATCCAAGCTCCAACCAATAATCAACAGCCCATGAAACACTGACTGGATATCCATAGGCAGTCTCGTCATCTGTTGTAGCATATAACGATGTATGATGTCCAGTAATCGGCTCCCAGGCTCCGTGCATATCATATGCCATCAAGTTGATCCAATCAAAACCAGTGTCGGGATCACAGAGGCTTGGTACATCGTAGGCTTGGTCCACAGTAGATTTTCCAATACCAACAGCAGCTGTTACTAATAGTCCATTCGTCCTGAATGCATCTCTCATCTCTTTGATTAGAATCACCAAGTTGGATTTGTCTTCCGGAGTACTTGAAGCACCGTTATGTCCTGCAACCACTGGGTATTCCCAATCAATATCAATACCATCAAAATGGTGTTGAACTAGAAAGGCAACAACGTTGCTAATAAAAGTTGCTCTGTTGGCTGGAGTTGAAACCATATCAGAAAACAAATTGCAAGAGGAAGCGCCAGCGCCACCGCAATCATTAAAGTTCCATCCCCCGATACTTAGAAGTACTTTAAGAGCGGAATTTATGGATTTCAAATCTGAAACCCTCTCCTACATGCCTTTAGACCAATCAGTGCTTTCATCATTCCATTCGAATGGAACAACGTTGAAGGAAGCATCAATTTTTCCAAACCCGTAGTTGATGTGTGTGCATAGAGTTGGATCGATATCTTCTGGAAGAAATTTGAAATCTCCTGATCGATACTGCGCCCAGTTGGTGTAGTAACATACATGAAAGTAATCGGAGGGACTCACAGGAGCAGAGGTGGTTTCAGGAACAGTCGGCTGTTTTGTGATCAGTGTTGGATTGCCAGTTTTTGTTGCAGAAGTTGGTTGGTTGGTTCTCAGCACGGTTGGTGACCTGGTCTCACCACAGTTCACATTCCTTGGCCAGTCGCAGAACCATTGAGGGTTAAAAACTAAACCATCAGTGCAACTTTTAGGGATCGCAATGCCATTGGAACAAATGAAGAACTTGGAGCAATCACTAGGATTACTAACAATAAAACCTCCTCCATTACAAGGTTCGTTGTTGGATACTGGAGCATTGGTAGATACCGGTGCTTTGGTAGATAATGGAGCATTGGTAGATAATGGAGCTTTGGTAGATACTGGAGCATTGGTAGATACTGGTGCTTTGGTAGATACTGGAGCATTGGTAGATACTGGTGCTTTGGTAGATACTGGAGCATTGGTAGATACTGGTGCTTTGGTAGATACTGGAGCATTGGTGGTTATTGGCGCTTTGCAGCTCACGTTTTCTGGCCAGTCACAGTACCCCAACATGTTAAATACCAATCCATTTGGACATTGCTTTAGATAAGCAATGCTGTTAGAGCATTGAAAGTATTTGGAGCAGTCGGTTTCGTCTCGAATAAACGCAGCTCCGGCAGCACAGCTGGTCATTGTAGTAGTAGGAGCCAATGTTTGAACCTCCGCATAGGAAGTAGGTTCCGTAGTCCTCCTACCAGCAGGTGCTTTTGTAGCACCATTGTTTGGAGTGATTTCAATATCGGCACAATTCCAAAATGCCTCTGGATATCCATCGGGAGAATTTCCAGTTTGGTAGTACCATTGAAGAACGCATCTTTCACAAGTCACACCATCAGGAAGCTGATAGTGCATAGTATACACCCCGTTAGAAGTTTGCCCTGGAAGAACCCATCTATCGTCATTGTGCTGCTGGTTGGAGCAATCTCCGCCATTATTGCAGCAACTTCCAACCGGACCGGTCCCTCCGTTGGCTTGCTTTTGTAAATACTCGCATTTCGTATGCTCTGAAGTACCGAAATAATCAGCTGGCGATTGCACTCCAGACGCCATGTTTGATTGGTACTGTGACTTTGTAAAATCAACGTTGAATTTGAGTACGTGCTGGTTCAAGCACTCTTGAGTAACGGGAGAATTGTAGTCTGCCCGCCATCACTTGGTTCACACAACCTGAATTCGAACCATCCCCAGTGATGCGCAGTGATCTTGACTTTGAATTCCACTTCTTGTCCCTGCACGTATGTCGCCACTGGTGCAGTCGCTCCATAGGCATTGCCTTCCGTGAATTCCTGTCGACCAACGGTATCTCCACACAAACCATGTCCAACTTTTTGGTCAGCTGCTGGTCCCCCACCTGCAAGAGATTGAATATCTCCGTTTCCACGAGACCCACCTTTATGTACTACATTTCGAGGAGACGGTTCCAATAAGTATCCATGACCTTCGATTTGGGAAAGCTGGGACAGCAGAAAAACTATTAACGTTGCGCCTTGCATCTCTTTTTCTTCGACCTTTTGAGTTAATAAGAGTTACTGATTTGCTGCAGGGAATATAACGATGCACAAATTTTGGACATCAACAAACCGAGTACACATTAAATTATGTGTGTATGTGTACTTTCTTGACCCTTGGGTCATAAAAAAGGTTTTCTGGATGAGATATTCACTTTTTGTTCATATATTATTATACACGTAGTTCATTAATAACATTCGACCTCCCTGTTTTCGGGAAATTTAAGTTATGTGTTGTGTATGTGTACATTCTTGACCCTTGGGTCATAAAAAAGGTTTTCTGGATGAGATATTCACTTTTTGTTCATATATTATTATGCACGCAGTTCATTAATAACATTCGACCTCCCTGTTTTCGGGAAATTCAAGTATTGGTAGTGTGTTCATTTTTCAAAACGGTCAAGACAGTGATGATTTTTTAAAAAGATGTCGACTCCTACAAAATGTGGATTTTAGGAAACCAATAATAATAGTAGATAGAGGCAATTTGCGGGTTTAAATTATAGGAGTTCTTGTATACACAATATAAGCGGCTACACCAGATAGAAGAATCAGCATTTTGGAGGATATGCAAGCGTCCAAACTTTATCCAATTTTTGAAATTGACGAGGGCGAACAACGTTCATACGAGCACGAGTAAAATCCCTAGAATACACCACAAAAATTGTGTTTACTGCGGAACATATGCAATCAAAAATGACCATTGAGGTGATATAACCAAGAAAAAATCCAATAGCTGAAAGAGCGGCAGCATCATCTTGTAAATCTGACTTACCAGTTGCAAATACATCACTGATTGCAGCACAACATCCGCCAATAACCAGACTACCAAACCACATCAAATTCTCTATCAATAAGTCTGAGGAAATCGCCATCATGCCTTTTGACTCCAGCATCTCCACCACTTCCTTCCCGGCGGAACAAAAACTCATGTTCAATGCTCCCATGTAAGTATATGCGTACTTTGTAAACACTTTGAGCATATATTCAATGCAACCTAATAAACCTCTCAAACAATACATGCAACATGCAGCACAACAATTCCCTTCACTTGCAAACATTCGCGCAGTCTGAGTTACAATCATGTTGATAAATTCCAGTATCGCTACGAAAATAGAGCCCATTGCTACTCCTCCGAGATGCACTGAAACAGTTCTTACAAATGCTCGCAATGAATACAAGCAGGATATGGAACTGTCACGGCACCAGTTCGCAACCACATCGGCTGTGAACACTTGAACGAGACCTCGGAATACTGAATAGGACCATAAAATACCGAGTGAAAAGCATATCCACACACCAGCTTTCTGGCCATCAGTTAGATTAAAATGTTCCCCAATTCCAAGAGAGGCATAAATTGCTAGCAAGAAAAACGTAATTTTCAAAATCGCAAATAAGATGGTAAAAAAAAATACCATCGGATTCATGACACAGGCTTTGCCAGCAACTCTCAAGAGAGCCGTTGAAAAGGCTATTTGCTTCTGAATGACACAAATGAGAATGAGAATCAACAACGCTCCAATAGAGAAAACGACAGCAGGCCACCAAAACCAGTCATTGTTCTCATCCTTCAACTTTATAGTCCAAGTGACAGCAAGAACTATTTGCGTCACAACAAGAAACGCAAGTGATAGATTGATGAATACTTTGGCAAATAGTATCATAAACAGTGACCACAATGAAGCGAACCCCAAAGCAATGAAGGCAATGGCAATACTGAACTTAAGCACAAGATTGTCTTGGTCATTCCAGTCACTTTGCGCGCCTTCATCTCCGTACTTGAACCCAAACACCGCAGTAACTAGCAAATACGACAAGAAGCAACCGGCCATCAGCAAATCACACGGAATGCAAGACTTTCTGCCGAAAAGAGGGTCTTCATACACGTTATACTGCTCTTCATATAGTTCAGTAGTTTCAGTAGGAGCACTCTCACTAAGTTCTGCCGGTATAGGGGCACTGAATTCATTGGTGTCGTTTAGGGTAAGCTCCACATCGTTCATGACGTTAACCACAGCCCACTTGTTTGCTTGTTACAAGAATTGGAGGAGGGGGAAATGAAGCACACTTTCTTCTTGTCTACTTATTTCGTAGCAAATGCCAGCGTATCATTCATCATTCAACGAACGCGATGTTCAGCAAGTTTGCGGGATGTCTATTCTCCCTCTTAAATCCAATGTGAAAGGACCAGCCAGTCAGCAAAGCGGCAGTAAGTAGAGTCGTGTTGTGTGAAGTCATCACTTATTGTACCTGTGTTAGGTGACGAAGACCTGATTGATGAAGCATTGAAGTTCTATCGTGCAAATGTTTTATTTGCAAGCTACGACGTCAAAGGGGGTGCTGATCGAGTTATGATTTTCGTGACTTTGTATATTTCTCAATGCCTAATTCGAATGCAGAAGGCGGGTAACAAGGCCAGCGGAAATAAGATTTTGTTTGATTTGGCAAAAGAAAAGTTCCCGCTTCCAGGTGAGAGTGGTTGGCCGTTGGGTGGACATATTCTTGCCCCTAAGAACAGAACCGATGAAGACCTGTGCCGTAATTACATGAAGCAGTTGCGCGAAGAAACTGGGATCAGACTTCTAGAACGCTTGTACCAGCACTCCGAGGATGCTCCTGATAAGTTCTGGATGGGATTCTCGAAGCGCAAATTCATGAACATTTTAGTTCGTTAAAAAAATCAATATTTTATACCAGTACCTACTTTTGATTAAGTAGTTCGATAGCTTTTGAAAATTTGCACACAGATTGAGAACATAAACGAGACACGTTTTGATAATTTGGGCACTGAATTAATTGATTTTTATAAAATAGAAACGAGAGAAATTATTGACCAACGTTTAACAGAAGGTTCATGTTGCCGGATCCCCCGCTGCCTCCATTGCCTCCGGAACTGGTTGGAAGATACACAATGTTTCTAGATTGAGCTAAAGTCTGAGCAATATCTTTTGCTGCATCAATTCTTCGAACTTCAATCATACCGGTTCCACTCGACTTGAGCGCCTTGGAAATAAGTTCTGCTGCCTGGGATTCTCCTTCCGCTTCGATAACTCGAACTCTCTTCTCTTGTTCTGCTTTCGCAACAATAAATTTCGATCGCTCCGCTTCCTGTTGGGCCACCTGCTTGGCTTCAATAGCAGTGGTGAACTCCATGCCAAAGGTCAGATGTGTGATTGCCACATCGTCTAAAATAATATTGAAATGGTTTGCACGCGCTTGAAGCGTCTCAATAATCTGGCGGGATACTTTTTCTCGCATGGTGATCAATTGATCAGCATTGTACTGGGCCACGATACTCTTGAGGATTTCATTCACGATGGAAGGCAAGACTCGATCGTCGTATTGTTCACCAAGTTCTCGATGGATACTTGGGAGCTTCTCAACAACAGGACGAGACAAAACTCTCAATGCAATGTTGACTGTTTGCAGATCCTTGGTAGGCGTGGAGCTGTTCACCACCCTAGGCTTGCTACGAATGTCGTAAATGTAAGGAGTTTGGATGAATGGAACCTTGAAATGAGTCCCTTCCGTTTTGGTATCAGGCTGGATACCATTACGCAGGGAATCATACATTACCGCTGCATGCCCAGCATCAACATTGTATCTGAACAGTGGATTAGTTCATCGAAGACGTCCTAAACTATTTTTACTTACAAGGCGTTCTGTGCACCCCATGCAACAATACCAGCTGTACCTGCAAGTTGGGCGACCCTGGTCAAACCCATAGCTACTTGTTTCGCTGCGTTAGACATACTATACTCTTTCCTTCTTCCTCAAGAACAAATCAGCACAATTAGTGTTTCTGTGGCCAACGAATTCGATAGGAACAGACGGGGGGGGCTCTATTCTCAAAATATGATAGCCCCCCGTAACTATTAAAGAAGCGTTACATGTGGGAGGATGAGATTGCGAGGCGAAGAATGGCAGCGCAATCGGCGGAGCAACTTCTTGTTCATTTCAAAGCAACCCATCCTAATTGCCCACATACTTTAATCGCCGCAATAGAGAGCAGTTGGATGCCAGCTACTAGTGCGAAGCTCAAGTCATTTGAGCTTCCAAATGGCAACGTGGTGAAAGGAGAATTTCGCGGAACATGGGGACAATTAGAGCAACAACTGGTTTTATTGGAGGAATTGCTGGATATATTATTGCCACCTAAAGGGTTTCGAGGGACATGGAAATTTAGAATTCCAGAATTCTGCGAGGTGAAGAATCGAAATGCAATCACCGATGAATTCGCTATTAATCTAGAACCGATCCCTTCGTTTTGCTTTTCAGGTAAAGGTTTAGTTGCAGTTCCAGAATTTCCGCCGAAACCTCGATATCTCCGTGTTCCAGAGACCCCGAAAATTTCATTGCCCAAGAAGAAACGAACCTGTAACAATAATTCGAAGAAACCAAAATATAAAACTCCTGAAACTCAAGCTGAATTCATTTACGGGAAAGAATACAAATTCAATGATGTATGGGAATTATGCGACCTCGAATTGGAACAATTACCACAAGAAGTAGAATGTATACCCCCGAAATTGGTCTATGCTAGAAATTTAAGGAAAGCAGACTATAATACTGGAACAGAGATTGTGGAAGGAGAATCCAAGTGTGAAAAACGAATTTATAAATCATCGGAATCCAACTGTGGGAAACTGATATATAAATCGTCAGAATTGATTCGCTTGAATCACTCATTGTGTAAGAGAGTCAAAGGACTTTTAGACAAAGGGTCTAGAAACCGCCGCTTTAAAATCTTTCGTCAGATTGCAAATATTCCTGGAGTTAAGCGGCAAACCTTTCAAACAGTATCTGGGCAAGTAAAGATGGCACACAAACAGAGTTTCGCATACGTGGAGTTCCCGAAGCCGATGGGAGGACACGCGGTAGTAGACTTTATTCAACCTTCTGATGATGATATCAGCTCGGATGATTTCGAGATTCATGATTGCACCAACGAAGGATTTATTCTTTCATTCCTTGGAGAATCAAATAGCGGCTTCCATGTAAGATGGAGAGCTTTACATAGCAAATGGAGAGATATCGTAGAAGTCCTTGCAGGAGGTCATTCAGTTCAATGGAACATTGAAGCGGCATTGAAAAAAGGAGTTATTGTTGATTATCCATGCAAACCATTTGAAATCCCAGCTGTATGGACCGAGGAGGAAAACCGAAGATATATTGAAGAAGCTACCGATGTTTTAGAGTTCAAATCCATGAAATTATACCAGCCACCGGAACTGCCAGAGATTTTGCCCCCCCGTTTAAGAGGTTACCATGCATTGTTTATAATCGATACAACACCAGATACGCTACGAGGTGAATATTTTCAACGAATGAAATTTTTGTTGAGAAACATTCTTTCGGTACAGCATCTACAACAGCACTTCGGGGTAGATGGCAGCCTTACAATGGTAACTACGAGCGGTAATCAAAGATTTGATTTGAACTCATTGGATGATTGTCATGATGCTCAGCAATGGGTTGCTGGTTTAAGTGTTACTGCAGCTGTGAATTGGAGGGTTGTTTTTTCAGGCGTAAAGCCAGCTGGGAACATTCATATCATCACCAATGATAGAAGTTTATTTGTCGGTATGGAGAAACCGATAGAAACGTGGGACAATGCTCGATTGATAGTTTTGAATTCCGCCGCGCAGCAGGATTTAGTTTTCGAAGACTATACATTGATAGACGAAAACCGATATTTCGTGGGTTCCATTGCGCAAATAAGTCTTGCAAATCCTCACGAAGAAATGTTTTTGAAATGTTTAGATATTGAAAATGCAGTTGAAATAAATGATATGGCTGATAAGCAAGACGAATGGGAAATTAAAAAAGCAGCTTACGATCGCTTGTACCAAGAAGAAGAAGAGGATATTCGGCAATACAATCGCGGTCTACTTAATCAAGCAAAATCAGTTCGTGATGATTTCGTGCAAAGTCGCTTAGAAGCTGTTCGAAGTATTCAAGTAGAAGTCAATCGTGACTTGTACAGGAAGGTCTGTTGGAAGTGGGGAACGATGGCAAGAGTGTATCACAAAAGACACTGTCACGTGCAACTTAACATGTTCCTTGCAATATCTTCGGCTTACAGTGAGCTGAAAGCCAATCGAACCGAGGAAGCGAGGCTGAGAACGCAAGACGAAACCTCAGATTGTATTGCGAATGTCCTTGTGTCTATTTTAGAGCTTACGATGGTACAAGTCAGTCGACAAGCAATAGCCCGTCACGTAGATAACAAGCAACACACAGAAATCAGCACTGATCCAGAACCAGAGAAAATAACAAAGCAGGAGTTACGTCGAAGAGGTAAAATAAAACAAGTCAGTGACCGATTATTGATGCAGCCGGAGGAAGCGTTTCAAGCAAAGGTAAACAAAGCAATGTACTTCGGTCAAGTCATACTGCGCAAACATTCGGCGATGCAACAGCTCTTACGCGATGTATTCGGCAGACAAAGCTGTCTTTCGAATCCCGTTTTTGATCCGAACGATGTTTTGAATACGTTCATGCCACTCAAATCTCACCAGATGAGGGTAATGACTTGGCACCAGGAGATGTGCGACATGGAAAAAATTCAAATGGTTGAGGCGAGATCGTGGCGTGAAAGTCGTGCTGACTTTATCCAAATTCTGGCATCTCGACATGACCAAAGAGAAATCGAATCAGAAACCAAACAATATGACAATTCAGAGTTCATGAATATTTTGGAATCTAAAAAACAGGAACTCAAGTTGCATTTACGGACGGTTGAACGCTCCTATAGGCCAGCTATTGTGAAAGGATGGAGGTTGTATCTGCATGTTGCTCCCTTCACTAAATGTGCTCGATTCGCTAGAGTACAAATGTCTCAAGGAACTACCACATTAGAGGTATTAGGTCTCTTGGACCGAATTGAGCTAGAGCTTCAAAACGGACAAGAAGATCAAGTACTTCTAGAAATTATGCAAGAATTTACTGGCAGACATTCGACGAAGGATTTGAAATGTTTAGGCAAGTTGACGGATCCATTCAACTCCAAACTGGTCAGCATCTTTAACGCAAGAACTGGCAAGTTCAGTAAAAATATATCTAATGACGAGTCGTTCTCGTTGCAGGAGGTAGTGCACGCTCGCAACACGAGACAATACGAGGCTTTGCAAGCTTGGGTGCAAGTAGCCTTCGCACACTGGCGTGCCGAAAACAAGGCTGCAGATATGAAATGCAACAGTATATTCCAAATCAATCAGTACCGAATCAAGGCACAAAACCAGCGTTTAGTAAAACAGGAAAAGATAAATTGGGAGAAAAACATCAAAGGCCCAGTGTCCAAACGAAACTCTCAACTGTTGGAATCAGCCCAACAGCACCAGCGGGATGCAATTGACGAACAGTATCGAGAAAACGAACGGGAACTTGCACAAGCAAAAGTTCGTTACCAAGTATCCGTACTGGAGCCTCTCGAGGAATTCAATTCGAGTGTTTCGAAACTAGCAGCTCGTACAAAGGCGGCGTTAGAAGAGAAGAAACTTCTTGCTGCATTTCGGGAGAGCCTATCTCAAAAATCTAAGCAAAGAGTTGTTCCCACGGAGGTAGTAACAACAGCATTAGCACAGGCATTCAACAAAGTATCCCTTGCTGGTTCTGCTGTCAAAGTTGTAAGGCGAAAACGAGCATCCAAACCCATCTAATCACTTCATTAAAATAGAAATTAGAATTTGAAGAATGAATTTTTTGAATAAATTCGTGTTCATGGGAGAAAGCAGGGGGGACGATTTCAAGTTTAATTAGAATCCCAAATATCGTGATAGAGCTGTTCAATTTGTTGCTGTGTTGGTATTATAGGATTATTACCAGGAGAGCCCGAGTCTAAGGCTGCTTTTGCCATGAGAGGAACAGATTTTCTGAACTGTTCTTCGTTTATTCCCCATTCTTTCATGGATGGTACTTTAAGTTCTTTGTTCAAACTAATCAGCAAACCTTGTAATTTATCAGCAGCGTCTTCATCGCTGGTTCCGGATTCCACACCACCCAACATTCGAGACACTTGCGCATATTTGGATATCTCTCCACCTACAGAAAATCCAGTAACTAGTGGAGCTAGCATTGCATTAGACAGACCATGGGGTACATGATACAGTGCACCAATGGGCCGACTCATCCCGTGGATAAGAGTTACTGAGGCATTCGAAAATGCTATTCCTGCCTCGGTGCTTGCCAACATCACTGCATGCAACGTTAGTCATTAAAAAAACATTTAAAATACAACTTACTGGATGCCCTGGCGGCGTGATTATCTGGTTTCACGCATACATCTCGTATACTGGAGCTGATCCGACTAATGGCCGACAGAGCAAGTGAGTCCGAAAACGGATTTTGCTTCTTGCTAACAAATGCTTCCATCGCATGGCACATGGCGTCAATTCCAGTGTCTGCACTCAGTCTCCACGGCATGCTCAATGTCATTTCGTAATCGCTATTCAAATTCAAACACTGACAATATCCAACTGCCCAACAACTTACACGATAGCTGCTATCGGTAGGTACGATAGACCAATACATAGCATCTTTTCACCGGTTATAGAATCAGTGATAATAGTGAATTTGGTCACTTCTGATCCGGTTCCTGCAGTGGTAGGAATCTGATCGAGAAAGTTAAACGACGACAGTAGCATGAGTCATTAATATCTTACCGCTATGATTGGCAGCGACGGTAGGTCGAATTGAACAGGAGCTTTATAGTCGCTCATCTTCCCTTTGTGAACACTCAACACGGCTGCCGCTTTGGCCGTATCCATTGGGGACCCCCCACCTACAGCAATGATCGAATCAAAATCACCAGATTCAATCTTGGCTCTGCACAGATCAACTGAATCAGTTGTAGGATCTGGAATTGTATCAGTAAATACATCGCATTTGATACCTTTTGTGGCTTGTAATACTTTATCCACGGTACCCGAGTTAGCAAGAAAAGCATCAGACACGATTAATGGTTTTGAAAGTCCCATGGATAACAAGAGAGAGGCTGTCTGTTTCACTGTGCCGCCGCCCACAAGCATGCGTCGTGGTAGTGCAATACTGGCCATCACGACTACTAGTGAGAAAACTCCTTCTACTCTTTAGGACAAAACGAGACGGATCTGTTAATATTGACACCACCCTGATAACACTTTTATTTTTGAACTTGCCGACCACAGTTCGAAGGATATTGTTAAAAAAGTCCCATTTTCCGTCTCAGCCAACGAAGTGATGGTTAAATGAAGCAAAGTATCGAGCAGAAGGAGGAAGAAGACGCTGATATGTGGCTACTTCTACACATTCGTCCATAGCACCATATCCGAAAATGGGTTTGTCAATCTCTTGAAACTACTGAAACAGTCTTTGAGGCATTCCCTGTGAAGATGAAAAGACTAATAGGACTGGCGGATAAAATGGCACCATGTATACTATTTGGCTCTATTTCGAGGAAATTATCTACAGTTCCTCACCTCAATGTTCAGCAGCGATATTCTATTTCGAGGAAATTATCTACAGTTCCTCTCCTCAATGTTCAGCAGCGATATTCTATTTCGAGGAAATTATCTACAGTTCCTCTCCTCAATGTTCAGCTCGCAACAAGATGGCGTTAAACATTCATTGATTATAAACATAATGGCTTTGGTATCTAATATCACCAAATCTAAATTTTGCAGAATTCCACCTGGCCAACAAACGATTCCTTTCCAAAAAGAATGCTGCGCGAATAATGAAATGCTAGGTTATTTACAAATCAAGGATTCTAACTATCCTGTTTTTGTTTCGAAGAATGATATTCGCTTTTAACATATAGTGTCTTTATACTCTTGTAAGCACAAAGGATGATAGAAGCCATCAATCGTTAATAAAATATTTATTACAATGTTAAAGAGATGAGAGAACGGGTATCCGAATGAAAGAAATATGGCTTGACAATTCATACAAGCAAATCAAAACCTGCAACTTCATTGAGAAAAACCCATCTAAAAATAAAATACTTTTTTTTGCCCCAATTAGACAATTGTAGCTGTGGTGACTCGGAAGGCATCATATTAAATGAAGAATTTAGGGATATGCATGGTTGTTAGCGATTTAGATGGGACTCTGTTTAATAATGAAAACCATCCAACAGAGAAGAACATCATTGCCTTGCAGAGGTTGCAGAAGGAAGGCGTGCCAGTTGTCATCGCATCAGGACGGTCGCTCAGTGCGATGACAAATACCAAAGCTACCTTGCAGATGGAGATACCCATGGTGGGATTTAATGGATCTATTGTGGTGTCGGAGAACAACCGACTTATTGCCAGCAAGCCTTTGTCGATGCCCCTTGCTGATAGCGTAGTTGCACTAGCTCGTGAATTTGGACATCTGACGAATTGGTATGTTGGTGTCGACGCCGATTAGTCAGAGAGTGTGGATACATCATCGATGGGGGTCCATGCTGTTTGTGAGAGTGATTCCCATTCCAAATTGGCCTCACGCTACTCTGATCTCACAGGAATGACGTATACATTCGTGGACGGGTACAAGGGTCTACTTATACCACCCAAGTTGGTCGTACTAACAGGCGAGGAGCACGCTAAAATATTTGCTGATCGAGCTAGAGATGTATTCGATTCTTCTCAAGTTAAAATTATTCAAGACAAATGGTTCGTTGAATTCATTGCACCTGATATTCACAAGGCCTCTGCGCTATCCAGTCTCCTGAGCTCATCATGGAATACCAGTAGTATTGAGATGGCTCAAATTTGTGCATTTGGGGATGGTCCTAATGACACCGAGCTATTGAGCCAAGTTGGCTATGGTGTCGCCATGGCTAATGCCGTAGATGACGCGAAAACTGCAGCCAAGAAAGTTTCGCTTCATGCAAACACCAACGATGCAGTGGCTAGGGAATTGCACTGCTTGATTCTTAATGGTCATTTTAGAACCCCTCTAGGTCACCCTAT
>Ga0105055_10007600_pt1 | contig 14343 bp, 17 predicted proteins | sample BON03_FD_78090 | JGI IMG/M metagenome (GOLD analysis project Ga0105055, IMG submission 78090) | Freshwater microbial communities from Lake Bonney liftoff mats and glacier meltwater in Antarctica - BON-03 | ecosystem: Environmental > Aquatic > Freshwater > Ice > Glacier meltwater | place: Lake...
CCACCTGGGCATCCGCAACCTGCGCGAGATTGAACGCGTTCTGGTGCCGTTTTATGGCGCCGATTGCCCGGTGGTGGTGGCGTATCGCGTGGGCTGGCCCGATCAGATGTTCCTGCGCGGCACTTTGGGCGACATCCGGGGCAAGGTGCGCGACGAAAAGATCACGCGCACGGCGCTGATCCTCGTGGGTCCGGCCATGGGCGAGGTGCAGGATTTCCGCGATTCGGCGCTTTATGATCCGGCAATGCCCCATGTTTTGCGCCCAAAGGTGGCGCGGTAATCGGATTGTCATCAAATTCATGTTTGGTTTCCGGGCACTGAGCGCGAATCGTTGACGCAAACACAGGCTGCGCCAACTGTTGACCAATTGCTTGCATCGGAGGCCGCATGTTGGAATTTCTGCCCCAGGACGTGAAAGACGGCCTGGATGCCGCCCGACGCGATGCCCGACGCCCCAGCACGCGGATGCGCATCAAGGTGGGCGGGCACAGTTTCACCCTGTTGCGGTCGTGGGAAAAAGGCTTTTCCATCAAGGCTAGCGAGGCGCCCCCCCTTCGCGGCCATGTCGACCTTTATGATGGCGCACGCCATGTGGGCTGCTGCCTGATCGTCGCCTGCGGGCAGGACGGCGACGAGATGATCTATGAGTTCAAGCGCAACACACCGGTGTCCGACCGCGCGCCGCTGGATTTCGCGCCGGACGATCTGTCATCCCTGGCCTTGATCGGCCGGCAGTCCTGACGCATTCTTGCGGCGTTCAGCGCAGGAGTGACCCATGGACGCCGAGTTTTCCCGCCGTAAACTGCTGGCCCCCGATGAGTTGCGGGCGCTGACCGCGCGATCCGACATGGCGGGCGGGTTGCAGATGGCCAGTCACGTCGGTGCGATCGCCCTGACGATCTGGCTGCATGCGATGGCCATGGGCACATGGTGGGTGATGGCCACCGGGTTCGTCCTGGGGGTGCTGGTCAATTTTCTTTACGCCGCCCAGCATGAACTCAGCCATGGGACGGTGTTCAAGACCCGCAAGCTGAACGAAGTGTTCGGGCGAATCATCGGCTTTGCGATGATCTTTCCGCGCGACTTCGATCAGGTGATGCACTTCGCCCACCACCAGCACACCCAGGATTGGGAGCGGGATGGCGAACTGGTGCGCGAACCCTATTCGCTGACCACCTATCTGCACTGGCTGTTCGGCGTCACCTATTGGCGCAACCGCGTGGCGGGAACGATCCGCCGGGCGCGGGGTATCATCGTCGAGCCCTACATCAAGGCCAACGAGGAAGCGAAGATCATCCGTGAATCGCGCTTGCATCTTCTGGGCTATGGCGCGATCCTTCTGGTGTCGGTGGCGATGCAAAGCTGGGTCGCGGTGACGTTCTGGCTGCTGCCGATGGTGCTGACGAAACCCGTGCACCAGTTGCAGAACACCATCGAGCATCTGGGGTTGTCGCACGAACCCGACATTCTTGAAAACACCCGATCCACCCGCACCAACGCCGTGATGCGCTGGCTGTGCTGGCAGATGCCCTATCACACGGCGCACCATACCTTTCCGGCGGTACCGTTCTGGAAGCTGCGCGATCTGAACGCCCGGATCGAGGAAAAGGCGGGTACGCTGCATCGCATGGGCTGGATCGAATTCCAGATCGAGGTGATCGGCAAGCTGCGGGGCAAGGACGAATCGCAGTACCCGACGAATGAAGTCTGGGTGATGCCGCGCACCGGCGGACGAAGTGTCAGGGTGCCGGCAGAATAGACGCGGCGCCGGGCGCCGTGCCGTCGCGTCATGCCGTCCAGTGCGCCTGAGCCTCGAAGGTGTCAGCCTGCGGCGGCGATTCCATCAGGTCGGCAAAGTTCTTCCAGATCGCTGACACCGCGCCAGCGTCGGCCTCGGCGAGAGCCCGGGATTCGATCATCGAGATGACATAACCGCTGCCGTCGTCCTTCATCGCGTTGACAAAGCCGTGCATTCCGGCCAGCGCCATGATCTGGGGTTTCGATTTCTCCACCATCCCGGTTGCCGCTTCGAGGCTGTCGGCCTTCAGCTTGCAGCGTGTGATGGGTGCGATCATGTCGAAATCCAAAAAATGAAAAACCCGGCGCGGATTGCGCAGGGTTCAACATGTTGACACGGATCGGCCTTAGGGAGTCGGGCGGCGTCGTGCCGGCCGGTTCAGGCGGCGCGGCGGCGGCGGCGCGGGGCGCCTGCGGCACCGGTCGGCTTGGCGGCTTGCGGTTTGCGACCCATGCCCTGGGGCTTGCCACCACCACCACCGCCGCGACGGCGGGCGGGCTTGGCCGCGCCCACCACTTCCCACGGGCGCCCCGAGGCCACCTCGATGCCCTGCTTCACCACCTTTTCGATGTCCTTCAGATATGGCATCTCGTCGGGCGCGCACATGGCGATGGCCTCGCCGCTGGCCCCGGCCCGCGCCGTGCGCCCGATCCGGTGCACATAGTTTTCAGCCACATTGGGCAGGTCATAATTATAAACGAACATCACCTCGGGAATGTCGATGCCGCGCGCCGCCACATCGGTGGCCACCAGAATCTTGATCTTGCCCGCCTTGAAATCGGCGATGGCGCGGTCGCGCTGCCCCTGGCTTTTGTTGCCATGAATCGACGAGGTGGAGAATCCGGCGCGCTCAAGATTCTTCATCAGCTTCTCGCTGCCATGCTTGGTGCGCCCGAAAACAAGCGCCCGTTCTTCGGGGTGCTTTTTCAGCAACTCCATAAGCAGGCCCTGCTTTTCGGACTGGGCGATGAAATGCACCGACTGGGTGATGTTGTCGGCGGTCTGGCCGGGGCGAGCCACTTCGATGCGAACAGGGTCGGTCAGATAGGCGCTGGCGATCTCGGCCATCTGCTTGTTCATCGTGGCCGAGAACAGCATGGTCTGGCGATCCTTGGCCAACAGCGGCGCGATCTTGCGCAGGGCGTGGATGAACCCGAGGTCCAGCATCTGGTCGGCCTCGTCAAGCACAAGGAATTTTGCATCGCCCAGCGTCACGGCGCGGCGATCCAGCAGGTCCATCAGACGTCCCGGGGTGGCGACCAGAAGGTCTACGCCACGTTCCAGACGATTGATCTGGCGGTTGATGCTCATCCCGCCGACGACGATGGCGACGGACAGGTGCGACCCGCCGACATAGGCGCGCAGGTGCTCGGCGATCTGGTTGGCCAGTTCGCGGGTCGGGGCCAGGATCAGGCCATTGGCCGAACGCGGCTTGGGCTTGGCGCCAACCTTGCTGAGCGCGTGGATCAGGGGCAGGCCGAAGGCGGCGGTCTTGCCGGTGCCGGTCTGAGCCAGACCCATCACGTCGCGCCCGTTCATGGCGTGGGGGATGGCCTGTTTCTGTATCGGCGTCGGGTCGGTGATGCCAAGGGCGGCAAGGTTGGCAACGATCTTGGGCGACAGGCCCAGCATGTCGAAATCCATGGTATATCCTTTGTCGCGGCACGGCGCTCTGGCCTGCCGCATGAAAACGGTTTCTGGGCGGGAAATCCCGGCCAGCGTGCAGGTTGCGCCGCAATCTGACCTTCGGAGCCGAATGCCCCCCAAGCCGTCAAAGCGCTGCCCCCCTGCGTGATGTGGGAAACTGTGGAAACGCGGCCCCTGGAATGGCCCCTCTCACGGGACGCTCTGCTCACGCGGCAGAGGGCTGCGGTTAATTTCCATATCGCCCCGCGCGGCGTCAAAGTCAAGGGATTGCCACCGCGATGGGGTTGCGCCGCACCTTCGTGCGTCGCCGGGGTGGCGCGCTCGCCCGCTGCGCGGTCTTGCGCGAAATCTGGATATTTGAGGCAAGAAAGAACAGGGCGATCCGCCCCACCCAAACGTCTTGTCGCCGGGCGGGGCGTTTCTTCCTTGCACGGTCATCGGCTTCCCAGCCTGTACCGTGACCCCAGCCTAGCCCGGTGTTGGTTAATGAAGCGTGTATGGTTCTTTCTTGCCCAAAATATCCTGGGGGCAAGGGGCGAAGCCCCAAACGGCCCGCAGGGCCGCGCCGGTCATTGCAGATCGCCGAAGGCGTCGCTCAGCCGTGCCACCGCATCCTCGATCCGGGCGCGGGGGGTGGCGATGTTGAACCGCATGAAGCTTTCGCCGCCCGCACCAAAGCTGGGGCCGGCGTTGGCAGCGATACGCGCGCCCTGCGCCACCCGCCTGCCAATCTCGTCCGGGCCCATTCCGGTGCCCGAGAAATCAACCCAGGAGAGATAGGTCGCCTCGAGCGGCACCGAGGACAGGCCCGGGATGGCGTTCACCCCTGCGTCGAACAGTTTGCGGTTGCCGTCGAGATATACCATCAGGTCGTCCACCCAGGCCGCTCCCTCCGGCGAATAGGCCGCCGTCGCCATGAACAGACCGAAGGAATTGGGCGACATCCCCAATGCCGACATCCGCGCGGCAAAGCGGGCACGCAGCAACGGATCGGCGATGATCACGTTGCCGACGTGGGATCCGGCGATGTTGAAGGTCTTGGTCGTGGCCGTCATCATCACCAGCCGGTCGGCGATGCCTTCGATCGCGGTCATCGTTGTGTGGCTGTGGCCGGGATAGACCAGATCGTGGTGAATCTCGTCGCTGACCAGGGTCAGGTCGTGGCGGCGGGCGAACTCGGCCACCTGCTCAAGCTCGCAGCGGCTCCAGACCCGCCCGCCGGGATTGTGGGGCGAACACAGGACCAGCAGCGTTTCCGACCCGTCCATCTGTGCCTCCCACCGCTCGAAATCGAGCGTGTAGCGGCCATCGTCCAGCGCCATCTCGCACTCCACCACGCGCCGCCCTGCTGCCGCGATGACCCGGGCAAAGGCGTGATAGACGGGGGTGAACAGAACGATCCCGTCGCCGGGTGCCGTGAACGCGTCAAGACACATCGCCGTGCCGTTGACCAGGCCATGGGTGGTGAAGATCGAGGCGGGATCGACCTGCCAGCCGTGGCGGTGTTCCATCCACCAGCCGATCGCGGCCTTGTAGCGCGAATCGTCGCCGAAGTATCCGTAGATGCCGTGATCCACCATGGCCTGCACCGCGTCCTGCACGCACCCGGGCGGGCGGAAATCCATGTCGGCGACCCACATCGACAGCCCCTCGTCGCGGGGCACGCCAAACAGCGGCTCCATCATGTCCCATTTGCTGCAATGGGTGCCGCGGCGGTCGATGATGTCGTCAAAGCTCATGGGAACCCCTTTCCGTTTCATCCCGCAACCTAGGCATGTGGCGGGCATCGTAAACCCCAATTGCGCGATTTGAACGCGAAGCGGAGTCGGTGTCTGCGCTGTTGAACAATCTTGCGTTCCTGCTTAAATCTTCGCCATGGCCCTGCTTGATATCCTCATCCATCCCGACCCGCGGCTGAAAAAGCCATCGGCGCCCGTTGCCGCCGTGACCCCGGCGCTGCGCGCGCTGGCGGCCGACATGTTTCAGACGATGTATGCCGCGCCCGGCATCGGGCTGGCCGCGCCGCAGGTGGGCATGATGCAGCGGCTGATCGTGGTGGATTGCATCAAGGACAAGGATGCCGCGCCGCGCCCTATCGCGATGCTGAACCCCGAAGTGACATGGTCCAGCGACGAGAGGTCCATCTATGACGAGGGGTGCCTGTCGATCCCCGAGCAGTATGGCGAGGTCGAGCGCCCGGCGGCGGTGGAGGTGCGCTGGCACGATCTGGACATGGTGGCGCACAGCGAACGCTTTGACGGTCTCTGGGCGACCTGCGTGCAACACGAGATCGACCATCTGGAAGGCAAGCTGTTCATCGACTACCTCAGGCCGTTGCGCCGCCAGCTGATCACCCGCAAGATGGTGAAGCTGAAGCGCGAGCGGATGCGCGCGTGATCCTGCCGATCCGGCTTTGGCCCGACCCGGTGCTGCGCAGGGTCTGTGCGCCGGTTCTGGTGTTTGATGCCGCCCTGGCGCAGCTGGCACAGGACATGCTGGAAACCATGTACGTCGCACCGGGCCGGGGTCTGGCCGCGCCGCAGGTGGGCGAAACCGCGCGGATGTTCGTGATGGATGTGTCCTGGAAAGACGGCGCGCCGAATCCGGTTGTCTGCGTCAATCCGGTGATCCTGAAATCCGGCGAGGCGCTGAAGTCAGGCGAAGAAGGCTGCCTTTCGATCCCCGACACGCCCATGCAGATCACCCGCCCCGCCGCCATCACCCTGGCCTGGAAAGACGTCGGCGGCTGTGCCCACCGGGCTGATCTGGAAGGGTTTGCCGCCACCTGCGCCCAGCACGAGATCGACCACCTGAACGGCATGACGATCCTTGATCGCATCGCGCCCGATCTGCGCGCCAGCCTTGAGGCAAGTTTGCTCGCATGATCCGCCCGTTCGTGATGTGGCCCGACAGACGGTTGCAAACCCCCGCCCAACCCGTGGCCGACATCACCCCCGAAACCCACGCCCTGTGGGACGAGATGATCGGGGCGATGGAGGCGATGCCCGGCGTGGGACTGGCCGCGCCGCAACTGGGGGTGATGCTGCGCCTTGCCGTTGTCGATGCGTCGGAGAGGCGGGGCCAGGCGGTGCGCATGGCCAACCCCGAGGTTCTGCACGCCAGCATCGAACCGCGCATCCACGAAGAGGGGTCGCCCAACCTGCCCGGCGTCTGGGCGCCGGTCGAACGCCCGCGTGCCGTGACGGTGCGGTTTCTGAACGCTGAAGGTGTTGTCGAGGATCGCGATTTTGTCGGGCTGTGGGCGACAAGTGTGCAGCACCAGATCGACCATCTGGACGGCAAGATGTATTTCGACCGGATCAGCCGGGTGAAGCGGGCGATGTTGCTGAAAAAGGCCGCGAAGGCGCGCTGAGCTTTTGGTGTCAAAGGCCTGAGGCGCGCGTATTTATGCAAGGAAGAAACGGGGAGTGGTGCCATGCGGATCGTGTTCATGGGAACGCCTGTGTTCTCGGTGCCGGTGCTTGGGGCTTTGGTGGGTGCTGGGCATGAGGTGGCCTGCGTCTATTGCCAACCGCCGCGCCCGGCGGGGCGGGGCAGGAAGGATCGGTTGACGCCGGTGCATGAGCGGGCGCTGGCGCTGGGGCTTGAGGTGCGGCATCCGGTCTCGCTGAAAGGCGCCGGGGTGCAGGAGGCGTTTGCGGCGCTGGGCGCGGACGCTGCGGTGGTGGTGGCCTATGGGTTGATCCTGCCCCGGGCGGTGCTGGAGGCGCCGCGCCTTGGCTGTCTGAACATCCATGCGTCGCTGTTGCCGCGTTGGCGGGGGGCGGCGCCGATCCACCGGGCGGTCATGGCGGGGGATGGCGAAACGGGGGTGTGCATCATGCAGATGGAGGCGGGGCTGGATACGGGGCCGGTGTTGCTGCGCGCGGCAACGCCGATTGCTGCGGGCGAGACGACGGGCGATCTGCATGACCGCTTGTCGGGCATGGGGGCGGCTTTGGTGGTCGAGGCCCTGGCGCGGCTGCCGGGGCTGGTGGCCGAAACACAGCCCGAGTTCGGGGTGAGCTATGCCGGCAAGATCGACAAGGCCGAAGCGCGGGTGGATTGGGCGCAACCGGCCGAAACGGTGACGCGCCAGATCAACGGCTTGTCGCCCTTTCCCGGGGCCTGGTGCTTGGCGGGCGACGAGCGGGTGAAGCTGTTGCGCGCCCGTGTGGTGGTTGGCGGTGTGGTGGCTGGGCAGGGCGTGGCGGGGGCGGTGCTGGAGGGCTTTACCGTCGCCTGTGGCACAGGCGCGGTTCAGGTGATCGAGGCCCAGCGCGCGGGCAAGGCGGCGATGTCGGCTGGCGAGGTGTTGCGCGGGCTGACCCTGCCGGCTCGATTGGGTTGAAGCGTTTCGCGAGAAACGTGAATGGCCCATGCCCTGCCGCGCCCGGCGCTCTCGCGACATTGGCGATCAATCCGGTAACGGGCTACACCCGAATCGTTTCACCTGCCCGGTTTGAACGGGGCCATGCCGGCGCGGGCCAGTTCATCGGCGCGCTCGTTCTCGGGGTGGCCGGCGTGGCCCTTGACCCATTGCCAGGTCACGGTATGGCTTTGCTGGGCCTGCTCGATGCGGCGCCAGAGGTCTTCGTTCTTCACCGGCTTGTTCTGCGAGGTGCGCCAGCCGTTGCGCTTCCAGCCATGGATCCAGCCGGTTACGCCGTTCTTCACATAGGCGCTGTCGGTGATGATGGTGATGGTACTGGGGCGCGACAGGGATTCCAGCGCGCTGATCGCGGCCAGCAGTTCCATGCGGTTGTTCGTGGTGTCCCGCTCACCACCACTCAGTGCACGTTCCTTGACCACGGTGTCACCCTCGCGCGCGATCAGCAGCGCGCCCCAGCCGCCGGGGCCGGGATTGCCGCTGCACGCACCGTCTGTATAGGCAAAGAGCTCGGCCATCAGATCACCGAAACCGACAGGCAGCCGACGACGACCACGGTGAGAAGGACGCGCAACTGCATCCACCATGGTGGTGTCAGTCCCTGGTGCCAGAACTGCCAGTCCAGTGCCGTGAGGCCGACGAACCCGAAGATCAGGTACATTGTCGCCGACACCGGCCCGCCGCCGATGAAAAAGAACGCCCAAAGGGCAGGCAGCACCGAAAAGCCATAGAAGATGACAGCCCCGGACCCCGTGGCGCGGGTGGCAAAGCCCCAGAGCGCGCCCGACATGAACGACAGGATCACCTTGCCATAGGCGATCTGCACATAGGGCCCGACAAAGCGCGGGCCGATGTTGTTGGCGGCCCAGAGCGCGAGGTCGGGCAGGACCACGGTCAGCGCGCCCCAGACGAACGGGATCAGACCGGCAAGGCCAAGGGCGAGGGGGGCAAGGGGGATGGCAGGTTTGTTCATTGGGCGTGAGATAGGCCAACGGGTGGCGATTGGCCAGTGCACCTCCGGCGCGCTCCAGAAGAAGACATTCATAGAGGGCGACATACAAGAATTGAACCGATACTATCGCGCAGATTTAATGGCATCCAACGCAATTAGCCAACTTGGTCGTGCCGGCCGGTGGTTCGACCCCGGCGGCGCAAGAGCATAGGCTCCCAGATGATCTATTCTTGCCTTTTGGAGGTATGATTTCGCTTTCCCACCAAAGGCGACGACTTTTGCCTGTGGCATCAAAGCCAGCTGCGCTGACAAATATGTACGCGAACAGGTTGAATCGCCGCGGTCACCGATTTCTTGACTGAACGAACACAGTCTTCCTTCGGTCAACCAAACATGCTTGAGTTGATCATCGAAACTCAGTGTCGGGCAGAGTTCAGACATGAACCACCGAACGTTGCGATGAAAAAGATCCTGACCATTCCGAAAGCTTTCGTAAGTCCGCGAAAGAGCTTTTTCCATGATCACCCGAGATGCTGCTCCTACATCGAAAACCTCGTCGTCATAGGGACGTCCGGGTTCGGCGAACACCATGACTGCGCGCACCTGCCGAAGGTCGCCCGTTGCGCCAAGGAATCCCCTTGGGACTTGACCGCGATCTGGAGCCCATATGGCGTCTCGGCAAGCGCCAAAATTGCGGCAAGGCGCATAGGCCGGCTCCAACGCGGCCAAGAGTGCGGGGTTGGGAAGGATCATCGCCATCACGCGGGTACGCGCAGCACGCGGGGCACCTTGAATTCAACATTCTCGACGGCGGTTTCCACCAGTTCGACCGTCACGTCGAACCGGGCGCGGAAGGCGTCGACCACTTCGTTCACCAGCACCTCGGGGGCGCTGGCGCCGGCGGTGATGCCGATGGACGCGATACCGTCCAGCGCGCGCCAGTCGATGTCGGCGGCGCGCTGCACCAGTTGCGCATAGGCGCAGCCTGCGGTGCGGCCCACCTCGACCAGACGCATCGAATTGGACGAGTTCGGCGCGCCGATCACCAGCATCGCATCGCATTTCGGCGCCATCGCCTTCACCGCCTCCTGGCGGTTGGTGGTGGCGTAACAGATGTCTTCCTTGTGCGGCCCGACGATGGCGGGAAACCGCGCCTTCAGGGCCGCGACGATGTCGGCGGTGTCGTCCACCGACAGTGTGGTCTGGGTGATGAAGGCCAGTTTTGCCGGATCGCGGGGGCTGACATGGGCGACGTCGGCCACGGTTTCGACCAGCAGCACCTCGCCCTCGGGCAGTTGCCCCATGGTGCCCAGGGTTTCGGGGTGGCCCGCGTGGCCGATCATCACCATCTGCAACCCGTTGTCATTGTGGCGCGCCGCCTCGATATGCACCTTGCTGACCAAAGGACAGGTGGCATCGACATAGACCATCTGCCGCGCCTCGGCTGCCGCAGGCACGGATTTCGGCACGCCATGGGCGGAAAAGATCACCGGGCGATCCACCGGGCAATCGTCAATCTCCTCCACGAAGACGGCGCCCTTGGCGCGCAAACCGTCGACCACGAATTTGTTGTGCACGATCTCGTGGCGCACATAGACCGGCGCGCCCCATTTCTCGATCGCCATCTCGACGATCTTGATTGCGCGGTCGACACCGGCGCAGAATCCGCGCGGCGCGGCGAGATAGAGGGTGAGCGGCGGGTTCGGCATCGCATCGGTCCTTTGGCGTGGCGTCCCAAGAGGTAGGGGTTTGGCCGCCATGCGTCCAGCCCTGTCGGCATCGACCAAAGTGGTTGTGACCGCCCGGACCTGCGTGAATCGGGATGAGCCGGGCCAAAACTGCGCGCCTGTGCTGCGGATGATCTTCCCATGCCCCCCGGAACGGGCGTCAGCCGAACACCCCCGCCGTCAGCGCGGCCAGCACGCAATAGCGGGCCGTCTTGGCAAGGCCCACCAGCACCACGAACAGCCACAGTGGCGTGCGCATCACGCCCGCCACCAGCGTCACCGCATCGCCCATGGGCGCCCAGGACAACAGCAGCGTCCAGACACCCCAGCGGGCGAACCAGGCACGGGCGCGGTCCATCTGCGCGGGGGTTGCCGGAAACCATCGGCGGTCGGAAAAGCGGACCACCTGCCAGCCGATGGCGAAATTCACGACCGAGCCGAGGGTGTTGCCGACACTGGCCACCGCGATCAAGATCAGAAGTGGGGTGGCGCCCTGCACCTGCAGGGTGGCGAACAGGATTTCGGATGGAAACGGCAGAAAAGTCGCTGCAGCGAAGGCCACGGCGAACATGGACACAAGGCCGGTCATGGCCTGACCGACGGTCGGACGATGCTATTCGCCCGCCATTTCGCGCAGCTGCCGGTCATCCTCGCGGGGTTCGCGGGGTGGACGACCGATCACTTCCTTCAACTCGTCCAGTTCGATGAAGTTGTCGGCCTGACGGCGCAGATCGTCCGAGATCATCGGCGGCTGGCTGCGAATCGTCGACACCACCGATACCCGCACGCCCGAGCGTTGCAGGCTTTCGACCAGCGGTCGGAAATCGCCATCGCCCGAGAACAGCACGATATGATCGATCCGGGGGGCCAGTTCCATGGCATCGACGCAAAGTTCGATGTCCATGTTGCCCTTCACCTTCCGGCGACCTTGGCTGTCGGTGTATTCCTTGGCCGGTTTCGTGACCATGGTATAACCGTTGTAGTGCAGCCAGTCGACCAGAGGGCGGATCGGGGAGTAGTCGTCGTTCTCCAGCAGTGCGGTGTAGTAGAAGGCACGCAGCAGTTTCCCGCGCCGCATGAACTCCTGCCGCAGCAACTTGTAATCTATATCGAATCCAAGCGCCTTCGCAGCCGCGTACAAGTTCGACCCGTCGATGAACAGCGCCAACCGTTCGTCCTTGTAGAACATAAATCAAGTCCTTTTAATGGCCCCTTCTACTGTTTTCCGTGAGCCGGTGGTGTTAAGCGCAGAGAGGGCATTGTTGTAGTTAAGGTCATTCCATCGTGACGCAAGCGGTCTTTGAACGAAAACAGCCCACAACAGCATTTATTGCTCTGGGTGCCAATACCACCATCGCGACTCAGAGCCTGCAAGAGGCCCTGAACGAGGCGCTCCGCCGACTGGACCGGCCCGATTGCCGGTTGCAGCGCACAAGCCGTCTTTTCCACACGCCCTGTTTCCCGGTAGGGGCGGGTTCGGACTATGTTAACGCAGTGGCGGTCTATGAGACAACCCTCGCGCCCCGTGACCTGTTGTCAAGGATGCACGAGATCGAAACCGCCATGGGCCGCGAACGGGTACAGAGGTGGGCTAGCCGCACGATGGACCTTGATTTGCTGACCTATGGCGATGCGGTGCTGCCCGACCCTGCGACATTCTGTCTTTGGCGCGATCTTGCCGTCGATCAGCGGGTTTTGCGCGCCCCCGATGTCCTGATCACCCCGCATCCCCGCCTGCACGAACGTGCGTTCGTGCTGATTCCCATGGCGGACATCGCGCCTGAATGGCGGCACCCGGTCTCGGGTCTGAGCGTGACGCAGATGGTCGATGCCCTGCCCGAGGCCGACAGGCGGGCGGTGCGCCCCACCGTGTCGTGAGCGCGGTTTGCCTTTGTGGTTGTCAAGACATTTCATCGCCCTTAGATAGACGGTTCAGGCATTCCTTCCAAACTGGAGATTCCCATGGCCCGCGTGACGGTTGAAGACTGCGTCGACAAGGTTCCGAACCGGTTTGAACTGGTGATGCTGGCGGCCCACCGGGCGCGCGAGATCACGGCGGGCAGTCCGCTGACCGTGGACCGCGACAATGACAAGAACCCGGTCGTGTCCCTGCGCGAAATCGCCGAAGAGACCCAGCAGGCCGACGATCTGCGCGAACGGATGATCGAATCGCACCAGACCCAGATCGAGGTGGACGAGCCCGAGGAAGATTCCATGGCCCTGCTGGGGGCGGCGGTGCGCCGGACAAGCCCGTCGACGACGACATGAGCGAGGAAAAACTGCTGCGCGCCCTGATGCAAGCCCAGGGGCAGCACTAACCCGCGCCCCGTGCGCACCTGGCGGCGGACCGGATGACGACAGCCCAAGATCTGATCGGCATGGTCCGCGCCTACAACCCCAAGACCAACGCCAAGCTGCTCGCCGAGGCCCATGCCTATGGCGAAGAAATGCACAATGGCCAGATGCGCCATTCGGGCGAGCCCTATTTCACCCACCCCGTCGCCGTGGCCTGCATTCTGGCCGAGATGCAGCTGGACGATGCCACCCTCGTCACCGCGCTGCTGCACGACACCATCGAGGACACCAAATCGACCTATGGCGCCGTGGCGCAGCGGTTCGGCACCGAGATCGCCGAACTGGTCGACGGCGTGACCAAGCTGACCAACCTGCAACTGAACTCCACCGAAACCAAGCAGGCCGAGAATTTCCGCAAGCTGTTCATGGCCATGTCCAAGGATCTGCGGGTGATTCTGGTGAAACTGGCAGACCGTTTGCACAACATGCGCACGATCAAGTCGATGCGCCCGGAAAAGCAGGCGCAGAAGGCCCGCGAAACGATGGACATCTTCGCAGCACTGGCCGGCCGCATGGGCATGCAATGGATGCGCGACGAGCTTGAGGATCTGGCGTTTCAGGTTCTCAACCCCGAGGGGCGCACCAGCATCATTCGCCGGTTCATCACGCTGCAACGCGAAACCGGCGATGTGATTCACAAGATCACCGCCGACATCCAGCATGAACTGACCAAGGCAAAGATCGAGGCGCAGGTGTTCGGCCGCGCCAAGAAACCCTATTCGATCTGGCGCAAGATGGAGGAAAAGGAGTTGTCCTTTTCGCGCCTGTCCGACATCTACGGCTTTCGCGTGATCTGCAGTTCCGAGACCGAGTGCTATGTGATCCTCGGGCTGATCCACCAGCGCTGGCGTGCCGTGCCGGGGCGGTTCAAGGATTACATCAGCCAGCCGAAATCCAACGGCTATCGCTCGATCCACACCACCGTGTCGGGGCGCGACGGCAAGCGCGTCGAGGTGCAGATCAGAACCCGCCAGATGCACGAGGTGGCCGAAACCGGGGTCGCTGCGCACTGGTCGTACCGCGATGGCGTGCGGGTCGAGAACCCGTTCGCGGTGGACCCGGTGAAATGGATCGCCTCGCTGACCGAACGGCTGGACACAGCCGAGGACCACGAGGATTTTCTCGAGGCCGTCAAGCTTGAGATGTACCAGGATCAGGTGTTCTGCTTCACGCCCAAGGGCGAGGTGGTGAAGCTGCCACGGGGCGCGACGCCGCTGGATTATGCCTATGCGATCCACACCCGGATCGGCGACAGTTGCGTCGGCGCCAAGGTCGACGGTATCCGCGTGCCGCTGTGGACCCGTCTCAAGAACGGCCAGTCGGTCGAGATCATGACCGCCGAGGGCCAGCGCCCCCAGGCCACCTGGATCGACATCGTCGCCACAGGCCGCGCCAAGACGGCGATCCGCCGTTCCCTGCGCGAAGAGGACCGGGGGCGGTTCATCAAGCTGGGGCTGGAACTGGCGCGCGTTGC
>Ga0105055_10007604_pt1 | contig 14338 bp, 16 predicted proteins | sample BON03_FD_78090 | JGI IMG/M metagenome (GOLD analysis project Ga0105055, IMG submission 78090) | Freshwater microbial communities from Lake Bonney liftoff mats and glacier meltwater in Antarctica - BON-03 | ecosystem: Environmental > Aquatic > Freshwater > Ice > Glacier meltwater | place: Lake...
ATTTGAGCTCAACAAGGCAAGCTCAGGGTCTTGACTGTTACTCAGTGGGATGCACCGTGGTTTGACTGAGGTCCTCAGGATGGAGTGCCCAATCGCCCCGGGCAGTACACGGGTTGCTAGAAAGCCTGCTGTGAATTGGTAGATATTCATGAGCTGGAAGATAGTCCCTGTTGGTGTCCGTGCCTGGGTGATGGAGAGACGGCCATCTATTTCCCTGCGAATGTCTGGTTTCATTAGTTTGGAGTGTGGGCAGCGTATATGCGTGACTTTAAGGCAAAAAGCCGAGTGAAATGCTGTTAAAACCGAAAATACATAAGGGCGGTCTCTCCAGTCTTTCTTTGAACTCTGGGCTGTGGTTATGTAAATCCAGAAGTGGGGGAATATCCGTTGGAGTTCTCTGTTTACAGAGTTTTTCCTACGCTTTGGAATTCGTACGTCCTGGAGACAGATAATGGGGGGTCCTTGTTCAAATATTTTGTGCACTTCCTCCTTGCTCCCTTTGTATCCGTGGGGTCCCACGTTCCACGATGCTGCCTTTTCCACTTTGTTTGTTGATATGGAGCCAGAAATCCTAAGATTCAAAATCCAGCCAGTTTTCGGCATCTTATTGTCAATCGTGGAATGTAATTCCACCCAACGTTTCCATCCCGTGAGGATCGGGGCCAGACTGGCGTGTTTATGTCGGACATGCGTCCCTGTAAATCCAAATATGTTTTCCACCATTGATCCTAACAGCATCATATCCCTTCTTTCCATGCTGTATCCAGGATCCTATGTTCGTATTTAGGGCTAGAAATAATTCTACCATTAGTTTCCAGGAGTGTCTTGGGGCATGAGTGAGACATTGTCTTTATGTTTCACCCTCCGGGATGGCCAGCCAAAGTTCTTCGTCTGAAAGCCAATCCCTCCTGGCATCATGGAGGCTTCGCATTCGGGGGAATATGCGTATCGGGTCAGGCGCTGCTCCTGGAGATTCTTGAATAGGTTCTTAGGCTGTGGAGCTGCCTGATGTGCCCTGGCTATTTAGTGACCTCGCCAGGTCTTCTACGGTGTCCATGGCTTCCGTATTTCGAAACATGCAGTCTGACAGGTCTGCAGGAGCCAAGTCCTGGGAATTGGGTGCTGTACCTAGGAGTGCTTGTATCATTCCTCGCGGCATAGGTTTATCCCTGTAGGGTTCCGGGGCCCATGTTTGGAGGAATTTGCCTATGTAGGTGAGGTCCGTGCCCTCTTCCCATTTCTTTTGTATTGTGGCTGATGTTTCTGCGTAGAGGAGATGTGCTTTTTTGAGGCGGGCAATGTGTAGCTCTATGCTGGTTATGAACCCGGCCGGGTTGTCCTCTGGGTCTTCGGTGAGGCCTTCGAAAAGGTCCTTGGTTCGTGAGACGTAGAGGATTTCCTTCGTCTGAGGTTCTAGGTCTAGCCATGTACAGGTCATCTCTGTCGTAATCGGTGTACCGGACAGTTCGCTCAAAAGGCCAGTAAGGTCTTCGATCCGGCCCTGGCTGAGTTGAAAAAAGGTAGAGATGAACTGGAGTAGAGTGGTGGTCTCTTCTAGGGGTTGTCTAGACTGTTCCTCCGGTTGTAGTGGGCGTTCCTTTTCATCATCCCTCATGGTGGATGTTGCATTCTCTCTGTTCCCCTCCATCCATCCCCTCCCGTCCTTACCGCTCTTAGCCTCAGGCTCAGGGTCCGGTGGAGTGGCAGTGACGTGTGCGTTGAGTGTTGTATCTGGCACCCCTTGGATCTCTTTGGGTAGTTCCACTCTTGGAGCAGAGTTGGTCCCACTGTCCCTTCTTACCTGTCTGGGGAGGTTTTGTCCGGAGGTTGGCTGTATCAGAAAATCTGGCTGTGGAGCTGGGATCTCTCTATTCTGTTTCTTTCCAGGTCTGGGATTGAGGTCTCCTTTAACCCGTAGTTGACTGTCTTGTTTTTTTGGTACATCTTTAGGTGCTGGCTCCCTAATTTCTACACTGGGTTCTATTTTTCTATACATCAATATATACGCCTGTGTTTGATGTATGTGGCTCGTCGTTATTTGTGTTACAATGGCATCATTGTAGAGGGTCCATTTATCGTCTCGCCTCGTTATTGCTGTGTAGTGCCCATTGTCTTTCGTACCGTTGTGTGAAATGATGCCTACCAATTCCATGTCGTGGGGTTGTGATGGTCTTGGTGTCATGTATGTTTCCAGATCCAGGGTAGTATTGAAGGGGGTATGAGTCTGTATTTTTTAATCCCCAGAATCAATCTCTTTAAGTGAATCATTAACATCGTAAGGTTTCGTGTATAGGAATGGGTTTTTGTCGCCCGTATAGGAGAGGGTTTTTGTCGCCCTACAGGTTTTTTTGCAGGTGTTGCACCAATATGCGTTTTCCCCTTCAAGTGCCTCCGATTGAAAGAAGGCATGTAGGCTGTCTTCAAGTGACAGGTTCGCATCCTCATCGATCTGAAGGGAGATGCCCAGTGTATTGTCCATTTTGATTGTTGATCTTTCGCATATGGAACATTTCACAGTCGAGGACATTTGGTCTTGAAACAGTTGCGAAATGGGTTTGCTTACGTCGTTGATTAGGGCAATCAAAAATTCATGGGCATCGGCTGGTTCCCCCTTTTTGTACTGAATGAGATTGGGAATCTGTTGAATGAGGGGGAAAGGTGTGTATGCTGTCTCCGTTCCTTGGTGTTCCTTGACGCAGAGTAGAAGTCTGTCTTGTGTCTTCGTAGATTTCTCTGTTGAGATGCGAGATTCATTTACTTCGTCGATGGCCCCGAGGCATTGAATTGTGGCATTCAGGAAGCACGTGTTGCCAGTATTCCGCAGGCCTCGACCCGACTTCGTAGGGAAGGAACTTCCTGATGTGTTTCGCTCAGGCTTTTGGGATAATTTCAGCCTCCTTTCTTCTTTGGAGGTGAAGTAGTGTTTTTTCTCAGTCTCATGCTGGAGGAGCGGAGCGTGGAATGGGTTGGTGAGGCTGGCCACTGGTAGCCCTATCCCCTGGCCGAGTGTTGGGTCGAAGGAAACGTGTGGTATCGGGTTGTGTTTTTCCTCCGTTTTCCAAAGAGGTTGGACGTTCTCTTTTCTGTCACCTTTTTCCTCACTGTTATCATACTTGGTTCGCTTGCCTACTCTTCTGGCCTCTTTGATGTCCCTCTCGCCTGATGCTGTTTTCCTTGTACGGGGTTTCTTGCATGTGGGGCAGGGGGGAACTGGCCGTCTGCCCCATTGCTCGTAGCGCTCGCCACATCCACACCGGTTCAGGCTCACTATGTCCTTGATTTCATGGCATGCTTCTGCCATCCAGTTCCTCGTGTTGTTGATGTGAGACTGTTCCATGAAGTCAATTTTCCAATCTCTCACCGCATACATGAGCTTAGGACTGTATATATACCGCATGCGAGACTGGTAGCATACGTATTTACGAAGTTGTTTTGCTGGGGTGTCCCAGGTTGCTCCTGCTCTGTCCAATTTTGGCAGGATGCATCCGTAAGTTGGTTCCCGGCCGACCCAGGGCATACGCCTCTCCGTTTCCATCTCGCAACGATGCGATCATCTATTATTGTAGTTATACTTTCGGCAGTTACATCTCTCTGCTGTCCGAGTGCCTGTACCATTGCTTGTGTTAGTTCTGTCAGTCGTGGGTGCAGCGAAGTGATCCTCGCTGGGTGCACGACCCAAGAGGGAGCTGGGGCATCGGTCCCAACGTGTGCTGTCCATGCCATTTTGTAAAATTTCCACAGGAGCATTTTCTGCCGTGGAGTCGGCCACACTGTAGGCGTGACTTGAGTCCAGAAGACTCATACATCGGGATTTTATGTTCATGTGTGCTGGAAACCAGTGCGACTCTCGGACGTTTATTGGAATTATAAGATGGTCAAGCAGGTGAAGGGGCACTGGGAATTTAATTTTCGCAACCATACGTTCACATTTCTTGGAATTCGAGAAACTTTCCAGCGGCATATAGCACCCAGCTTTGCCTTTAATGTAATCACAGGACATGAGCTCAGGCTGTAATCCTTGCAGGATATTATTTGTCCCGTCTTGTTTTGGCATTTCTAGCTGCCTCAGTGGGATGTCTCTGCTTGGTTGTACAGTAGCGAGCCCACGGGCTGCCCCTGTTTGTTCAGAGAAGTGGATGTCCAAAGCTGTACGTAATTTGTCATTTACTACTTTATTACCCCACACTGGCTCTTCTTTCATGCATACACATTTGCTACATTTCATTAGTGGTATGTGTTGGGGTTCGTTTTTTTGGACCCAGGACTGCCAAAAAGACCTGTCAGCCAGCCACGTCTTGCTTTGTGACGCCGGTAGGCCTAGTTTTCTCCCGCCCGAAAACCCATATATTGTCCATTCCAGTAACACCATCTCCATCCATCATCTTCTCCGGGTTGAGGATGTTTCGCCAGACTTCATATGAATTTGTTGTGCGTTTGAGAGTCATGTCGCCGAAGAAACCGAGTAGCTGCAGAAGCAGGGAGCTAGAGTTCGCATCAAACATAAACTAGCTCTTGTCTACTGTCATCTCGCTATTTTCAAACTTCATTGTTACCGAGGTGCCGGTGGCAGTCTTGATGTTGCTGACCCTCCATTGCTGGGCGACGCCTCCGGCAACAACTGTCACCGATGCTCTGATCTTGGGCGTCCTCGTTGCTGGGAAAGATTGTTTCGGTGCTGCTGCTAGCCTCTCGAGTATGGTTTTTGCACCTGGGGCTGACATAAACCAACGTGAAGGCAGAATTCACATTCGAAGATATATTCCAATTGTTCTGACTGATCGGTATACTGGTATCTAATGGATTCACCGGACTGAATTTCCCGTATCGCACGTAGAACTGCAGCCACGTCAGTTTTGCCAAGGGTGTGGCCATTGTCGTCGTCCGCTTCCTGCATCGTTTGTACCGTGATGAACTGTAGCTCAACGTTTTGGTGTCGCTTGCAGCATGTGTGATTCGCGGATTGCCCCCCGCCTTTCCATTCGGCTCGGCTTTGCAGCGAATGCCGTAGGGCTGGAGTGATTTCCATGAGTAGGGCCAGCTCTGCGTCTTCACCAGGTACCATGTGGAGGTGGCCTTGGTTTTCTGGAGTGTTTCCACTCACGTAGAACTCGAATTTATGTACTGCATTTACTATCGCATTTTGTTGTATCGCAATACGTTCGAACTTGTGTACGTCGTCTTGAGCCCATATTGTTGCCGTCTCTCCGATGGGGCGGCAATGAATTTTTGCAACCGCATTTAGCTGGACATAGAAGCAAATGTGCCTGTCTCTGTTCACACGTGAGACTAGTAGGCAGTGGGCTTGTGTTTTCGCATTTTGTTATCGTGTCCCTGGCTGGGGGGTGTTCTAAAACATCCCAATCCAGGTTGTCCACCTCCCGGTCTGAGTAGTCTTCTTCTGTATTCCTATCTTCTCCTTCGTGGCTGTGGTGTAACTTTGAGGTGAGAGGAGGGTCTTTATTGATCCATGGAGTTTCCGATGACTGTATATTCCAGACGGATAAGTTCGTAGCTACGCTGTGGTTCCTATTGATTGGGTTGGGGAATCCCCCCGACTTGTGGTTAGTGCTTTTTACTTGTTGGCCTTCCGATTCTCTTTACCGCGTGTCTTGTCCAGAGTGTGGTGAGGTATTTTGAGGAGGTGAGGGCATTTTTGTCCTGGTGATGGTTTCCTTAAAGGAGGATTGTTCCAGATCATCCCACTCCCAGTCATCCAGTTCCGATTCCGGGTAGTCCTCTTCGGCCCTGGCAGAGCTGTCATGGCTGTCTCCGTGGTGAAATGTTGGGGTGATTTCTGATCCCTGTATCTCCCTGGGGTGTGTAGTCTACTCTGGGAACCGCGTCTTCGATGGTGGTCATGTCGGCTGTCTCGTTCGGGATAGTTATCGTCGTCCCCATATGGTTGGTGCATGCACAGCATTGACATTCGAATATGTTCTGCCATGCATCCTGTTCTTTTTGCTAGTATTGTGTTAGAATTTCCATATCTTTTTCAATGTCCTTCCTGGCCCGTACAATCGCCATTGGTACTATGTTGGTGTCTTCGTGATGCTCTATGGCCGCGACTTCGAGGTTTGCATTTCAGTGCACATCGCAGCAGGTGTGATTGGCTAGTTGTCCCAGTCCTTCCGTTTTATTGTGTAGTTTCAAGTTTTCCCGTAAGTTCGTGCTTATTCGGTCCTTTAGAAGTAGAGACATGTCCTGGGGGGGGACCAGGCGTACCTCTTTACCGTGAATGCTTCCAAGTACCGTGTGTTGTATACTGGTTCGGTATAGGTCAGAGTTCCTTTCTTGTTGTGCTTGTTTCAGTTCAGAGATTTCGTCCTTGTTCGTTATCGCGGCTGTAAGGCCAAAGCATGCGATCAGTTCGTTTGCCAGTATCTTTTGTGTAGCTCTGAGAATATGTGAGACTACCCGGGTCTTCTCCATGATATCCACAAAGGAGTTTCGGCATCCACATTTGATGGGACAGATCATGCTACTCTCCCGTGTGGCTTCACACAAGTTATCTGCTGCTTCCACTCCGCTAGTTGGCCGTCTAGCCCTTTTGGAGGGGGGGTTCTTGCTTGGGTCTAGCATTCGTTGTTCCCGGCTCGTGTGGGGGCGTCGTGTCGGAGCTTTGTTGAACTCCGCCTCCCCCCCCCCTTCCTTCTTCCCCTCCACCTCTCTCCCCCTTGACACCGGGGGAGGCGTTGGACCCCCCACCCCGCTAGGGGTAGGGGGTCCGCTTGTGGGCTTCATTGTGTGTCATCCCCCTCCGAGGAAGGGGATGACTGAGGCTCTGTGGTTAGTGATGCTGGTCGTGGGCTTAATGTCTCTGATTTGTATTCTGTTGATTTCATTTTTTCGATTTCGTCGCAGGCTATTCCCGTGAATGTGGCCTGGTCGACTAGATCTGATGTGGGGCTAGTGAAGTCGTGCAAGCCGTGGCGGCGTAGTCCTTGCTGCATTGTGTTTGCGGAGATGGTGGCCTCCCTTTCTCGCCCCCCCATGGCCAAGAGTTCCATGAAGAGGTCTGTCATTTCTCTTTTATCTTCCCATCTGGAGGTGGGAGGCTTCCAGTAAGGCCATGCCGAGAGTGTGCCGGGCTCCGTGAAGAGTGTCACACTTTCCAGGGCCATGTCTCGGGCCTTCTCAAAAGAGATCAGTCTGTGGTGTTTGGGTTCACGTTGTTTCAGAAATAAGATGGCAGCTTGCAATTCATTCAATGCCTGGGTGGTTTCTAGGGGTTTATTGGATAGCCATAGGGCTCTTCCCAGGCTATAACGCATATGTGCCGTGTCTACATGTTTGTTTCCTGTTATTCGAATCAGTGCCTGTAGGCCTTGATTTAAAAGTTCAATTTCGGCTTGGGCCTTTTCTACCACCCCACAGTAAAGTGTTCGGCTGTTTTTTCCCGGTCCTTCCTGGTATTATAGATTCAGGATCCGGATGCTGACTCGTCGATTATCCCCTTGTAGTTGGATGCCTATCCTATTGTTGACAGCCGATCCAATGACCGTTCCCTCTTTCCCATTCATTTTCTGATTGAGTAGGCCGTGCAGGCAGATCTTACTGCCCACATGTAGGGTAGAGGTGTGCTGATCCAGGTCTCTTCTTGCAGTCATGGTTTCTTTGGTGCTGGCAAATATTTGTTGATGCTGGTGTAGGGAGCTAGGGAGGTTTTCTAACTGGGCTATTTTCCCTATAGTTTGGGCCTCCTGCATAGCCTCTTGGGATTCCTTGTGGAGTTCTAGGTTCTTGAGTGTATCCGCCATGGAGAATAAGGATTCCACTAGCCTGCGGAGGATGCGTTCCCTTCCCATTCCTATCGTTGTCTGTTCCGTTGGCGGAATATTACTACAGCCATTTGCTGTTTTTCCAGGGCTCTACGTCTGTCATCTGGTGTGGCCTTCTTTGTTTCATTGAGAATTTCCCCTTGTATGGTCAAGATCACTCCAAGTCTATCCTGTTGGCCAGGCGAGTCCTCAGAGATGGTTAGTTTCTGGGTGAGATCGAGGGCCTTCTCTAGATGCTCAATGGCATCTTGAACTAGGTTCCGGTCTCGAAGCAAGCAGCCTAGACCAAGGTGCGCGGCTACCTGGTCTGTCTGTAGATTGTATAGCAGACAGGGTCTCTGCTTCAGGAGAGCCTGGCCTAAGAGCCTAGCGAGTATCTGGAGGGCTTGTCGGTAGTGGTGTACCGATTGCTCATGGTTGGTCGCGTTCTTTGATGTGCGAAGTAGGTCTCCGTTTTTAATGTGCATCTCTGATAATAGTGTTTCCAATTTTGCTACCTCTACCGTGAACTTGGCACTGTATGTCGCAATAGTGGGTTGCAAGGCATGCACATTTAAGTTTTGCTGCTGGCTTCCGACATCTGCTGCAGTCCTGGTACTCCCGTTCCTGAGGTTGGGGTTCCATCCGGGTGGTTTCTCTCCCCTTTCCTCCGTGCCCTCTTGCCTCCCATTGAGGGGATTTGATCCATTCCGTGTCCAGGAGCAGGGAACCATCTGCTCTGTGCCCCACCCCCAATGAGTGCCATTCAATTATGCGCGCTTTTTGTAGTCCTCTTTCCCGTAATGCCTTATCTACTTTAAAGTGGAAGTCCTGTGTGTATCCCTGCCGATGTGATTCCACTAGAAGGCAGTTTCCAAAGGTTGCTGCCCGGATGTCCCCCCGGAGTGTGAGGTGGCCATCGACACTCCGTTCCACCGCGTAGACCAATCCCTTCGGAGAGTTCTTGAAATGTCTTTTTAACGCCTGGAATTTCACAAGCCCTGTGCCACTTGGAGTTATTTTGTTCCCAAATGAAGTGAAAGCCTGTCATCCAGTTCCCCCCTATTCCGAATAGGGGAGATCTGTTTCGGCAGTGTCAAATTTGTGGATCCGTGTGATTTTCCTCTCTACTGCTGGTCAGTCCATATCACCTTCCCCACAGAGTTTTGTATTATGGTAAAAGTCCCATCCTCCAGTCGGATTTTTGTGTCCTTGGCCAGGCATGCAGCTCCCCATGTCGTCCTGTTCCGCAATTCCCTCGGTAGGAACATAGTTGCACTCTTACCTGGTGTCATACTGTCCGCTAGTGTGGAGTGGTGAGGGAGTTTGAGATGGTCTTTGGGGTTGGTGTATGTGGAACTGGGGCAGCGAAGTCCTTGTAAATTTGCTCGGTTGGGCGTGAATGCCTCAGTTTTCCGCGCTGAGCTTGTACAGTCTGTCCTCCTGGCGTCCGACAGTACGTAGTGCAAGCAGAATGGCGTCTATGCACGTTTGTCCGTGCTTGGGCACGGCCGAGGGGCCCGTCGGGTCCCTGAGGCCGCCTATCTGGTCCCGGATCCTTTGTCTTTCGCGGTGAGAGGCTGATCTCCAAGATTCTTTCTCCTCAGAGGTTTGTACCTCGGGAGTGTCGTCGGTGAGATCGGGGTATATGGACCGGACTACGTCATTCCTGATGCTATTGACTCTCCTAAACATTCTGAGAGTGTCTATCTACCCTTGCTCTGCCTGCTGTGTGCAGAGGATGATCTTGAGAATATCCTTGTCCAGGAGTGTGGTTGTTCCTGCTCTCGAAGGGAGGCCCATTTTCGGTTCTGGTGTTGGCGTCCCGTGGAGGTCCACCGCAGCTGTTCCAAAGGCCAAGTGAATGCGCCCTGAGGAATACTCGGGCAGACCTTGGAGATATCTTGCATCTTCCTCCGAGTATGTGGGTTCCTCTTCCGGGCCCGTTACGTCGAAGCGAGCTCCAAGGGTGGCTGCGTAGATTCTGTTACCCAGTTCTATGTGGTCCCCCTCCTGTAACTTGATGTTGTAGACGATAGAGGCCGACCTCACTTGGGGTTCGGATTCGAGTTGTGTCTGCTCCCCTGCCGTTGTCCATGGTCCAGTAACCCTGGATACGTAGTGATCCAGGGTCAAAAAAATTCCTTTTACTTCCACCATTGATTGTCCATCTGGTTGGCAAGCGCAGGTCATTACGCATTCCACAATACTAACATGGCCCTGGCCCGGTCCTGAGTTATTTCTCCAAAATCTTCTGGTCCAGAGTTTGTCCCCCTTCACTAGCTTGTCCATTCTCTTATATTCTGAGATCCCTTTATCTGTCTTGAAAATCATGACTCTGGTGCTGGCGTGGAAGCAGGATACTTTTTTCTTCCCCTGTCTAGCCGGGCCTAGAGTTCTTTCTTTTTGTGACTTCCCCCAGTCGTGCCTCATCGGGGGTATCTGAGACCATCTGTTTCTCTCCTTTCCTGGATGACCCAAGGTGTAAATCGTCTCCTCCCACCATTCCAGCTGGTTTTGGAGGGTCTCTAGGTCAGACCAGTCACGCTCTGATACCTCTGGTCCTAGGTCCTCCTTGGACATGTGGTTTTCGATGGCTGATCGCATCTCTCTCGGGCCGTGGTTCCCTGTGTTTATCATAGCCAGGGCTTTCCTCCAGCCGTACACCTTGTTCAGCCTATCATCGGCCAATTCGTGGTCCCCATAGGTCCACGCTCCTCGCGTTTGAAGTCTAAGCCAGTTTGAGCCGTGGCGGGGATGATGCCATGGTGTAAAGCTTTGTGTATGAAGTATCATGTGAACTGCCGGCTGTCTTTCCCAGGTGTGGGGGAGGCGCCAGGTGATTTCCATGTCGGCTCTGTTTCGCGTCAGGCTCCAGGTCCCCACCTTCGGTTCACATCCCGGAAACTCTACCTTGAAGATCAGAGAACCCGTTTGAGCAGACGTGACCTGGCTCGCGATCCAGAATATCGCTCCCTGGACATCCTCTATTGGGATCTCAATATCGGTGCTTTTGTCCAGTACAAGGTCGATTAATCCCAGGTCCTTGTCGTACCCAAACAGTTCAAAGAGATCATCACGTCCAAGGTCTCGTCCCAGCTTCTCCCTTGTAGTTTACCTGGTTTGATTTGCGGAGATCCCCCGCCAAGTTTCTGGGATGGGTCTGAGGTGGTTGTTTTTTTGTGTGCGTGGGGGTAGGATCTTTTGTGGACAGTTCTGATTACCGTTGTCAGGTAGTGAGTGGTAGAGAAGGACCCGAAACCTTTTTTGGTCCTCAAGTGTTTCTTCCGGTAACCCATAGGTGTTGGTTCCCAAGTCTTTCACGTAGGTGAGAGGTGGAAATAGTTGGGGTTCGAACACCAGGATGAAGGGGAGTAGTTTTTTCCCCGTCGGGTCCCCCCGGGGTCTCTGTTGTTGTCTTCCCGAAAGGTGCCCTTGTGTGGCCAGGATGAGGAGTTCGATTTGTTCACATCCCCCAAGAATGTGGATTACTGTCATTCTGGGGGAATCCCTGATCAGGGCTAGGAAGTCTTTCGCCCTCGTGGTGGGAAGTCTATGGAGCCAGCTGACCAGTTGTATGCTGTCTTGCAGGCCAAGTCCTCTCATCGCCAGGGTCTTTGCCGTCCTAAGTCCGATTTCCGTCGTGGTGCCCGGCATGTGCAATTTTTTCAGTGTTGGGACTAGGTCGCATAGGAGGTTGATTAATTCATGTGCTTGTGATTTATTTTGTATGGCTCCATACCCTGCATATATGCTATGTAACTTCGAGTAGGATGCGTAAGAGGTTGAGATTTCCCTCAGTATCCGTCCTCCATAAATTTCCCAATTTTCGATGACACTGTGCCAGTCATGTATCGTGATGTGTGAAGGGTTGCTTCGTCGTTGCTGTGCTGTTGCATTCCATGCTTTACATACACCCGCGATGATGCCAAACCAGTTGCCCCATCCCGTCTCCGACCTGTTTGAGTGGCCCCAGGTATCTATGTCATGATGTTCGGGTCGGTATCTCTTTCCTATGGGATACCCTAGATAGTCTATCGAGGGGGGCGTTTTCAGTCTGTTTTCCTCTCTTGTGCCTTGTGGGTCGGTTCTACACAGAATGTTTATCACTGTCGCTGCTGTTATGCCGAATTGACCCCTTTCTTGTTGAAGTGGGTTTTCGGCCAGGTGGAGCAGTCTCTGTGTAGTCGAGTGGTGGGGGCTAGAAGGAGGGTTTCGTCCCGTTCTGTTCATTATGGCTCTGGCCAGCAGTTGTAAATCGCTTTCTCTCGATTCCATCCCTGTGCTAACATCATTCCATTGTAGGTGTGGCAGGAGGTGGAGGAATTGGAGCGTTTGCAAGTCGATTGTGTTGTCGGCCTCTTTGATTGTGCTATTATAAAATCGGTGGGTCGATCCTTTTATACAGGTAATTCCACTATTAGAATAACTGTTGAAGTGAGGTTCCATGTTCCTGAAAATGACGTATGGCAATTGCGGCTGAGATTCTCTTTTTTCGGTTTGTAATTCCCCCCAAGTTGTTTTCTCGGGCCAAGTCCGCGGCAATCCCTTGAGGCCACTCCGTTGTTTGACCCAGGATCGATGAGTTTGGTTCATTCCATTGGAAGACTGCTGTTCTTCCAAAATTCAGACAGAGAAAGTCTGTTCGTGGAAAAAGCATTTGCATTATCCGTGTCTGGTTTTCCGACCGGGGGGTGGCTATATGGGGAACGTCGGCCTCGTCCTCTGCTGCTTCCAGTTCCGGTGCTAGAAGATCGCCTGATAGGGTGTAGCTCCATTTGGGAACACGGAGATTGCCATCTTCTAGTCGGAACATGCCTGTTTGGGGCATGTTGATTAGGTCAGCAGAATGGTGAAAGGGGACGGCCCATGAGGGGTTATCGCTATGATGAATGACTCGGAGCCCCACTGGGGGGCAATTACAAATGTTCGTGGCGTGGTATATTTTATGCCAATCTTCCTCTGAGTCCTTCTCGAGCCATTGTGTCAGGTGGTTGGCTGAGAGGTCCTCGCCCTGGACTCCCCCCTGTCCCAGCGTGAAGGCTCCCATCGTCTCCAGGCTGTCGGGCTTCCCCAGTTTTTCTCGGAGGAAGGATTTGGCTGCCTACTGGCACAGCTCTAATCGGAGTTCCACCATATCGATTCGTTGCAGCTTGGGGAGGTGGGAGTTGGAGAGTCGAATGAGGATGTCAATGGCACTTTTATTAATCGAGTGACACCCGCTGAGGGTAAGATGTATCAGGCTGTCTCTGAGGGGTGACTGCGTTGACAAGGAGGATTGGGTTAATTGTAGGTTGTTAAGCATATGTGCCCCAGAGGGTTCAATTCCCCTGTCCGGGATGTGTTCCAATGCCCATTCGGCCTCTCTGCTGTGTTTTCCGTAGGCCTTCAGATTATAGTGGATTAGACGTCCGTTCCGAAATAATCCCAGTGTATGGCTATTGCGTGGTTGGGCCTCGCCCTGGCAGCAGGAGATGAAAACGAAAAAGTTGGTGTCCATGCAGTCTATGGCCATCTTCCATTGTGTGTTTATCGAACGTAGCCTACGTAGGAAAGGAGTCTTCCATTCCATCTTGAGCATATAGCCAATCATCGTCGCTGTATTGGGGTGTGGCCATTCCTGTTTTCCATCGTTTTCCCTAGACACTCCCATGTCCCTTACTAATTTGGCTCAAGATCGACGTATTCGGGTTGGGAGGGGGGCGGGTTAATGCCGACAGGAGGTTTTCGTCCGGGCGGATCCATGTCGCGTGGCGTGTGCCCTTCGTGTGCCAGTTCCTCACTATCCACCCCCCTCTCTCCCACTCCAGTTTTACATGTCCATTAGTGAATTCAATGAGGTGTTTTTTCTTTGTAACTACAGTTGGAGCAGTTGATTGTCGGGTTTGAAGGAATTGGTGTCTCGTTTCGAGGGCTTTAAACGCCTCCGATTTGCTCAGGAAGGTGTGAATGGCTTTTGTTTGTTCCTGGAATTCGACCAAGTCGGGTCTGGGGTCTGGTAAATGTATGGATCTTCCCCAGCAGTTTAGTATCGCCGTATCTATGTCTACCTGTGCCCATCCCACATGCCCGATCGGGCAGATCAAGCAATGAGGGTCGTCAAAGCTTCGTACCGGTTCATTGCTTTCAGTGCTGAATCCCCACATGTCGCCGCTCCTCCGGAGGTTCTGCGGGCTGGAAGCGTGGAGGTATCGGCCCACACGAGGGCCGAAGGGCTTATAGGTTGGGCCATACATCGTCGAATTGCAGTGAGTGTCGTTCGGTCGCCGGGTATACCATTCCCCCGCTGCCACTATGGTCCTTCCAGGGGGTTCCCAGGCTTGCTGCCCCCGTCCTGTCCGTTTGGTATCCAGTATTGGGTGGGTGATTGACGCGTGGCAGTGTTCCGAGATCTGGACCATCACTGAGCTTTCCACACTGAAGTAAACATTCGTGACCCTCACCTGCTTACCCTTTTTATTGATGAGGAGGGTGCCAGGTCGCACCTCCCACATTTGTATTCCCCCCGAGGGGTTGGCTAAGAGAGTGCATCCTGACAGGCACATTTGCCCTGTTGTGGCCCCTTGTGGAGCCATCGGCAG
>Ga0105055_10007605_pt1 | contig 14338 bp, 13 predicted proteins | sample BON03_FD_78090 | JGI IMG/M metagenome (GOLD analysis project Ga0105055, IMG submission 78090) | Freshwater microbial communities from Lake Bonney liftoff mats and glacier meltwater in Antarctica - BON-03 | ecosystem: Environmental > Aquatic > Freshwater > Ice > Glacier meltwater | place: Lake...
ATTATATATATATATATATATATATATATATATACACACACATATATATATATATATATATATATATATATATATATATATATATATACATACACTAAATCTCACCTCGTGCGTGTTCTTCGGTCCCATGTTTCGTTCGTTCGACACACAGTACCCACACATACAAAAGGAGGCTGTAGTGTGTATGCTATACAGGAAAAAAAATAATAGAAATTAATTATTACATATATATATATACAATACATCTCACCTCGTGCTTCTTATTCGGCCCCATGTTTCGTCTGCTAGACACACAGTACCCACACATAATAAAAAAAGGCTGTAGTGTGTGTGGCATAACGGCATGCCAATTAGAATGGTAGTATTATACGTTTATGGAATAAAGCTCACCGGGTTAACCCATGTTTTGTTTGTTAGACACACACCAACCACAAATAAAAAGGAGGCTGTGGTGTGTATGAGACAACGGAACGCCAATTAAAATGGTATTATTATACGTATGCGGAATAAAGCTCGTGCTTCTTCTTGGGCCCTATGTTGCGCTTGTTAGACACACAGTACCCACACAAAAAAAGGAGGCTGTGGTGCGTATAATATACAGAAAACATCATGTATTATTATTATATATATACATACACTTAATCTCACCTCGTGCTTCTTATTCGGCCCGATGTTTCGTTCGTTAGACACACAATAGCCGCACACAACAATAGGGCTGAGGTGTGTAGTTCCTTTGGTATACGGAAAGTGAAAACGACGCCGCCGCCGCTGACACCTACGACAGCGATGCCGATGCTGCCGCCTACGGTGGCGACGAGCTTTGAGGACAGGGGGCCACAGTGCATCCCGACCCGTACTCGCTCGACTAGACCCCCCCCCCCTAGGTCAGTTCTATGTGCATGTGTGCTCCTGTGCTCTTTGTATTATACACCGTCCGTGAAAACAAGATATTACTTTTATATCTATACGAGTATATCTACTGGGTTAACCCGAAATCCCACCTCGTGCTTTTTCTTCGGTCCCATGCGTCGTTCGTTAGACACACAAAAACCCATACACACACAAGAAGCCTGCGATTTTTTAAATACACAGACATAACATAAAACGAGTCTATCAATATATATAAATACAATAAATCTCACCTCGTGCTTTTTCTTCGGTCCCATGTTTCGTTCGTTCGACACACAGTACCCACACATAAAAAAGGCTGCTGTGATGTGTATGACATACAGAAAAAATCATGTATTATTATAATATATATACATACACTAAATCTCACCTCGTGCTTCTTATTCGGCCCGATGTTTCGTTCGTTAGACACAAAATAACCACACATACAAAAGGAGGCTGTGGTGTGTATGATATACGGAAAGTGAAGAAAGGTGTCGTATTCTTAATATATCAGGTTAACCCGGTTAACAATCGGGTTCACTCTGTGGTCCTATGCTCTCGTTCGACACACACTAGCCACACACGAACACGAGGGGCTGTTATTTGTATGATATAACGCTAAGCACACACATATACTGTACTATGATCTGTACATATAATGACGCTCACCTCGCGCTTCTTCTTTGGCCCCATGTTTCGTTATGTTTCGTTACTTAGACACAACAACCACACATACAAAAAGAGGCTGTGGTGTGTATGACATAAAGAACGCCAATTAAAATGGTATTATTTTACGTTTATGGAATACAGCTCGTGCTTTTTCTTCGGCCCCATGTTGCGTTTGTTCGACACAAAATAACCACGCGTAAAAAAGAAGGCTGTGGTGTGTATGGCATACCGGAACGCCAATTAAAATGATATTATTACATATATGGAATAAAGCTCATGCTTCTTCTTTTGCCCTATATTGCGTTTGTTAGACACACAATAACCACAAATAAAAAAGAAGCTGTGGTGTGTATGACATAACGGAATGCCAATTAAAATGGTGTTGTTATACGTATATGGAATACAGCTCACCGGGTTAACCCATGTTTCGTTCGTTCGATAAACAATAACCTCAAAAAAGGAGGCTGTAGTGTGTATGATATACGGAAAGTGAAGAAAGGTATCGTATCATTAATATATCAGGTGAACACGGTTAACAATCGGGTTCACTTTGTGGTCCTATGGTTTCGTTCGACACACACTAGCCACACACAAACCAGAGGGGCTGGTATTTGTATGATATGAAGCTAAGCACACACACAGACTGTACTGTGATCTGTAAATATAATAACGCTCACCTCGCGCTTTCCTTTGGCCCCATGTTTCGTTAATTAGACACACAACAACCACACATACAAAAAGAGGCTGTGGTGTGTATGACATAACGGAACGCCAATTGAAATGGTGTTGTTATACGTATAAGGAATACATCTCATGCTTCTTCTTTGGCCCCATGTTTTGTTTGTTAGACACACAATAACCTCAAAAACAAAGGAGGCTGTAGTGTGTATGTTATACAGAAAGTGAAGAAAGGTATCGTATAATTAATATATCAGGTGGACCCGGTTAACAATCGGGTTCACTTTGTGGTCCTATGCTTTCGTTCGACACACACAAGCCACACAAAAACACGAGGGGCTGTTGTTTGTATGATATAAAGCTAAGCACACACAGAGACTGTACTGTGATCTGTAAACATAATAACGCTTACCTCGTGCTTTTTCTTCGGCCCCATGTTTCGTTCGTTCGGGATGCCCGAGAAGAGCCAGCTACTAATTTCCCCGCCCGGTATTTGATCCGGCGCGGAAGAACCTGCCAGTTTCGCGAAAGCACCCCCCGGTATCGCCGACGCCCTCCGCGGTATCTTGATCTGAGCAGAATCCCCGCCCGGTACCAGAGCAGCAGCTCCCCCCAGTATCGTCGAATCCCCACCCGGTATCCTAACCGGTGCAGAATCCCCCTGCGGTATCGCCGAGGAGGACCCCCCCGGTATCGCTGAAGCCCCCCCCGGTATCCTTACATGTGCAGAACCCCCCCGCGGTATCGCCAACAAAGACTCCCCCGGTATTGGCGCGTCCTCCGGATCAGCTCCCACATCGGCGAAGTCTATTTCTGTCCCGCCGGAGTCTATTTCCGGCCCGGCAGATTCGGTTTTCGCCTTGGCTTCTGTGACGAATCGCGTGGGTTTTCTCCCGCCGGCACAGCGCTGTGCGGCAACGATCAGAGTGGCGAGCGAAGTTGGCCAATGCGGTGGGATCTCGAGGGTGGAGGGGAGCGAGGTTAGCTCTGCCTCGGATAAGCTGATCAGTGCTGTGCGCCTAAAAACAAAAAAACAAAAAAAACGGGGGTTAACCCTAACACGGCGACGATCAGAGTAGAGAGTGAGGACGGCCAATGCGATGGAATCGAGAGGGTGGAGGGGGGCGTGGTTAACTCTGCCTCGGTAAGGCTGATTAGCGCTGTGCGCCTGTATGAGAAAACACAGACGGTTCATATACAAAGAGGCCGCACGCACACACGCAGAGGGAGCTGATCGGAGAGTGTGGGGATAGCAACAAGAAACACAACCTAAAAAGGTGAGGATCAGAGAAGCGAGCGGAGTTGGCCATTCCGATGGAATCGCAAGTGCGGATGGGAGGGTCATTAGCTCTGACTCAGAGAGGCTGAGGAGAGCGGAACGCCTGAGAAAAAAAAAAAAAAAACAGAAAAAGGCGACGATCAGTGTTGAGAGTGAGGACGGCCAAAGCGATGGAATCGCGAGAATTCCTAATTGAGCAGTAATTAATGATCACATGTCGTGTTAACCCGAGAAGAGTAAACAACTCGAAATACCCGTTCCGCACCCCCGTTCGTGGGTTAACCCGAGTTGTTTACTCTTCTCGAGCTAGTTTGTTGGGTTTCGTCGTAACACATCGAGGAGAGGACGATTTTGTTGATAAACTAAAATGGCAACGATCAGAGTAGCGAGCGAAGATGGCCATTCCGATGGAATCGCAAGTGTGGATGGGTGCGACACTAGCTCTGACTCAGAGAGACTGATCAGTGCTGTGCGCCTGAGAAACTAACCAAACATAATATAAGGAAAGCTTTATTAAAAGAAGTTCATCGGTGCATCTAACATTACGACACACAGACACCGTGATATATGTGTGCAGCGGACAGTGGGGCCGGAGCGGCAGCGATTGGGAAGCTGGACATTATAAGATATTGGGAATTTACTAATTAGTAAAACTTGTTCCATAACTAGCACATACACATCGGGTAGCACATACACATCGGGTAAATTCGACCGAAGTTGTCTACCCGATCCACCCGGACGTCAAATGTACCCGGTCTATCCGGACGTCCAGATTGCGGACAAGATTTTGTCAACAGCCTCTCGGGGGTATAGAGAGCTTTTCCTTCGTGCCCCTTACTAGAGAACCGGCCCCCCCGGACCAGTGTTCACCACACTGGTATACCGGGGGACCTATAAATATATATATATATATTTACATATTTATATTTATATATATGTGTGTATATATATCAGGTTAACCCGAGATAGGGTTAGGGTTAACCCCTGTTTGTTAATTGATATAGATATATATATATATATATATCGGGTTACCCCGAGCTTCCAGCGCGCATATGCTCGTGTGCCGGTAGATTAATTAGGGCTCGAATGAACCCGCGGGGTCTCTATTTGGCAGGGCGGCGGCGCACCACTCCTCCGGCACGCGCCCCCACAGGTCCGCGTGGAGGAACTCAACCAGGTGACAGCGCGCCTGAGGTATGATGTTAGCAGGCGGTTTCGGGTGAACTCAACCCCCCGGACGCTACTTCTAACCGAACTGAAATCGCCCTACTCTTCAAAATAGACTTATCGCTGTTGGTCGCATCCTTCGCGCCGGTTTGCGGAACCGACGGTCGCTGCATGGCGAGGCACGTCAGCTGGCGGTGTGGCTGTGGGCGGCTGGTTGGCGGCAAAGCTGGCAGGTGGCGTTGCACGCACAATCCATCCGTGCTCATCGTAGAGTGGACGCAGCTCCTGCAGGTCAGCCTCGGCGTCTGCGGCGGCGCACACCTGCGCCAATGTGAGGCCCAGCGCGTGGGCGACGCGATTTTCCGCCATTATTTAAGATTTATCGTTCACGTGAATTGAAGTGAAGTGTTGTTTTTTGGCCCACTGAATCGGTTTGCCGCCCAGTCCAACTCGCCACCGCCATGCTTCGCGTCAGCGCGGCATCGTACGAGCGCGCGCTGCGCACGGGCGAGAGGCTTGAGCTCGGACGCCACTCGCTCAGCCTTGACGACCAGCGTGTCTCACGTACCCAGCTACGTCTCGAAATGCTGGCTGACGGGAGCCTTGCGATCACAAACTGCGGCGGCAACGCCATCGGGCTGACCACACGGAGGGACGGCGGCGCAGTCCGGCCGCTGCGAAAGAATCAGAGCGAGACGCTGCGGCGGGAGGCGCTGCCTGCGACGGTGTACCTGGTGCAGAAGGTGGACACCCTTGTATGGCTCCACCCAGTCTGTATCCACAGCGACCCGCAGGCGGTCTCAGGCCAGCCGCAGACAAACACACTCACAGACACCACTCGAAAACGCAACACTCCCGAAGACACACGCGTATCCGCTCAACAACGAGCGGCGTACCGCGGCCCAGCGGAGGAGGCGCAGGAGGCGGGCGGGGCCGGGGCGGAGGAGCCTGGGCGGGGAGCGGAGTCGGAGTCCCCTCCGGTATCGCGCGCCTCCCCACCGACATCGCGCGGCGGTTCGCATGCGGAAAAGCGGAAGCGGGAGGGAGATACCAGTGGGGAGGGGCCGGCGCTGGCGAAGCGCGCTGGGGCTAGGGCGGTCGAGGTTGGGGCGTGGAGGGCGAGAGAGTCGGGGACGATGGCTGAGGGAGCACATGCGGAGGCGGAGGAGGTGGAGATACCGGAGGGGGCGGGTGTGGAGCGACCGGCGTGGCCAGCGGGCACATTGGCTTCAGGGTGAGTAGCCACTTATTATGCATTCGTGTTCTGTAGTAGTACCACCACACCGACACCGCTGTCGCGATCGTATCCTTCTCTAGCGCAACCACGCCCGCCGTTTCATCGCGGGTGGGCCTACGTGTTGTATAGGTATTCACGTATTCCTGGGACGCTGCCACACGAATATGAATACTGTATTTTGTTTGGTGAACTCTGTATTCAGTAGGATCATGTTCAAAGTTAAGGTTACTGTCTTCATAAAACGGGCGAAATATGAATAGAATACCGTATTGTATACTTTGCCCCGCATATTCAACATGCAGGAGTCACTGCCAACTGCTCACACCGTGATGCGATAGATCGATAGATAGAAAATGGACGGACGTATAAATAGATACATATCTACAAATCCGGTCATATGTGTACACATCCACGCCCTCTGTTTCACTAGAGGTGAGGCGGCATACCCCATCCCCGTCTCTAACGGTACCTAGATGGATCGATGGATGCAGAATGACCGGATAGACAGATACATGGATAGATGTATACATATCTACAAATCCGGTCATATCTGTGTGTGTATATCGATATCTCTAGATCTATCTCTATACACATGCATACATACACATACACATGCTTGACGACCGCGGGCTAGAGTGCCGCCGTGTACATATACATATAAATGTATGTATATGGAGATATATGAGTACACAGCCACGCTCCCTGTTTCATCAGAGGTGAGGCGGCATTTCCAATCCCCGACTCTACCGGTATCTGGATGGATTGATAGATACAGGATGACTGGATGGACGGACATACAGATGCATGTCTACATATCCGGTCATATTTGTACACAGCCACGCCCGCTGTTTCATTAGAGGTAAGGCGGCATACCCAATCCCTGTCTCTAACGGTATCTGGATGGATTGCTAGATAGAGGATGACTGGATGGACGGACGTACAGATGCATGTCTACATATCCGGTCACATGTGTACACAGCCACGTCCGCTGTTTCATTAGAGGTGAGGCGGCATACCAAATCCCTGTCTCTAACGGTATCTGAAACGGGACACGCGGTCCGTGTCAACGGCACGTACGTTCCGTGCAGGCACCTAGTCTGTGCTGGCTCCCAGTCTGAACGCGGTCTACCACCGTCGGGGTGGGGCACAACAGCCGGCGCCGATAAAGCTGTTACGGCTATATCGGTCCCTGCCGTGACGGTATCTAGAAGGTTTAATGGATATAGGGTGACCGGATAGACGGATAGATAGACACATATCTACAAATCAGGTCATACTTGTACACAGCCACGCCCGCTGTTTCATTAGAGGTGAGGCGGCATACCCAGTCCCCGTCTCTAACGGTATCTAGAAGGATTGAATGTATAATGGAAGACCGGATGGACGGACATATAGATTCATGTCTACAAAGCAGGTCATTTTCTAACGCAGCCACGCTCTCTATTGTAGTCACAGGTTGGCGAACCACCCAGCCATCGTCCCTCACGTAAAGGTGTCCTGTGCGCCTAAGTGATTCAACTTCGAGTTTCCTATGCTTAAAACAAAGAAACTCTAAGTCGAAACTCGCTCATGTACATGAACACAGCGAATTTGCCCTTAGCGGTGCATGAGTAGCTGCAGGGCACCTTTCCTTTTCCAACGCAGCCACGCCCTCTATTTTAGTCACAGGTGGGCGAGCCACCCAGCCATTGTCCCTACCATAACCATCGCTTTCTCTAACGCAACCACCGCCTTCTGTGATATTGCAGGCGAGGCGAGACCACCGCACCCCATCTCTACCGTTACCACAAGTCCCTAACCTAACCATCTCGTTCTTTAGCGCTGTAACCCGGGAGTTTATTTGCAACTCCCTCTGTAGATTCGACGGGGACGGGCGTTAAAGGTGCCCTGTGCGCCTAAGTAATTTTCAGGACGTTTCTCTTATTCAACGTGTACTAATGACTTTGGTGCTGCGATTCATAATGAACGACGGTTTCAGGATCGACTTTTTGTAATCGCTTGTTCCGAGTTCTTCCGGGTTTCATGGGTAAATTGCTTATGATCGCCATCAGAATATCACGAAGACGTAACTACACAATTTGCTCATGTACATGAGCAAAGCGAATTTACATATGGCGGTTACTTAGTAGCTGCAGAGCACCTTTAATACGAGGCGGTGGTTGCGTTTGAGAAGGCGACGATTCAGTTAGGGACGGTGGTTGCGTGGTTCGCCCCAGCTGTGACTACTATAGAGGGAGGGCTGCATGAGAAAATGACCTGCTTTGTAGGTTAGAGTTAACCCGTAACCCGTTAACCTTAAGAGTTCACCCGGAGTTTCTCCGAAACCCCGCTTAGGTCCAAATCTAGATCCGACGGCTAACGGTGTATAGATAAAACGATAGATAGATAAGGGATGGATGGATAAATATATGTATATATATATATTAGGAGTTAAGCGATGCAACCAACGCTCGTCCCTCACGTTATATAGATAGAACGATAGATAGCAGTGTAGTGGCATAGCCACGTACTGTACCAGCTGTGCCACTTTTCCTCTAAACGCCCGTCCCTAATGGCATATAGATAGAACGATAGATAGCAGTGTAGAGGCATAGCTACGTACTGTACCAGGTATGCCACTTTTCCTCTAAGCGCACGTCCCTCATGGTATATAGATAAAACGATAGATAGAGGTTTAGAGGCGACGATACGTATTGTACCAGTTGTGCCACTTTTTCTCTAAACGCCCGTCCCTAACGGCATATAGATAAACCGATAGATAGATGTGTAGAGGCAAAGCCACGTACTGTACCAGCTGTGCCACTTTTCCTCTAAACGGCAGTCCCTACCGGCATATAGATAGAACGATAGATAACAGTGTAGAGGCAAAAAGACTTACTGTACCAGGTGTGCCACTTGTCCTCCAAGCGCCCGTCCCTGACGTGAAATAGATATAACGATAGATATAGGTGTAGAGGCATAGCCACGTACTCTACCAGTTGTGCCACTTGTCCTCCAAGCGCACTGCCCTGACGGCATATATATAAAACAATAGAAAGAGGTGTAGAGGCAAAGTGACGTACTGTACCAGTTGTGCCACTTGTCCTCTAAACGCCCGTCCCTAATCTTATATGGATAGAACAATAGCTATCAGTGTAGATGCAAAGATACGTACTGTACCAGTTGTGGCACTTTTCCTCTAAACACCCGTCCCTAATGGTATTTGGATATAACAATAGATAGCAGTGTAGAGGCATCGCCACGTACTGTACCAGTTGTGCCACTTTTCCTCTAAGCGCCCGTCCCTAATGGTATATAGATATAACGATAGATACCAGTGTAGATGCAAAGATACGTACTGTACCAGTTGTGCCACTTTTCCTCTAAACACCCGTCCCTAATGGTATTTGGATAAAACGATAGATAGCAGTGTAGAGGCATCGCCACGTACTGTACCAGTTGTGCCACTTTTCCTCTAAACGCCAGTCCCTAATCTTATATAGATACAACGATAGATAGAGATGTCAAAGCAAAGTGACGTACTGTACCAGTTTTGCCACTTTTCCTCTAAACGCCAGTCCCTAACGGTATACAGATAACACGATAGATAGAGGTTTAGAGGCGACGTGACGTACTGTACCAGTTGTGCCACTTTTCCTCTAAACGCCCGTCCCTAATGTTATATGGATTGAACACTAGATATCAGTGTAGATGCAAAGATATGTACTGTACCAGTTGTGCCACTTTTCCTCTAAATGCTTAGAAGAAAAGTAACACAACTGGTACAGTACGTGACTGTGTCTCTACAAGAGGATGGATGAATCGATAGATCGATACGGATCTGGAAGTGAGGTCCTTCTCTTTCGGAGCGGCTTTGCCGGCGGCGGTGTGCCGCTGGGGGCTGTGCCCTCGCTGTCCTGGTGTGGAGAGGTGTCTCTCGGGGGTAAACATATCATCATAATCGCAACTACGAGGTTAGCCCGAGCATATGCGCGCTGAGAGCTCGGGGTAACCCGTCGGGTTAACCCCGAGGTAGCTCCATTGGGTCTCCCTGAGCAGCCGGCAGCGAGCCAGTTCGATCGAAGCTAGCGCAATTTTGAACATTTTTTTTTTCCCCCGGCGATATTTTACTATGGACCAGGGTTACCTTTGACCCTCTTTGCTTCATCGCAAGTAAGGAGACACACCCACACCGCGTCTCTAGATTGACTTATATAAACTGGGGTTGACGCCTTGAGCGCTATAACCATTTCTCGTGAGTGTTTTGAGCGCTGCGGCAGCAATCAGAAATCTCCCCCATAGCCCCTATTCTAACCTTAGTTAGTTTCGTAACGCTTCGACACCGGCGGCCGACACTGCTCCGTGCGTCCGCATACCGTACGCCGTCCGAGGCTAGCCCTCGGCGACGGTGCGGCAACGGGTGTCAGTTTCGTTGGCACGCCAAGGAAATTGGCCTTTACACGAGATTCGTTTGTGTATTCGGGGAGTGTGCACTAGCCAATACTATTCTTGGCATCCAGCACCTCCTTTATTGCAAAGCCCCCCCGTTGTATTTTGCAATCAATATTGCGCAGTATATGGGTCCCCTTCGCCCCCCCCCCTGTTTTGCCATTCAACAGCGTTAACCCGAGAATATTTGTAATAGCAATATCGTGTAAAGACCAACAAGGAAACGGCGCGGGGAGTGACAGAAATCATGCGCGAGGACAAGCACACCAACACAACAGAAGCAACGGGACATGGGTGGGCGGGTGTTGGCTGGCGACGAAGATCGGCGGCCAACAAACACAGAGTTATGAGGAAGGCATACCGGATGGAGGACGAACACCTCAGCATCGAGACACAACCATGTAGGTGCTGTTGACTGCAAGTTACCGTGCAAAGAATACTCCTTGCTTTCTTCATATTTCGGTGAGTTTTTTCTTTTTGGCGCGTGCTTCCTTCTTGTCGGTTCAACTCGGCTAACCGTCTTGATACGCCCGCATGGTTTTATTCGGACGGCTAGTTTCGATCAGTTGGGGCTAACCCATGTAGGTAGATCGATAAGACGGATGGGTGGATGGACGAATAAATACGTCTCTATCAATCAGCTTTTCTCGCGCTAGCGTTTAACGACTCGCGTGGCCGCACCCTCGCCGAGGGCTAACCTCGGACGGCGTACGGTATGCGGACGCACGGAGCACAGCGTCGGCCGCCGGTTTCGAAGGGCTACGAAACTAAGGTTAAAATGGTATGGGGGAGTTTTCTTATTGCTAGTGCTGCAGCAGCGCTCAAAACACCCACGAGAAATGGTTATAACGCCCAAGGCGTCAACCTCACCTTTCATAGAAACATGAAAACTGAAATGAGTGGATACAAAACCCTCCTAATACCGGCGGCGGCCGGGTTCTTCTCCCTCGATGCAACCTCTGGTCTTCTGGCCACTGCTAGCGCCTCGGCGCCGGCAATGTTTCTCGCTCTGCGCTCTGCGCTTTTGTTTACGTGTGCATGACATGAGAGATAAAAAAAAAAAAAAGATAGATCTCTACAAATCAGTTCCTTGTATATTAACAGAAGAACAGGGCGTGGACACAGTGCGCTGTGTGTGATACAACACCGATGATAATGATACGTGTACCCCTACGACACACCTAACACCCCCTCCCACCACAGCAGCCGGCCCGCAGCGGCTCACACCGACACGGAGACACCACTGCCGCAACAACGAAGGGTAGGGCCCGTAGGCCAGGGGTAGTGGGCGAGCCAGGCGGCTCGGGAAGGGGAGAGTGCGTTAAGGGCGCGATTAATAATCGCGCTCCTCACCGCAGTCCGCGTTCGCGGCATCGCCGTGCTCAGAGAGCGAGGCAAAACAATCGTCTTCATACGAATCAACTCGAATCATGGTCTTCGAGGTCAGAAGCATCCGCATCCTAAACATATAAATGAGGATGGCTGGACGGATGAATAGATAGATCATCTCTACTAATCCGCTCCTCTCCCATATGCATAGGAACACATCCCTAACACGTGCGCACGCGCAAACAATACTCTACAAGTAACTAGGCCAGCCCATAGGGGAGTCTGCTAGGCAGACTTTCACGGAAACAAAGAAACACAGCCCTAACACTGGCGCACGCGCAAACAATACACTACACAAGTAACTAGGCTACCCCATAGGGGAGCCTGCTAAGCAGAGTGCGTGCGAAGCGCGCCTTCAACCAAGCCCTCTTTGCACTGCATCGGCCTTCACAAGATATTGGTTCACATCAACCCTTTTTTTCTGGGGGCCAATCATCCTTGTACCCCCTCCTACCTGCAAAGACGCATACTCAATTGTAATTCCATTGCACGGCTATTGCGCAATATACGACCCCCTCCCGACCCCCTGTTTGTATGACATACCCCATACAATATGGGTAATGGCAATACCGTGTGAAGGCCAATCTGTGCACCACAGGGACGACGCGGCTGGCGAGGAGGAGGAACATGAGAATACCGCAGGGGGGCATGCGGTGGACCTTACAGGGGAGGAGGAGGAGGAGGGTGACGCTGGCGTGGGGCACGATACAGCAGGGGAGGACGCGCCACGTCACGATACAGCAGGGGAGCACGCGCCACAGGCGGGAGACGGGGGCGTGCGGGATATCGGAGGGGGGCGGGTGCCGTTCGGCAATACCGCAGGGGGGGAGGTAGATATTGGAGGGGGGGATACCAGAGGGGGGCGGATGCCGTTCGGCGATACCGCAGGAGGTGAGGTAGATACCGGAAGGGAGGATATCGGAGAGAGAGATACCGCAGGGGAGGACGTCGATACCGGAGGGGGCCCTGTGTGGGGGGAGGCAGATGCCGGAAGGGGGGATACAAGAGGCGGCCCTGCGTGGGAGGTTCGGTCGAGCGGAGTGTTTTCTCGGTGGGGCGACGAGCTTGTACAGCAGACGATTGAGTTGGCCTGGCGAAGGCATGCTTCCTCCGTAAGCGTCTCGGTAAGCACGATTATTTAAAGGTGCCCTGTGCGCCTCAGTGATTTGGGTTAGGGTTAACCGGGGGTTCACTCGACACTGTTGCAGGTAGATAATTGGGCTAGGGCTGACCCGAGTGTCCCTCCCCTCGATATAGTAATATAGTAATGCACCTCAACCAAGTGTGTCAACATAATGCATACTGGTTCAACTAGTCACTTTTAAAGCCCGTCGGGTTCACCCCTGGGTTAACCCCGGGGCTAACCCTAACGCGGTTGCGCAGCAAACGATCCAGCTTGCGTGGCGGAGACACGCCGCCTCCGTATGCGTCTCGGTAAGCACGATTATTGTACTTATGTCGGGTTTATCCAAACGTATTTTCTTAGTTATATTTGAATGAGCCATGCCACTAGTGTATCCGCATACTGCATACAGGCACCGTTCGTTAATTTTGAAATACGTATCTAAATCAAACGACGCTCGAGCTGGCCTGGCGAAGGCACGCCGCAACCGTTCGCGTCACGGTAAATACCATTATGCAACTTGTGTTCACTTAAAAGATCTTCGATATTTTACGACGGCACCCCCAGAAATGAGCTAGGAATGAGCTCGAGAAGAGTCACAACAACTCGAGTCCGCCGTTCCGCGCCCCCTTTTAGCTACATATGATTGCATCATTACTACTCGGGTTAACCTGTTACGGGATTAACCCAAGCCCACTTGCATCTACATGTGGTCACATCATTACTACTCACCTAAAATTCGAAATCGCCGTCCCGCGCCCCTTTTCGTCTGCATATTGCGTTACGTCATTACTACTCATTTAAAACTCGAAATCGCTGTCCCGCGCCCCCTTACGTCTACATATGATTACATCATTACTGCTGAGTTAGGAAGTCAACTCGCCGTCCCAATGGGGCGACGCAAAAACACGTCTCTCACCTGGGGAGTTTATGGTCGACGATGTGGACTAGAAAGATCGCAGCGATATGGCGGCAGCTCAAAGAACAGCGCGAGCGACGGGCCACTTACTTCTACCGTTAACGAGATCTAGCTTCTACGGTTAAAGTAATGGGTGGCGCCTCACCGCTAGTGATACCAAAGGGCTAGTGTACCGAAGGGAGAAACGAAAGGAGAGTGGACTCGCCCTCCTGTTCGCTCGAACCTCCGCACGCAACCCCCCCGTCAGCAGAGCGACTGAAGCAAGGTGGTGTTCAGCCACCAGGCACTAACACACGGCGGGTCCAGATCGCAAAAACACTGTGACGAAACTTGCGGTTGACGCCTTGGGCGTTATAACCATTTCTCGTGGGTGTTTTGAGCGCTGCGGCAGCAATAAGCAAACTCCCCCATAAATAGCCCCTACCTATTCTAACATTAGTAGTTAGTTTCGTAACGCTTCGAAACCGGCGGCCGACAACTGCTCCGTGCGTCCGCATACCGTACGCCGTCCGAGGCTAGCCCTCGGCGACAGTGCGGCCACGCGAGTCAGTTTCTTTG
>Ga0105055_10007608_pt1 | contig 14333 bp, 10 predicted proteins | sample BON03_FD_78090 | JGI IMG/M metagenome (GOLD analysis project Ga0105055, IMG submission 78090) | Freshwater microbial communities from Lake Bonney liftoff mats and glacier meltwater in Antarctica - BON-03 | ecosystem: Environmental > Aquatic > Freshwater > Ice > Glacier meltwater | place: Lake...
TATTTTTTTTTTTTTTATTAAAAATCGATTTTTTAAAACTACTAGTATTGGATAAAAGCCATCAAATGCTAATTTCTTAATAAACAAGAGTATCTTGTTGAAAGAAAAGAGCCTGATGGCAATCCGTGAGGTAATCAGAATTATTAGGAAGGGCTGGTCCTAATCACGAAATTATCATGAAATTTAAATATTCACTTGACTCGGTAGACTCTATTATTTTAACTTATGAAATTTTGATTTACATTATCACGGAGTCAACAATTATAAGAGTCTCTTTCTGGTCTGCATTTCTGATTCAAAACAGGGCAGAATAAGTAGAGTAAACATTTGTTTCATGAATTCGGTAGTGCTCCTGGTTACACTTGAATTGAGATATGTTATATTGGCATTTTCAAAGTCCAAGCAATGGAACTAAAAAGGATTCGTGTATTATAACTTGAGATTAGTATAATCTAAATTATTGACTCTTTTTCAAAGTGGAGTTTCTCGATACATGCGTACTCTCGCGGAGGTCCTGCAAATCAAAATTAGAATCTAATTCCACTCTCGTATGAATCTGCAAGTTGAATTCTGATCCTTTCAAAACACCATAATAGGAAGCAAACCACAGCACAAGGCAAGCAAAAGCGGCAACTTCAAAAGTGGCAGCGATCTTCTTCAAGAAAAGAGACTCGTGTCTGAGTTCCGGTATTTTCTCCATGCCGGTGTAAATGACATACACCATTGGTCCAAGGAATCCAATAACACATAAAACAAGGAGACCGGCAATTAAAGCCCTCCACCACCCGGTATTTCGGGGTGACAATTTGTGGGTGATATCGGTGTATGTTTCCATCAACACATGGATCATTCCGAAAACGAAGAAACTAGCTGCGAAAGAATTGTGAGCCACTGGAGCATCATTGTGCTGGAACGCAGAAACACCGTTACCGCAAAATGTGCTCATCAGTCCAAATATTGTGGCAACTCTATGGCTCCTCATGAACCGCCTGCTGCGAAGTTGTTTGGTGACAATCTTGTGTTTAATAAAGATAATATTTGATAGAAGTGCAAGGGTGGTGGTCAGTCCCAAAGTGCCTATATTGGATGCAGGAGGTCGATCGATAGATGAGGAGATGAAATACCCCTTTTTATCAAATATTGTTACTCCCTCGCCCACGTAAATGTTAGCAGAGATGTAATAGGTGACAGCCAAAGTAACAAGAGGTAACGTCACTCCTATAGCCAACGAAGAAGCTGGGAGAATACCGTGCTCAATGTCTATGTGCTTACTGAGTCGTGTTAGTAATGCAGCTTTGCTTTCCAGTCGATTCAGTTTGTTCTGGATACGATTGTTTTCTAGTAGCATCACTTGCTCTGCGAGAAAGTCATGATAAACTGTACTTTTGATCATCAGTCTCGAGTCGATGCCATGAAGCTCCATTAGTAAACGTTGCAATTTGCACACGTGTTGAGCTGCAATTTTTTTACTAATCTGCGAAACTTTGGAGCATCGACAAGAACTATTGTTACAACAACAAGGACTGAGTTGCTTTTCAAATTTCTTTTTAATCTTTGTTGTTGCAAATTCATTAACAACAATGAATTTCAATAAAACCTGAACCGTGTCTTTAAATGTGGCCAATCCAGCTAGACTTTGAGCTTCTGGAGAATCGGCTCGAACTTTGGGTTCATCTCTACTTGTGGGATTATTATCCAGCAGCTGTTCAATGGAAGGTCGAATCAGATTTTCAAAAGATAATTCAAGACGTTGACGAGTGACCAGAACAAAGCTCTCCACGTGATCTAGTTCAGAGTTCAAAACCGAAACAAAAATGTGTTCCCGTATACAATCATCACACAATTCATTATCAATATCCTGGAATACATCTGCAGTGCCCAATAAAGTATCTATTGATCCAAGAAACTCATCTCTTGTTTCACTTTTCAGGAACTTGATTACTTTCTTCAGTTTTTTGTAACGGACGTAGTGGTCTTCCCAACTAACCTCCATCAAATCCTCTTCATATCTCTGATTGAACTTCATTCAAAACGGTATAAGGACAATTTATTTGATCGCGAAAAGCGATTTGTTTCCTTCAGGTTGTTGTGTGCTCATCATTTAGGTAAAACGACTAACCTGTTTCTAAGGTACTACGGGTATTAAAGGTGTATCATCTCATTGATGTGGCGGGTTGCGATGGTGACAGGTGGGTTGCTGTTGTTGTTTTCAGAATCTGCCTTTCCAGCCCTTCGTGCGTTATTTGGCTTGACAGCATTCCTACTGCTGGTCTTGGTAGTGAAACAAAATGATATTTTATATATGCCACAACCGCATCCCAGTATCCCGAGGTACGTTCTTTAGATTTAAAATTGAATTTGAGATTGAATTTCGATGCAGGGATAATACCGGTGACCCAGAAGAATTTGGAGGAATGAGATTCGAGCATTTGAATTTATTAACGAATGATGGAGTTATGGTACATGGATGGTTTATCAAAACTGGTAAAGATGATTCTGAAGTAGCACGAGTGCCAACTGTAATATACTTCCACGGCAATGCAGGCAACATTTCCAACCGACTTCCCTTTTATCACGAATTATGGGAGAAGCTTCACGTGAATATAATCGCCGCGGAGTATCGAGGGTTTGGAGCTTCCGAGGGAACTCCATCGGAAGCAGGACTTAAACAGGACGCCCAGGCGTTTTTGGATTTTGCATGGGGTAACGACTCTATAGACCGGTCAAAAATATTTTTGTTTGGTAGGTCGCTAGGAGGAGCAGTGGCGGTCGATGCTGCTGTCACTGCTGAGAGAAGAGATGTTAAAATACGGGGTGTCATTCTGGAAAACACCTTTTTAAGTGTGGCCGATATCGCTGTTGTACTGTATCCTTTTTTGGGACTATTTAGACCGATTCTACAATCGCCCGTTTTGAAAAGCGTTTGGGGCACGAAAGACATAATCAATCGATTGCATGTACCGATCCTATTTATATCTGGAGAGCAAGACCAACTTATACCTTGTACGCATATGAAACAGCTTTTTGTCCTGTGTAGGCGCGTGAGGGGGACCCAGTTTTGTTCAATTCCAAACGGAACACATAACGACACTCCAGTGCATGGAGGACAACAATACTATGACTTTATAGGCAGGTTTTTTATTGATGCCTCTGAATTCCACGATGAAAGAAGAGATTCTAGAGGAGTATCTGATGCATCCATAGATTCTATTGTGTCAGAGTATGACGATAGATTTTTTCACTAGAAATTAAATTATCTCGTTCCTTAATTTTTTAAACTACGCGTATTCCTTTTGAAGGAGCTTGGCAATGGTCTGCAATTGAATATTGGAAGTACCTTCATAAATAGCTCCGATCTTCGAGTCTCTCCAAAACTTCTCTTGTGGCATATCTTTAGTAAAACCGACTCCACCCAACCATTCCACACATTTGGAAGCAGTTTTCTCAGCAACTTGACTGCTGAAAAGCTTTGCCATTGCTGCTTCTTTAACAAAATTTTCGCCGTTCATCTTTTTACGAGCTGCATTGTACACTAACAATCTTGCTGCTTCGATTTCAACGGCCTGTTGTGCGTACTGGTGTTGCATACCTTGGAAGTCCCCAATTGCAGTACCAAACTGTTTTCTCTGGTTAAGATACGGCATGGTCGCGTCAAAGCATCCTTGTGCGATGCCTATCATCTGAGCTCCGATCCCGATGCGGCCTTCATTGAGGATTTCGATTGCGTACTTGTAACCTTTGCCAACTTCTCCCATAACATTCTCTTTTGGAACTACTACGTCAGTAAACGTGATCGGACATGTACTCGATGCGCGAATCCCCAATTTATTTTCTTTCTTGCCTACTTCAACACCGTCAAAGTCTCTCTCAACAACAAAACAAGTAATGCCTTTGTATCCTTTGGAAGGATCCAAGTTGGCCATAACAAGAAAGATATTGGCTTCTCCTGCATTCGTGATCCACATTTTAGATCCGTTGATTACATAATTGCCATCAGCACGTTGCTCTGCTCGTGTAGCAAGAGCAAACGCATCGCTTCCTGAACCAGCCTCGGATAAACAGAAACTCCCCAAATCACTCCCAGCAAGGCGGGGTAAGAATCGGGACTTGACCTCATCGTTCGCATAGAATCTAAACAAGTTGTTGACAAGAGTATTTTGAACATCGCAGCAAACCGATACAGAAGCATCTACCTTGGCAAGTTCCTCAATCACTAAGATGGCGCTCAAGAAACTGGCGTTCGATCCTCCATATTCTTCCGAGATCTCAACCCCCATGAGTCCGTTGTCAAACATGGACTTGATCAGATCTGGATCCATCGTCATCGACTCGTCCATCGACTTGACTCGAGGAAGAATAACGTCATTGGCAAACTTGCTCACTGTGTCTTTGAACATTGTTTCCTCATCAGTAAGTGTTTGTAATGGTGTGTGCAAATGCCTGACAGCAGACGCAAACCGAGACGCAGAAACTACCGCACGTCTTGTAAAAGTAGAAGCCAACATTATTGTCAAATTGAAATTGATCCTCGCTCAGATGAAACACATTTCATACGGATAGCCCCCAACACTATATTCGTTACCTTTATTTATGGAACTCAAAATTCCTGATTGAAGCTCTGAAGAGGCTCAGGAAAACAAAATTTAATTTGAAAACGTGATTACCGAGTTTATTACATGGTACAACGTCTCCACTGGCTGATGCCAACTGAGCTATATTGAATCCAGTACTGTGATTATTACTTTCAAATAAGTTTTCGTCTGTTTTTCCATACTTCAATGAAAGCAGTAATAATTCAATGATATGAAAGAGTTTGAGGCGTGTAAGAGCTGGGTTGAATGAAAAGGTAATAAGAAAAGGTTTAAAAAACTAATTCAGGAAACTTATTAGAAAGACTTTCGCTGTCAAGAGTTTGCATGAAGACTGCAGACAAATAAAAAAAAGTCGGGATTTAGTCGGATGCTTGTTCGCACTGGATGCTTGAGGCGTCATTATGCCAGACAGTTTAGTAGTGGAGTGGAAGAGAAGCGAATCACAATGGTGGGCTTGTATGCGAATGTGGGACTCACTGCTCTCAAAGGTGTGGTTGCGATCCAGTCGGGTTCAACTGTTTTAATGGCCGATGCTTTCCATTCCGGGAGCGATATATGCAGTGATATAGTTTCGCTGGCAGCTATTCACTATTCTAGGAAACCTCCTGACGAGATTCATCCTTACGGGTATGGTCACTATGAAACCCTGGCCACCGTAGGTGTTAGTTCGGTTTTGATGGGAGGAGGGTTGGGATTAGGGTATCATGCTCTCCAGAATGCTCTCGAGACACAACCGCCGTTACAAATGGTGCCTGCTGCTATGTCAGTGGCACTAATATCGGTGATTGCGAAAGAATGGCTCTTCCGGTCAACCGTAGACGTAGGATTAAAGACTCATTCCCCAGGTAAGTACTTGTTTCGAGTTTGAATTCATTTTTAATATTTGGATGGTAGTTGTTGTGGCAAATGCATGGCATCATAGAACAGACGCGTTTTCTTCCGTAGTGGCTTTAGTTGGTATTGGGGGCAGCTCCTTAGGGTTTCCGCTACTAGACCCTGTTGCTGGGGCTTTGGTTGCCGGTATGGTTATAAAAGCTGGAGGCTCTCTCGCTTGGGATAGTATTCAAGATTTAACAGATAGGCAACGAACTTCAGATGTTGCGATTGTAGATGGAGTAGTTGGTATTGGTAAGGAAATGGCGAGTCAAGAAGGTTCAGGAGTCATCGATGTTCACGATGTAAAGATTAGAAGATTAGGACATTATATTATCTTGGATATGCACCTTTTTGTGGACGCGCGATTGTCAGTTACTGCTGGATATTGGGAAAAGAACCGTATTAAGCGGAAAATCCACCGAAGGTATCCCAATGTTAGCGAGATATTTGTCCACGTCCAAGCGCATCCTAGTCGATGCAAGCAAACCATTGCTAGAAGTCTTTCATTTGCAAATCCAATACAACCACAAAGACATGTATTTCAAAAAACAGCACGTTCGCACTTTGAAATTGAGAAGGACGTGAAAATGGTGATCTCGGAATGCCGGGAGAAGGAGCCAGTTATTTTGGAACTAACCCATTGTTTGGTTCATTATGACATGAATGATCAAGTTGCAACGAAAATCACGGTAGAGGTTAACTTGAAGATGGACCGAGACATTACTTTGCTACGCGCCGAAAAAGCAGCTGCAATTGCTCGCGAGCAACTACTCGAAGCTATTCCGGACATTACCGCCGTTGATTTACATGTTGAATTATTAGATTAATACTAGTCTTTCAAACGTCAGCTAGCTGAATTCCCACTCACAACCTCATTGAGTGGCGTTTGGTTTGTCATATGATTAGTTTATATGCTACTCATATATACCTTGAAATGCACATTGAATGCAACAAGGTGTATCTTCATCCAACAATGATACTCGCCTCTCAGCGTCGAAATACCACAAACAGGGGTGTTTAATGGGCCAGGAAACCTTTTCCTGAAGCTCCAGTGTGATAGTGCTGATGAATAGTGGAAAGGTCGACACGCCCAACAGCTCACTCAATGACACGGCATCAGCGGCCTGTTTTACAGTGTGAATAATCGGTGCACTACCTGTGTACATGAACATCAGTAAATCCCTCCAGGTGTCGATGGAGTGATCACACGATGACAAATCTAGTATCGATTCGTCAGATCCTGCCCTGTCATTGAAAATACCTGACAAGAACATCGAGTGGTGATGTTGTAGAATGAATGAATGGACAAACAACATCGATTCATTCCCAAAGTCCAGAATAATATCTGCTGCATATAGCTTTGCTTCTTGGATACTATTCGCAAACAAAAGAGATTTGACTCCTGCAATCAGATCATCAAAGTAAGTGACGCTGTGGCTTTTCCTGTCTTGTTTATTTGTAAAAACCCGATCATTTGGTACAATGAAACCAAGTAGATCAGCTTCAGCCAACAATGTTTTGTCTCCCATGAATGCAAGGTCGTCTGAATCCATTCCAGTCACCGTCATGAATTGCAACAAATCACTGCAATCCTCAAAGTTATGAGGACATCGACATTTATATGGATGTGTCATATTCAATAACAGAGATTGATTCAGCGAAATGACTCTCCGCTTCGTCATTGTTGGCAAAAGGTTTTGGCATAAAAGTTCTAGTTTTTTCAATTGCATGTCGGCGGCAAACTCCGATATTTGGATCACATCGTGTTTAGATAACTTTTGCTCTTGCGGCTCTCTTAGCACCCAGGACGAGTGCACATGCCTGAACAACATCCGTCCAATCGACGCCTCGCAGTCATTTTGGAGAGACTCCAGTATCAACTCGTGCGCAACGTGAATCAAATCGATTATCTCATTCATGTTTTCGACCGAATAGTCACTTTTGAGAGCTTTCATATGTCGAGTATCACCAGTGTACAAGTACTCAAATACACAAGCGACAGCCACCGGATCCAGATGGGCCATTGTTATAGTATCCGTGGCCATCGACTTCTCGTGTCTAAAGTATCCCGCAAAATAAGAACACCGCCAAGACAAAATGAACTTGTGAACTTGAAGAACTGCACCGTCACGCATCAACACACTAATCAAATTTTTGCTGTCGAGTCTTCGAAGTGTGTCGTACATGATATGTACTTTTCCTCTTAGAAGCCGACTTAATTCCACTCGCTCACTTGGACGTTCAGGTGGTTTACAGAATCCATCTTCCTCACTAGCGGGCCATATACTACTACTGTCCATCACTTCACCACAGGCAAGCCAGATTTTGAACTTCCTTTGGCAAATTTGACCTATACAGCTGATCAAGTCCTTCTTCAGATGTTTCAATCTTTCAACCACTAATTGTCTATTCTTTATTGCCAATACAGCTTGCATGCATTCCTTTTCTCGGGTAGTTGGTAAAGGGTTTTCTTTTATCATGTTCAGTAATAGCGAAACAGCCTCACCAGACATAATTTCCAAAACATGTCGATCAGGATCAGTTTCCAGCACCATGGTGAGCAGCGAAACCGGCAATACATGACAAGCAGCAACAACTAGAGCATTTTCGTGTTTCTTATTCAAAACGTTGCAATCTGCTCCTAGGTTAAGCAGAAGCTTCACGGTGTCCCACTTCTCTACTCGAATGGCAGCATGCAATGGCGTGTCTCCCGGCCAGCAAGTATCGCTCGAGTTAATACCAATTCTATAACGGGAGTGAGAAAGAATGCACAAGATGACAGAATTGCGCCCCAATTTGCATGCGTAGTGTAAACTAGAACCGTTCACTTCCATACAAGAGGAGCCTCTATCTAGCAGCAGATTCACCGCTTCTACATTATTCTCAAACACGGCCATGGATAGAACTGACTTGCCAGTTGAATCCACAGCAGTGACGTCGCCTCCGTGCCGAATCAACAACGACATGATTACCGTGTTACGAGCGGACAAATGCAAAGGAGTCGCTCCGTTTTTGTTGGTACTACGGGCACATGAACCATTGGTCTTAAGCAGATGTTCCACCAGCATTGGGGACTCGCATATCACTGCATGGTGTATAGCCAAGTTCCCGTCTTTATCGCGATCGTGAGGACAATCCTCCAATAGCTTGGCACATTCTAGAAATTCACATTCTCTTTCAGGAGTGCAGTGCGCAATAGAACTAAGAAATGCCGTCCTACCTCTGTGGTCTTTGGCACATAGTTGCACGCGTTTATGGCGTACTAATTCCAGCACAATGTCGTCGAAACCAAGGCGAGAAGCATGGTGAAGCGGGGTTTCTTTGAGCTTGCGTGGACCATTGCAATATATCTTACAACCAGCATCAAATTCTAACAATAATCGAACCAATTGTATGTTTCGTGTCTCTATCGCAATCGCGAGAGGACTATAATTGGTGTTTACTTCAAGTATAGAATCCATCCCTTTCCATAATCGAGTCTCTTGCTTGTTGAACCAGCTTAGAATTTTGATTACATCCCCAGAACGACAATAATTAATAAGTTCAGAATGTACAACAGGCAACGTTAACACATTGGAAACAACAGAGGAAGTCGATACCTCACGAGCAGCGACGACAACCTCTTTTTTCTTTTCAGTTTTTTTTGAAACAGCAATCATTGGATTCATTCTCAAATACGTTTCGCATCTGTTTTTCCACTTTACGCAACAAGTAGCAAGTTTTTTGGCTCTATCGGCGCGGTAAATTCGTACGACATTCGCAACAGCGGGAGCCATAATGTTATCTTCGACAAATCTCCTTAACTCATCCCCGTCCAATGATTTTATTTCATCTTTGCATTCAATAGCCATGCTTTCATTTTTGCATTTAAATGCCATGCTTGCTTTGAATGATGATTTAGAAAGCAATTGGAACCCTGGCAATTCTACTTCCTTTACATTTTGCTTCTCGGTGCTTATTGCTTTCAACTTTGACAAGTACGAAGTTTCACGCTTCCAAGGAGGCACCCAATCCTTAGCATCAGGATTTAAGTTGGAAGAAGACTTGGTCCTCCGCCCATTGTTCCTTCTCATGCAGATAATACACTAATACACTGGTGTACTTGTATCGTAAGATAATATGGGCGAGCGACTGGGTACTCGCAACAATCGATTCTTCAATGAATCAAACGTCGAATCTTCTTCATCTCTGAGCTCTAGATTCCACCGCGCGAGGGAATCTGGCATGCTCGACCTGTCTACATGCTCGTTGAAGGGGCATTTGACCCAAGAGCAGATGGCCCCTGTGGGCACAAGTCACCTCGAGGCGAAGGAGCAGTGGTGGAGCGTGGCATTGATCAAGGAGATCAGGTTTTCCCATAATGAACTGGATGGATTCGGACGTGGAGCTCTAGATAGCGTTTCTGAATCTCTGGAAATACTTCTTCTGGACCACAATTCTTTTTTGCTTTTTCCTGATGAAATTTGCTATTTTCCGACTCTTCGCAAGCTTATGCTAAACAACAACCACATTGAGATCATCCCCGATTCATTTTCACAGTCAATGCAATTGCTCACCGTGTGTACTCTGGCCCAGAACTCCATCAAGGAGTTACCAAGAGACTTGACTTCAATGGAGAGTCTGAAACTTCTTGACGTGAGTGGAAATGCATTGGAATCACTTCATTCTAAGCTTCCCATTGGTTTAGAAAAACTCATTTTGTCAAAGAATTACATTGCATTCATCGAGGACGATCTACTTGAGAACCACCGTCATTTGACTGTTTTGGATCTTGCCAACAACAACCTAAGTTCGTTACCTCCTAGCATATCCGCGCTGGTTTCTCTGAAATTACTTGATGTTCGATATAATTCATTGGCCCATGGAATTGGTTTGCCTGTTCACGTTGATCAAGTGCTACTTGGCTTCAACAAGCTTGTATCCATACATGAGTTTCATTTAGAACGACTCCAAGAACTCAGCGTGTTGGATATCCGGGATAACAAGATAACCGATATTCCCGAAGAAGCCTACCTGTGTAAGTCACTTAAGATGTTGGAATGCAGCAACAACGACTTGACTGTTTTGCCCACTTTCCTCGGGTACATGCCAGCTCTTCAAGCTCTCAGTGTACATGGTAACGCTCTGCGCGGATTCCGACACAGTGTGCTAGACTCAGGGGCGGAATCGCTGAAAGCATATTTGAGAACTCGCGGGGTAGCGCCGGATGAAGCATCCGAAAACAAAGCTGGTGATCAATCGGCGAATGCATTAGACAATCTTTTACTGCGAGACAGTTTAGCAGCATTTAGACACAGTGGTATTTTCAAGATATCCAAGCATGTTTTGACTCCTGAAGAATTCAATGTGGCTGTACATGAAATCATGGCTTCGGATACCAAATGTTTTGAATTGCAGTTGTGCGCTGTAGGTAGTATTCAAGTTCCACAAATGGTTCCGACGTTAACGCTGCTTTTAAAACTTGATTTGAGTGAAAATATGATTCAAGCATTTGATGTTTCTATTCTCTATCCTCTTCAATCTTTGCAGCGATTGAATTTGTCCAGCAATTCCATGCATTCATTTGGGTCTCAAGATCAAAGGTGTGTACTTTCGAAGTTAGAGAGTTTGGATCTCCATCAAAACCTTCTAGAAAATATTCCTCATGTGATTCCATGGGCATTTCCGAATTTGAAAGAGCTTCATCTGGGTTTCAACAATATTCGAAGCGACCAACAAAGTTTGAACGAATGCACGAATCTGGAATACCTCGATTTGTCGAACAATAAAATTTCTGATTTTCCTGTCGGTGTTTGGGGCATGCAACACCTTTACTACTTAAACATGGAGAATAACGAGTTATCAAGTATACCGTGCGAGATCGCTCTCCTACCGAAAATGAAATCATTGCTGATATCAGGTAATCCTCAGCGAAGTATTCGACCTCATATTATCGCAGAAGGAAGTTCAAGGTTACTTGAGTATCTTAAGAGTAGATGTCCGAATCAGATACCAGAGACACAAAATGAGGCTGCTTTGGGTTCAACCGCATTCATCGCCGATGATAGTATTTCTTTTATGGATATGGAAAGGCTTGAAAACTCGATTCAAGAAATGCAATTGCAGCTAGAAAACGATTTTTCAATGTCTACGAGCACTCGTCAAGTGCTGAAGCGGCAAATCCAGCGAGATAGAGCCACTTTGTTGCAGATATCTCAGTCGGTAATAATAAACAAGTAAAAGTAGTAAATAGAGTTTTAGTCGAACAGAAGGTGAGCGTTATGTACCTTTAAAGTACCCCCTGATTGTTGATTGAAGTTCGTTTTGCCTGGATTACTTTTAAGTCTGTTTCTGTTGCCTATTGCTGGTAGACCTTGGCGAATGGGGGTTTTGGGTCTCACTTGACTAGCTGTGACATTGGCAGAGTTTGGGCCGGAATTTTCCTGTGGTGCAGAAAACTCGGGTTTAGTGACAAAAGTTGGGGTTTTCTTTAGATTGATGGGAGTGTTTGCTTGGATTGAAATATTGGAATTCACCTTCTTTGTGATCGGTTGTTGATGTGGTACTCGCAGCTCCTTGTGTTCGAGAGCAGCATTCAATTGATTCAATGCAGCCATTATCTCCTTCTCTTGTAATGTATAATTAAGAATTTCTTTGCCCGCGAATGCACTGGGAATGAAACGTGTCTGAGATTCAAATGCTGGATTAGACGGTTTTTGACCTGAAGGTTTGTTCTGTGATTGAGAAATAGGATTCGTGTTTGAGAATGAAGAATGTGTCTGGATGGCTGAAATCGGGATCATTTGAGGTCGTTGGAATGATTGTGAGGCTACAGGAATTCTATTTTCGGGATGTTTCTTGTTCATCTCTTGTTGTCTGCCCATTTGTTGTTTTTTTGTTTCAGCCCTGTCTAAACTCTGTTGCTCTTTCACTGCTTTTGCATATTCTTTTCTCCTTTCAGTGGATATTCTTCTCTGTCTCTGTACTTCTGTTTCATTTCCACCTCCCCATCGTGGTTTGGGTTCTGTATTGTTGGATCCTCTTGACGACGCTGATACTACTGACATGTTACTCCCTCCTCCTCGTTTTTTCATAATTGGCTCCTCCAAATGTACTATTTCAGTACCAGGTTTTGAAATTGTGCGCAAAACCACTTGGGGACAAACAGCAGATACTTGACTGCGCGAGACAGTATTCCAAATGAATGGCACATCTTGAGATTTGTAACTTTCGTCTTCTAATCTTGTATCTACAAATTGATTCGAAGCTGTATTTGAAAAAAGCAGTCCTCCTGCGGCCCTTTTCTTATACTCGATGTCTTTTGCTTCGTTTACGGATTCTAGGGAATCAATCGAGTCGTTATCAAAGGCTTGACTTTCTGCTACCTGTGGTGAGATTCTGCTTCTTTCGAATCTCAGTCCGCCCGTTGGAGAGAGGTCAAATTCGTGAAGGTCTTTGTTTCCAAGTTCCTCGCATATACCATGAAGCTGCAAAGCCTCTAGTCGAAACTGAGCAGCACTTTCTGCATATGACATACAATCTAGCTGCTCTGAAAACAGGGTGTGCCCACTGATTGACCTGGGCGGCTGTTCTAAGATCATACTCTGAGTCTCGGTTGTTTGGCATTGCATCTTGGAGTCAACCAATGACGATTTCACCTTCGAATCGGTCTCCGTCGTTCTCAGTTTCCTCTCTTGTAATTTACGACGCCGTTCCTGTTGCTCCATCAGCGTCATTTCTTTCGCTCGTCTAATTTGAGCTTTTCGCCTTTTCAACGTCTCCAGTCTAATTTGACGCTCTTTTTCATGCTGACTTTTCAATTCTGTTACTTCAATATCTTTCTCGGGCTCATTCCTAAATTGATCAGAATTCATTTTAAACGATTTGAAGTATTACTTACCTGCCTCGAAAAGTAGCCGCGTACCCACGTTCCTCCATTCGAAATTGTAACGGCAAAATAGTGTCTACCCAAATTACAATTGTTCGACGAGATGAATCAGCGCCTACACGTGATTGGGTTTTGGGTTATGGGCTTGGTTAATAATTCTGTGTACGTAATTAACAACGCAGGGGCCAAGGACATATTCGCGGGTGGCGTTGGATTGGTTTATTTTTTTAATATATTTCCGTCGTTTATCGTGAAGGTACGTATGTGCAATTCGTGATTCCTTTGTTTCACTCATATTTGAATGCACAGTCCAGTGCTCCTCTATGGATTGAAGCCATAACATATACACAGAGAATCTGGATGTGTGCGTTTTTGATGTCCCTTAGTCTGTTGACCGTTGGTTTCGGGGAGAGTACAGGCATCAAGTTGGTGGGTGTTGGACTTGGGTCATTGGGATCGGCATTAGGGGAGGCTAGCTTCCTTGGATTTTCTTCTTTTTTTTAGCAGTGCTGATATTCTTACCGCATGGAGCAGTGGTACTGGCCTGGCTGGGGTCTTTGGATATGCTTGGGTGTTTATATTTCACGTTTCGCTCGATATGAGCATGACTGCGACCTTGGTATCCGCCAATGTTTTGTCTGTGATATGGGTGGTCGTGTACTATTCTTGCTTCAAAGGCAAGCAACGACAGGCGTATGAGGAAATAGTAGTGAACAGTGAGCTTCAAGAAACGTTGTCTGATGAAGACGAGGACGTGCAAGTTGTGGCGACCAAGTCAATGAGCCGGAGATTATGTTTGGTGTTTGAACTTTGGAGATATACTGGTCCGTTGTTTCTAGTGTATATGTCAGAGTACGCTATGCAGTCAGGTGCATGGGCTGCAATGGGGTTTCCGGTGACAGATAAGGACGCCCGTGATAAGTTTTACTTCATGGCGAACTGGTCCTATCAAGGCGGGGTGTTCCTGTCTCGAAGCTCTGGAAGTCTCTTTCGAATGA
>Ga0105055_10007614_pt1 | contig 14320 bp, 14 predicted proteins | sample BON03_FD_78090 | JGI IMG/M metagenome (GOLD analysis project Ga0105055, IMG submission 78090) | Freshwater microbial communities from Lake Bonney liftoff mats and glacier meltwater in Antarctica - BON-03 | ecosystem: Environmental > Aquatic > Freshwater > Ice > Glacier meltwater | place: Lake...
TATATATACATATATATATATATAGTTTTATATATATATATTTACATTTATATATGTATATATTTATATATATATATTGATTATGGACCAGCTGCAACGTGTCAAGAACAAACTGTGGCTATGTATAAATCTGTATAGATATATATATGTATGCATATATAATATATGATATACATATATATACATATAGAGAGAGAGAGAGCGAGAACGAGAGAGAGCCGATTTTTGGGGATATGTATATGTACATATATATGTATAACTTAACATATATATATACATATACATATATATATATATATATATGTATATATATATATATACACATATATTAATTTATCTATTGTGTACCAGCTGCAGCGTGTCGAGAACAAGCTGTGGCGCAAAGAGCAGGGCAAACAGCTCGCAATTGAAAATGTGTTTGGCTCCCTGGGCGCCTACAATAAGCACGCGCACAATTCAGCGCACGACACGCCGCCCACTCCAGGTAATAACTCTAAAAAGTCAGCTCTGTTGCAGTGTGTTGCAGTGTGTTGCAGTGTGTTGCAGTGTGTTGCACACTGCTCGGCGCTCGGCACGCCGCCCGCACCCGGTAGAAATTCTCAAAAGTCAGCTCTATCGACATTTTCTAGCAGATTTTGAGAATTCCTACTGCGCGCAACTTTTGTGCAAATACATAATGGATGATTTATGTCACATATAGATGTTTGCGAATGTCTACTGGTCGCAACGCGGCGCACGACTTGTGTGTGTGTGACATGACTCATCCATGTGTGTGACATGACTCATCCATGTGTGTGACATGACTCATCCTTGTGTGTGACATGAATCATTTTTACCGCTCGCAACTTGGCGCACGGAACGCAGTGTGCTGTAGAGTGTTGCAGTGTGCTGTAGTGTGCTGCAGTGTGCTGCGGTATGTTGTGTTGAAGTGTGCTGCAGTGTGCTGCAGCGTGTTGCGGTGTGTTGCGATGTGTTGTGGTGTGCTACAGTGTGCTTCAGTGTGCTACAGTGTGCTGCAGTGTTCTTCAGTGTGCCCCAGTTTGTTTCACTGCGTTGCAGTGTGTTGCATACTGCAACTCAGCACACGAACGCCGCCCGCACCCGGTACACATTCTCACACGCCAACTCGCTACCACACGCACCAAAGGGCGTACCCTTGAAGCAAAAGCTGACTTTTGAGAAATCTCACCAGTGGCGCGCGCAGCGGCGGACCCTGTTGCCGCAGTAAAGCCGGCGCCCACGATGGCGCAGAAGGCGGTGGGCAAGAGCGCCGTGCAGGGCGCAGCGCAAGAAAGCGTGAGTGTGACGAGAGAGTGTTATGATAGAGTTCGTGGTAGACTGTGTTGATAGAGTTCGTGGAACAGTGTGATGATGCAGTGTGATGATACAGTGTGATGTTAGAGTTCGTGTGATAAAGTATGATGATGGAGTGTGATGACAGAGTTTTATGATAGGGTTCGTGATAGAGTGTGACGATACAGTTCGTGGTGGAGTGTGATGATACAGTGTGATGGCATTTGACATTAGATATGATAGGGTTCGTGATAGGGTGTGATGATACAGTTCGTGATAGAATGTGATGATACATTTCGTGATAGAGTGTGATGATACAGCGTGATGGCATTTGGCATGAGAAACAATCTGATACAAACATTTGAGTGCAGAGCGCGGGGCAAGAAGACGTCATGGCGCGTGCTCTCGGGTTTGGTAGCGCGCAGCAGGTACCACTTCTCAAAAGTCCGCTCTGGAATTGTGTGTGTTGCAGTGTGTTGCAGTGTGTTGCAGTGTGTTGCAGTGTGCTGCAGGGTTTTGCAGTGTGTTGCAGTGTGTTGTGGTGTGTTGCAGACAACTTCTCAAAGGTCCGCTCTGGAGTTGTTTTTACGTGTGACCCAGACCCATTTCAAAGATTGTGGTGCAGTGTGTTGCAGTGTTTTGCAGTGTGTTGCAGTGTGCCACTGTGGCGAAGTGTGTTACAGTGTGTTGCATTGTGTTGCAGTGTGCAGGTAAATTTACTGTATACATTGGATACAGAATTGACCTTTTTTTCAGTGTGATGATAGAGTGTAATGACAGAGTGTTATGATAGGGTTCGTGATAGAGTGTGATGATACACTGTGATGATAGAGTGTGATGTTAGAGTTCGTGATAAAGTGTGATGATAGAGTGTGGTGACAGAGGGATATGAAAGCGTGTGACGATAGAGTTCGTGATACAGTGTGATGAAACAGTGTGATGATACAGTGTGATGATACAGTGTGATGATACGGTTCGTGATAAAGTGTGATGATAGAGTGTGATGACAGAGTGTTATGATAGTGTTCGTGATACAGTGTGATGATACAGTTCGTGGTATAGTGTGATGATACAGTGTGATGGCATTTGACATTGGATATTATAGGGTTCGTGATAAAGTGTGATGATACACTTCGTGATGGAGTGTGGTGATACAGTTCGTGGTAGAGTGTGATGATACAGAGCTCAACAGGGGGTATCCAATATATACACTGCATACACTACATTTGTATTTGTGTATTGCATTGGATATAGGGCTGACTTTTGAGAGTGTGTTGCAGCTTCAGCAGCATCAGCGTGCTGTTGCAGGGGGGGTGGATTTGTGGGGGCAGCCCGACGGCCAGGCGCGCAGGTGTGTGTGTGTGTGTGTGTGTGTGTGTGTGTGTGAGAGAGAGAGAGAGAGAGAGAAAGTATGTATGTATGTGTGTTTGTGTGTGTGTGTGTGCTTATGTTTTTATGTATGTGTGTGTGTGTGTGCGTGTGTGTGTGTGTGCGTGCGTGTGTGTGCGTGCGTGCGTATGTATGTATGTGTGTTTGTGTGTGTGTGTGTGCTTGTATTTTTATGTATGCGTGTGTGTGTGTGTGTGTGTGTGTGTGTGTGTCTGTGTCTGCATCAGCGCGCTGTTACGGGGGGTGGATTGGTGGGAGCAGCCCAACGGCAAGGCGCGCAGGTGTGCATGTGTGTGTGTGTATTTGTGCGTGTTTGTGTGTGTTTTGGGTGTGCATCTTTGTGTGTATGTGTGTGTGTGTGTGTGTGTATGTGTGTGTGTGTGTCCGCATCAGCGCGCTGTTGTGGGGGGGTAGATTGGTGGGAGCAGCCCGACGGCAAGGCGCGCAGATGTGTGTGTGTGCGTGTGTGTGTATTTCTTCGTGTTTTTGTGTGTGTGTCTTTGTGTATGTGTGTGTGTGTGTGTCCACATAAGCACACTGTTGCGGGGGGTTGGATTCGTGGGAATAGCCCGATGGCAAGGCGCGCACATGTGTGTAGGGTGTAAAAAAAAAAAGGTATGCTACTGTATGCTATCGCATTATATTCTTTTTTTGAGAATATCTCTTTTTGAGAATATCTCTTTTTGAGAATATCTCTTTTCGATACATAGTTTTATTGCGAATACACAGTTGTTATGTGTTTATTTTTCTGTGTTATAGTTTTATGTCCCCGCCGTTATGCTACCGTATGATATTCTCACACCCTACGCACTTGCGCGCGCAGTCACGTGCGCGTGCACGATGCCATGCCCAACCCAGTGGCAGTTGAAAATTTGCGGGAAGAGGAAGCCGCGTCCGCAAAGCCGCATGCGCCGCAGCACAAGGTGCGTTTTTTGGGTGTTTTTTTGGCTTGTTGGTAGCGTTGTCTTTGGGGTTTGTTACAGAAGGAAGGTTTATTTCAGGTTTGGGGTTTGTCTGCGTTGTCTTTGGGGTGTGTTGTCCCCAAAGACCAGCGTTGTCTTTGGGGTTTGTTACATAAGCAAGGTTTCCTTAAGAGAGGTTTCCGTATGTAACATAAGGGTTTGTGACATAAGCAAGGTTTCCTCATGTGAGCGTTGTCTTTGGGGTTTGTCACATAAGGGTTTGTCACATAAGCAAGGTTTCCTTATGTGAGCGTTGTCTTTGGGGTTTGTTACATAAGGAAGGTTTATTTCAGGTCGCAATTTGTTTTTTTTTTTGGGGGGGGGGGCATGGGAGAAGCTGATCTTTGGGGAAGGTTTGTTATGACGTGTGGACGTGTGCGTATGTTGGGCGTTTGCAGGTGTTTTGTTTGTGTGGGTTTGTCTTTGTGATTTGTGTGAGTGTTCGTTGTGGGGGTTTTCTTGTGCTGTTCGTGGGTGATGGTTTCTTTCTTGAGATCTGTGGTCTGTTGCAGTATGTTATGTATGTGTGACGTGACTCATTTGTATGTATGACGTGACCCGTTTATATGTCACATTCATATTTGTGTGGCCCACAAATGTGCCTCATTATGTATGTGTGACTCATACATTTATGACTCATTTTTTGTGACTCGTTATATATTTTGACATCACCGTGACAGGCCTTCTACCGCCCGGGGAAATCCGCAGAGTTGCGGTTTTGATGCCTTCGGTTGTGTGACACAGACTGATTCATGTGTGTAGCATGTGTCTTCTTATATGTGTGTGACTTGTTATGTGTGTGTGACGCATTATATGTGTGTGACGCATTATATTTGACTACTACTTGTGACATGACTCACTCATGAGTGAGTCATGACACGCGTGACATGACCATGACGACAGGCACACGTGTGACATGACCATGACAGGCATTTTACAACTCGGGACTGTCAGCAGACGTAGATGTGCCAGTGGCACTCGCTGCTTCGCAGGGCAACTTCCTTTAAGGCAAATCATCACCAAAAATGACAACTATGGGGTGGCTACGATTAGTAGGCTCTTTCAAATTATAGGTCTCTTTTGCAAAAGAGCCCTATAAAAGAGACGATATTCTGCAAAAGAGACCTATGACTTTAAGGAGCCTCCTAATCGTAGCCACCCCATACCTCCAAGAAATATGGCGACTTCCTGTACGAACAGCAACTTCGTCTGGCCACTTCCTGTACGAACAGCAACTTCGTCTGGCGACTTCCTTTACGAACAGCAACTTCGTCTGGCGACTTCCTTTACGAACAGCAACTTCGTCTGGCGACTTCCTTTACGAACAGCAACTTCGTCTGGCGACTTCCTTTAGAAAAGACGACTGCCCTTGAGAAAGGCAACTTCCCTTTAATCAGGCAAATTCTGTTAAAAAAGGCAAATTCCCTTAAGAAAGGCAACTTCCTCTGGCTACTTTGTCTAACAAAGATCTATCTCTCTGGCAACTTGTTCTACGCATGGCAACTTCCTCTCAGAAAGATCATCATCAACTTCCCTTAAGAAAGACAACTTCCCTTTCATTAGGCAAATTCCCTTAAAAGGTGCAAATTCCCTGAGGAAAAGCACTTCCCCTGGCAACTTCATCTGACAAAGGTCTACCTCTCACGGAGGAGATCAGACTTAAATTATTTGCATCTCCAGATCTATCAGTTTTCCTGATAGATCTTTGAGTGTCGGGGACTCCGTTTACTCAACTGAAACTCTGTTTGAAATTGTGGGGACTACATTCAAAACGTTTTTGATATGTACGGAGACTCCCGTGAAAAGTGGTTGAATATTTTGGCAGTCGTGATTATTTTCTCCGTCCGTGGTTTCTCAGGCGACTTCCTTTAGGAAAGACAACTTCCCTTGAGAAAGGCAACTTCCCTATCATGAAGCAAAATCCCTCAAGAAGGGCAAATTCCCAAGGCAACTTCCTCTGGCAACTTCGTCAAACAAAGGTTTATCTCTCTGGCAGAGGCCTACCCAGGAGGCCTGTACTAAGAGAGGGGTCCTCTGTATTATTGGGTAAGAGCCATGTTAAGTAAAGTAGATTGGGTTCTCTGGAAAAACTCTGTTTTTGTTCCACTATCCGCAGTAACGCATTCTGAGGTTCTATACTATTTGTAATTGACTCATAGAATCTCGAATCGAGAATCAAGATTCAAAGAGTTTCCATAGCAAAGAGGTTGCTGCACCATCGCGCAGGCGTGCTTGCGCGGGTGTTGGGCATTTTTTGCGGTGAGTATGGCATGCACGAAACAGGTGTCTTGAGCACCAGTGCACGCTATACCTGCACTGGCTGTGACGGGTGTTTTTGATATCAGTTTACATATTTGGAAACACCCCCTCCGCAGGTCGTGCACGTGCGCTCGTGTATGTGCGGTTTGTTCATTAATGTTGGGGAATGAGGGTGGGGGGGTTCAGCTAGTCTATGCAGGACACTTGTTGCTGGTGTGGGATGTTATTATTCACATGAGGAAAAATAGAGGTTTTGTATGTATTTTCTCTATTTTTTGACGGGGGTAGGAGTGTATGTGGATGTGTGTTGGTGTATACGCACACGCACACACACGCTGCACGTAGAGGTACTCGGATGTGGGCCCAGGGGTCGGGATGAGACACTTGGAGAGCCCAAAGAATCCAGATGGACTAAATCTTGGCATGTATGTATTCGTACATGTGTACTTTGTACACATGCCACGGTGTATATACATGCTGGAAGGCGGGACTGCTAAGTCCTTGCACTCACTGCTTTTATTCTTTAACATATTTTTCCTTCCGAAAGAGACAAGCACAAGATGTGAACGTAACACTAAGAACTCAAATCCACATGGACTTGAGTTACATAGACCCTGAATCAAGGGTACTGTTTGAACTTGAAGTAATAAAAGCAATCATCGTCACGTAAGCACTGTGGAAACGCGGTAGCGATTTGAGCTTCCAGGGACCTGCAGGAATTTACAATCATTAATTTATCTGACTGTCAGCTACAGACTGAAAGCTGTCCTTTAGGTCTTTAGTTGCTGACCTCTCAGTAGACCTCTCAATGTTGTTTTTGCTGCACAGCAAATCCGGTGACTCTTATTTATGTATATATTTATATACATCTTTGATGTATGTATATATGTATATACATACAACTCACACACATGCGTGTGTGTGAATGTGTGTGAATGTGTGTGCGTGTGTTTGTGTTGGTGTATGTTTGTTTATGTGCGTGCGTGTGAGTACTATGATACAACACTGCCAGCATAACCGTTCTCTCAGATCTCTTGGTGCTGATTCGCTCAGGCTATGATTCTCAGAAAGGTCGGATTTCTTGTATTGCCAATACAGTGTGCGCAGCTTAGACATTGCGCAGCTGTTGCATGGTAGTCATCAGTGATGCTAAGCCTACAAGTTGGTAGAGTCAAGCTCATGCATGCGCGCGCCTGACAATACCGCAGTTGCGGATCTCTGCCAATGATAGAAAAATGACTGCAAGGGCTCATGCCAATGTCATTATCCCTTCTCAATTTGAATTCCGTGTTGCTCTGCTTTATTAAACCGATACTGAGGAATCGTTACGGTCCTGGGGTTTCCTCGAGAGCAAACTCAAGCCAAGGTACGTTGACAAATTTTAATTGTGGCCCGATTCGTGGGTACGTCCCCCTTTTTTCCTTTTTTGATCGCATTCTGAAAACGGATTTATGCAAATCGTCGTCAGAATCTTCTTCTTAACCCTCCCCTTCCTCCCTCCTCCCGCACTGCGCTACAAGCTAGCGACGTAGTTAAGGTGAAAGGTGAGGATCTGGACACCCCAGGCTGCTGAAGGGGGGACAGGACAGGGCGAGGCCAATGAGCCTGTTGACCCCGCATCAAAGCAGAATCACATGGGTGCTCCTGGCCAGTTTCAAAAGTTTTGTCAAGTTTAGGCACGGGAGTGTTAGACCTCGGACTAGGATACTACGAGATTAGACTCCTCTAGGAGTTTGCATCTGACTAGTTGCAGCATTTGTGGGCAGGTCACGCCGGGCCTGCAGGGTGTGTGTGTGTGTTTGTCTAGAGCTGGTGGCAAATGACAACTAGACCTCACGCACTGCGCTACAATTGTCTGTCACTGCTGGGCTGAGGGTTCGAGAGTTTAAGGAGCAGCTATGTGTGCTTTGGCGGGTCATTGTTTCCATGTGTTTTGGATGATACGTTTTATCACTTTCTGTACGAAAACGCATTTTCCTGAAAACCGAAAAAGCTGACCAAAAGCAGTGTGAGAATTGGCGACATGCGTCTGGTTCAGAATTCCACAAAACATCCCCAACTTCTGAGCGAGGTGAGTGAAGAAAACAGCTGCAACATTTTTTGACTCAAAGTTTGAAACAAACCCCCCTTGGCTCATGTGCCATTTCGAGGCTTTTTTGGCCTGATGGTATTAAATTTGTCCAAGGATATTCCGTCTACATAATAATTGTCAACACCAGACAGTGAGGCCCTCACCAATGAATTTGTTGCAAACCTTGAGACAAAGCAAATGAAGTTTGACTAGGTTCTCCCCTTTTTGCGTGACAACTTGAATCTCCCGCCACAGATTGTCGGCCTTTCATCCCACTCTTCGAACTGATTTGCCGACTCCTGTATAAACTGATGCTGATGCACACGTGTTCCATTCCTATATCAACCAATGCGGCGGCGTGCTGACGTTCGTAACTTTTTTTGCAGAGATCTGCAGCGCAGCAGTTCATTTCCAAAGCTGCTCGCACCATTGACTACATTTGCGTGAATTGTCTCCACGAGACGATCTGCATTGTGACCAAGGTGCGTGGCGCTGCTTAATCGTGTGCGCTTGACTTCAACATGCACACGTCATTGATTTCTACTCACTAACCTGATGACACATTGATCTGTTGACATGATGCCCGATCTCAGCCCCTTCAAGTGGAGTCTCGAGTTCATCTCGTGCTTGGACAAAAGAACGCAACCAACTTTCAATTTTAATGAACGCAAGTATGGAGCACGTGATGGAATGGGTGCTCGAACAGCAACTCAGCACGTTCCATCTTTGCCAGCTAGCATGTGTCAGCAAGGACTTGCGCACAACCGTTGACAAGGCCGCAATCTGGCAGACTCTCTTTACAGCAGCAGTCAAGGTCTGCTGAGTATAATGATAATGATTGCTTGTATTATTGCTCTCTGAGAAACAATGGACAAATTATGTTCAGAACTCTGTTCGTTCTTTTTTCATTTTCGCTCACTATCAAAGTATAGTGAGTGTTTGGTTGTTTTATTGACAAGTGCTTGGTCAAAATTGCCGTCTAAACCCCGTGCGTATTGTGACTGTGTTTTCCTCTTTCTGCCACTCTTCCCTGTTCGCAGTCGGGGGGGGCAGGCTACAGCCGGCAAGATCATTGGACTGGCTACACGACTATGGGGCTCACGTGCATCACGTGGAGCGGGGAGAAAAATCTCCTGCCGGCATTCCAGGATCTCGCATTGGCTGAAAAGGCTGGCTTCAAAAAAGCAATGCGGTGCTTAGCATCTCATAGTTGCCACATATGCGGGGTTCGATCTTTTTTGCTACGACATGACTATAGTTTCTTGCTCTTGGCTGCGCTGCTGGCATTTTTTCTACTGACTTGTTCATCCGCCTTCGTGAAAAGGCCTAGTTATATATGCCTATTATCATCAGTGTATATGTGCACGTGTGTGCGTGTGCGTGTGCATGTGTGTGTGTGTGTGACAGAGAGGGTGTTTGATTGTGTGTGTGTGTGTGTGCGTGTGCGTGTACGTGTGGCGTTTGTGTACATGTATGCATGTGCGTACACAGGATTTGACGTCGAGCGCTGTGCCAATTGCGTTCGTACGAGTGTGCCACAAGTGCGCCGGGCTAGACTCACGCACAGTTGTCTGCACAAAGAACCAGGCCAAAGAGCTGTTCCTTGTGACAGACAAGGACCTGGACAAAACGTCCACCGCGTCCTTTAAAAGTCCGTATTTTCAAAAAAAGGACTCGGACTCTGGTGGTGGCTCTGCATGTTCCTCGAGCGAGGCTCAGATTAAAGTCATCCTGGTGGATGACGTAAAAAGCGTGGCGCTCAAAAAACACAAATCGGAAGCAGGACTCGAGGCAGAATTCATGAAGGTAGGATGCATATTAAGGCAGTAGTCTTGGCCTGGAAATTTTGTTTGCGAAGGCTATGGCACAACTCTTGACTCTCATTTTGTCTGTCGACTCCAATGCTCCTCCCTTCCCTCCATTTTTCCCCTTGTCCTCTTCCAGCGCAAAGTGGCGGCTGAGGAAAGGTACACTAGCAGCTTGTCTAGCAAGAAGCCAATGAAAAAGAGGTACCACATTCATTTGATTTCCTCGCTATTCCCAACTGTTATGTCCTGATACCAGAATGTGTACATGCGTTCATGCGCATGCACATAAATGTGATCAAAATATGCAATCATACACACATGCACGTGATTTGTAAGTCTGTTCAACGATTGTCCCGTGTCTTTGTAACTTACATACAACGTGACAGATCCAAACTCGCAACGCGTGGCAAAAGTAATCCGTTCCAGACGGAAATCCCGACCTACAGTCGATTCACATTACCGGTCTCTGCGAATGTGTCACAATGATACACTCTGCTGTGTACTATTTCATGCGTGTCTGTGTATGTGCGTGCTCTCTTCTGTGAACAATAATGTTAAATAAGCACACGGTTCTTCCCTTTGCTGTTTTTCCTCTCTCTTATGTTGTCACAGATTGGCTATCTCTTCGAGCAGAAGATGAGCCCGCCGTATACGTGCCCAGTGTGTGAAATTTGCGGCCCAGCGGACCTGATCCGGTCTGTCCTCCTCTCTCACATTTCCATTCTTTCCTTGTATATCCTCTATATGCGTACATGCATGCGTGCGAGTTTTCTTTGCCACATATACACGATATAGTATACACTATTGCATATCAAGCACTCACGCATGGTAAACCCTGATGCCTGCAGGTACCATATGCTCCTTGAGCATGACACCTACCCCAACGTGGCAGATCCCTCTGCGGGAAACTTGCAGCTCTCCAATCTACCTCCTCAACCTATTATTGCGCTTGCAAATTATGTCTTGCCTCCAGGTTTCTTAGATCCTAACCTGACCCCCCTGTGCTGTGCTGTTTAGTTTCGAATGCACAATAATATCAAGAAAGTACATACGAGTCTGAAACACGTAGTCCTCTGAATGTTTTTTACTGCGTAGGGTTCCCCCAGTCGATGGAGCAGGACGTCAAAGACTTTTTCGGGCGCATTCGAAACGAAAAGCGATTCTCAGGCAAGTGTTTGCCAGATCTAGCCTCCGACGACGAAGATGAGTACGGAGACTTTTATGGGTTTGGCCCAACACAGATGCACGCCGATGTTCTGAGGTAAGTAGCAGTACGCACAACAACTGTATCATGCACCCGTGTTTATGCAACACAAACAAAATCTGCATATTGACTTTGACTGTATATATGCACATGTCCATACATGGCATGTATATCAGCTTTGAAACCTTGCACCAGGACAAAACTACCAGATTCTACCTGCTTAACTTCGAGCCGGTTGTCGGAAACACAGTGGGCACATCTTTCCTCCTGCTTGCTCTTGGCAACGTGAAAAGGTTTTTTTTTATATTTATGTGTGTGGGAGCCAAATGCTGCGACAACAAGAGATGATACGAAGTAGTCTTGGAAATTGATTGGAAATTATGTTTACTCAAATGTTTGATGAAGGTGCCAAAAGTTAGCCACCCAACCTGCATCCTGATTTGATTTGAGATCTCCATGTTTGCCTTCAAATCCATTTCTTTCCTCGAAACAAAGGACATGTTGAAAGCAAAACAATAGACTACTTAGCATCCCAGAACTCGGTTACGATCTAACTATCTCTTTTCTCCCAAAGTGCACCCAAGATCCTCTTCAACTACGAATTCGACAAAGATGAAGAGATGGGTGACGAAAACAGGCGCGAGTCCGAATCTGCTTTTCGCTGGGCAATGGAACGAGCCGGTGCTGTCAAGTTGAATTCAAGCGAGTTCCTTTCAGTTCTCCTCTCGTGGTTTTCGCAAGGCGCTGCAGCAGAGATCAGTATGTACTTCAAGGTGAGCCATATCACGTGTCCGAGGCCCGAGTCATGTTTCAACGTTCACATGTGAATGACTGATGCCTCCAATGGTACACATGTTCTGTTGCATGACCGATGCCTCGCACATATTCTATTGCACAGGATGCTGATTACAAACCTTCGCCCGGGCCTATTGCCGCTGGCGCATGCTCCCTCATGAGACGTAAATGATCCACAGCTGTTTAGGCCTATTTGTGCCAGGAATTGTTGGTCCCTGTTTAAGCATGCTTTGTCCTCTTCAAGAGTCTTACCTTGCCACATATAAATTGCAACTTCCATGATTACTTTCACGTACACAGTTCCATGGCCATTCAGGAACTGAGGCTGCAAATTTGATGTACGTACGCCATGTAAGACTGTAGTTTGAAATTATTACTACGAACTTCTCTCGCTCTGCCTCTTTTTTGTTGAAAAGAAAGAAGTAGAAAGTTGGTGATGCTCAAAAATGTCGACTGCAACCGCTGACTAAACCGGGTTTAAGTGTCATGTGTGTGCGTGTGTCTACCGTGACTCCCTATATCTAGTGTGTGTTTTTAGTGTGTGTGTCTACCATGACTCGCTATTTCTAGCGTGTGTCTATTGTGTGTGTGTGTCCACCGTGTCTAGTGTGTGTCCAACGTGATTCTCTGTCAACAGCACGGGCAAACAAATACATACGTGATGGGTATGCACATATTTATAGAAATCATATAGACGAATGTTGAGAGAAGGCGTGCATGCACACGAGAAAGAACGCGCGCGAGAGAAACAGGGATTAAAAGAGAGAGAGAACACGAGAGAGCCAGTATGTTCTGAGCTGATTTGATGCGATAAACACGCCTTGAAAGTAATAGTTGCCCTCGGCTTCTGTCTGCTTCAGAGCAAGGCATTCGAGACTTCCTTTCTGCTTGTCCTCGTCCTCATCCTACGCTCTCAACATGACGCGGCTAGCTTCATAGGTCTCAAGAACCGAATGACAAGATTTCATATGATCGATCTTCTGAATACGATTTTTGTGGCGCTGCTGTAATAAACCCATCATCACCCTGTACGCTTGGCTCGGGCTGGCCATATCCGTCAGATGCATCTTCAAGACGCCACGTAACGTGTCCCTCGTAGCTCGAAGAATAGAACTTTGTCGCTCTCGGTTAGATGGACTCCTGTTTCACACAAATCTTGACAGCCTCGTGTTTACCATGTGTGAGACGACGGTGTCATAAGAGAGGGAGCCACGGTGGGCATGATGGCAAAGTAGATTGAGTAGAACAAATCGACGGGAGCGCGGCCAGTGGTGAATGCCTGTGCATGGCGACCCAGATGGTCTTGTAAATGCCCTGCAGCTCGATAATAGGCAGGTACTTCAACGGGTCCTCAGACACGAGCACCTTGAATGATATGATTGTGGAGCCTTCAACGCAGCGCCTCCATCGCAGCGCAAAAACACCTGTCGGAGAAATGTCGAGACGCCTCAAACGAAGTGGTGCTGAGAAGAGCTGTGAAGAGTCTAGGCTTGAAGAGGTGAACTAGCGCGAGCACGCCCGTGCCCACTGCAGATCATAGTGACGTCCTTCTACCAAGGCTTGTGGCACAGAGCATTTGATTTACAGGTAAGAGAGAGAGAGTTCATTATCAGACAGCGGCCAATACGGAAAAAGAGTGATTAATTATGCGATGGAAAACTCTTGGATCTCAGGTGAGCTCCCCAGCAGTAGAAGAAAAAAGCAAAGTACAAGATGCTGAGCTGGGGGGGGGGGGCAGAGAGAGGAAGGAGGGTGCGATCAGAGTCGTAGGTAAGGGCAACGTCGCCGAATGCACTGTGAAGGTCGAGGCCAGGCAATGCCACAGACAAAGAGACGAGGATTTCTGCGAGAATGCTCTCGCAGTCTACTCGCAGTTTTTGTTGTCATCGTCAACGTCATCAGCGTCGGCACCACGGGTCGCAGACTTCATCACGACAGCACTTGTACCGAGCACAGCATGCCCGTTGACAACATCAGCGTTTGCACGGACATTGGTATTGGCACTGACGCCACGGACAACACCACTGGCTGCAGGTACGGCAGCACGTGAGAGACCCCGTTGACGAGGATTAGAGATGTCGACGGCGCTGTGGATTAAACAGTCAGCTTGCGACGCACATGTGTCGACAGCACAGGCACCGGGAGTGCGAGTGGTGCAATGAACAGATTACTACGTTTGCTAGGCATCAGCATAGGCAACGGAAGGGCCAATTGCATTGGTTCTGTAACTAAGTGTGCTAGCCCGACTTCGGAAAGCCTGACGGTCAATCCCGATGTCCTCCTCGTCTCCCATGAAATTGGAAGAGAAAGAGGGAGAGAGAGCGCGCGAGAGAGAGAAAGAGAGAGAGAGAAAACGAGAGAGAACGAGAGAGAGAGAGGGCAAGAGAGCGAGAGAGCGACAAAGAGAGAACGAGAGAGAGAGAGAGCGACAGAGAGAGAACGAGAGAGCGAGAGAGAGAGCGACAAAGAGAGAAAGAGAGAGAGAGAGCGACAGAGAGAGAGAGAGAGAGAGCGACAGAGAGAGAGAGAGAGACACACA
>Ga0105055_10007615_pt1 | contig 14319 bp, 6 predicted proteins | sample BON03_FD_78090 | JGI IMG/M metagenome (GOLD analysis project Ga0105055, IMG submission 78090) | Freshwater microbial communities from Lake Bonney liftoff mats and glacier meltwater in Antarctica - BON-03 | ecosystem: Environmental > Aquatic > Freshwater > Ice > Glacier meltwater | place: Lake...
ACCCTTACTTGACTTTTCCACCAAACACTACTGTGTTGAAAGTAAAAGTGGATACCGGATGTTCTGCTACGTGTACCCCGGTTCGCGAGTACTTAACGAATTTTCGTTCGGATCCACGTGGTGAATATTCGGCGGTATCTGAATTTGAAAATGGTGCTGGATGGCGTCTAAATAGAATATGACAAGATATATTTACAATCGTACCACTTGAGATTTTGTTATATATGGTGTGTGTGCATGTAGGAAGAGGAAAGACATTAAAATGAAGTGTTTTGAATTAAATATATTCTTATGTACATCATAGAAGAAAGTTCTACTTCATTATTTAGAGTCCGAGATATTTCAAGAGACGACTTGTAGGTCTGTCAGAAGCAGGCATAATTAAATTCTCTATAGCATCAGGTAACGCTCTTTTAATTCAAATATGCTTTCTGAATTGTGTACAAAAATTGAAGTACCATTTATTTAGTTGGAGGCTTTGCGTTTCCATTCGTCTCGTTCAGCCTTAATTTTCTTTATTTGTTCTTGTGAATTCAAAAGTGATTTTTGCATATAAGTCTTGTATTGCAGGAGTTCCTCTTCCGCCACCGTACAACGAGTAAGCAGATCACCAATATCTTTTCCGTCCCCTTGAACTGGAGGTCGTACCTCATTCATTTTTTTTAGACGAGCGATTTCGCTTCGTAGCTGTTGAATTTCTGCATTATCTCTTGCGGAAGTTGGAAATAATTTTTCTTTTGTTCGTCGTCTTTCTGAATCTTTCAATTTTAATTCTGCTTTGTTCAATTTTGTTTTGCACTCGTCTAGCTGCTGCCGAAGTTCTTGATCACTGTTGGACTGATTTGATGTTGATGTCGTTGTTTTGTTTCTTAATTCTTCAATTTTAGCAAGCAATACATTTTGAATTTCTTCCATTCTTGAATTGGTGACTCCATCTACAGTATTTTTACCGCCGTGTGCCTCCATCATTGTATTTTGTTTTTCTAGTTGCTTTATCTGGTCTTCTAGTGAAGATATTTTTGCTATCGAATCACGATTTGTTATTCTGGTAGTTTCCGTCAATTGAATGTTTTTCTCCAGAGCGTTTTGCAATTCATATCCTTGTTTGGCAACACGCTCATTTAACACGGCAATTTCAGTCGACATTTCGTCTTCTATGTGACTAGTGGCCACACGAAGCGCGTCTTCCCACGTATCATCTCCAATGTCTACATCGAGATCTTGTAGCTTCTGACGACAGTTCGTGAATTTAGTGGCCAAAGTTCGATTCTTCTCAACCACTTTGGAATTCGTTTGGTTTAATCTTTTGATTTTTCGCTCCAGTTCCACTTCTTTGTCTTTGAATGTTTTCAATAGTTCAGTTTGCAAGGCGGGGAGATCATCATGGTCGAGCAACTCTGTTAAGCGGTTTCTGTACGAGTCTGTCATGTTGCTCATACTCTCCGTCATTGTTGCGTTTTCCGTTTTTATCGTTTGAAGTTCTGAAGTACATTCAACCATTGAAGTTTCTAGCTCGCCAACTTTTCTCTGGCATTGCTTTAATAAAGGTTTCAGCTCCTTCAATTCTCTTTCAATGGATTCTTTTTGTGTTTTGTTTCTTTGCATTTCCTTTTCGAATGAAATCTTTGAAATCCCTGATTGTTCCTCTGTTGCTCTAGTGAGTTCTAATATTTTGGATTCGTGATCAACGATAAGTCGTTTTAGATCCAATTCAAGTTTCATTCGATCGCTTTGATGCGTTTCTGCTTTTGCATGAACTTCTTGTAAGCGTTCTTCCAAATGTTGTTTCCCGTCAACCAACTCCTGATACTTGGTATTTATTAACGAATTTCTCTCGATTAACTCAGAGTTCCCTTTTTTCAAGTCTGAGAATTCATCTTCCATTATTCGTTTTTGATTCACAAGAGTTAAAAGTTCGGTCCCTAATTCTTCATTCCTTCCAACTTCGTCTTTAAACTGAGATTCTAATTTCAAAAAGGCTTCTTTGAGGATCATCAAATCATGTTTATATTCTTCACAGCTACTTTTTGCTGCTTCCGTTTGTTCGGCAAGCATCGTTGAAGATTTGTCTCGTTTTTCTTCCTTCATTTCGTATTGAAGAATTTCATTTTCTAATGCAAGAACTTTGGTTACGAGTTCGTACTTTTCAGATTCGCATTGTTCCACTAAAGAATTATTCTCAATTCGGAGATCTAATAATGCTCTAGCAATTTTCAATTTCTCCTCTTCACTTTTTATACTGGAAGCTTGGATTTGGGATTTCTGCTCCACCAGTTGATTGTATTTAGTCCTGAATTCCACAAGTTTACCATATATGCGTTCTTTCTCCTCCTTGATTTTAAGTTTTTCCAGATTATCTTTTACAATGCGACCTTCTAAATCTTTCACTTTTACTTTTAAATCATCCGAATCACTATTCTCTTGCACGACGGGCTTGCCTGTTGATTGCAATTCGTCTCTCAGTTGGATTATTTGGGACCTGTATAATCGTACTAGACCTTGAACTCTGTCATCGTTAACAAGCGGGTACGTGATTCCTTTTCTAAGTTTTTGAGCCAAGGACAAAGTAGCTAAAGAAGCATCTGGTTCTCCATACACCACCAACGCTAAACTTAAGCTGATCGAGTTGCCTACTAAAGAATCATATAAAAGCCTTGTTAACTTCGATTCACTAAATGGTGCATATAACTGTTCTCCATCCGAGAAAGAGGAAGCGATGGAATCAAGCATAAATAGGGATTTGCTTAAAGTGGGTCCTTCACGCGTTCTAACGCTGGCCCGGTCCTCAAGCAACATATTAGTGGCTGCTAATTCGACCAGAGTGAATTTGGACTTTAATGAGGATTTCGAAGTGCCGTTTTTGTTCTGAGTTAGTTGTGTGAGAGTTAGCTCCCAAATAGTATGCGTGTATCTGGAAGCTGGTCCGAAATCGCAAATAGCCGTTGTGCGCGCGGCGAATGCATCAACTATTGCTTCGAGAACTTCATCCACACCAACAAAAGGACCTTGGACAGAACAATGCTTTACAGAATGTCCTTCTGCCATGTCATATTTTATACGTAAATCGCGATTATTTGAACTAAGCAGATCTTGAACGACCTCATCGTATATTTCGTAAGCGCGTAATTGTATCCCGTAAGAATATTTCGACCCATTCTGGTTCTTCATTTTTGAAATTTGATCAACAATACTTTGGGCTGCTAAAGGAAGCAGTTTCTCAGTCAAATTGGATTTACTACACCCGTTGGAGCCTAGCACGAACAAGGTAGTGGGGACCCCGTCGCATAGAGCCTTCGTGAGTGGCATTACTGATCTTTCAAATATGTCTCTGTAATCAGTATCCTCTCCGAAAACAAAATCTGCGGTAGCTGGAGACGCGTTGCTTCTCCTAATTTCTAGTTTGTTGCCTTTCACTTCGATGTCTGTCCCGGTTTTACCTTTAGCATCGCGTTCTACTTTAATCATCAGTGAGATAGGAACACCCTCTGGAGTATGATGTTGGTTTGCTTGGCTTCTGGTGTGTGTAACTTCAGAATCATCATACGGGAATATCTTGCCCTTGGCCATCTCCTCACGCAGAATTTGTAACGGCTACTTTTTTTCTCCGCCAAATCGAAAGAAAAAAATTCTTGAAGCATCAAGATAAATCGCTGGTTTCACACCAAATGAATTGAATCACTCAATTTTATTAAGAATTAAGGAGGAATATAAATAACTCTTGGGAGCACAAATTTCTTGGGTGGCTTACAATTTCCAGAGTTTGCGCAATGAACAGGATTATTCAACATGAAGCCATCAACGCCCATATACTTGAAGTAGTTGATCATCCCAGGAGTTTCAATTGCGAGAAAATACACAAGTACCATCATGCCAGCTTGATGTGCATTAGGGATCACCCATGTGTTGAACAATAGCAGTTCTGCAGATATGGCATACACATTGACATTCAGTGGTACGTTTAGCGAGTTTGCTGCAGTGTGCAAGAGGAAATCTTTCTCGAGAGTGACATTCGGTTCAAGATAGTATAGCAGATGCTGAAACCGCATATCTCCAGTACTTATGAAACTGGTGTTCGTGACATTGTTATCACACATCGCCTGTAGTGCCAATGGGATCGCACTTAGATTAACGTCCTGTTTCACCTCAATATTGTTTATCAGGTTCATTGGTTTTGTAATCTTGAGGACTTGGTCCATACTATAAGGGTGCATTTCTTCAGACCAGGGCACATACACATCAGTTCCGTCGCGTTTTAAAGAAAGTTTCTCGACATCTACTAAATCGTAGTCATAAACATTTCCAGTGCCGTTTGTCGTACGTTCCAATGTAGTATCATGCATCACAACCAACTTTTGATCTCTAGTCATTCGCATGTCAAATTCTACGCCCGCGTATTCCTCCGATTTTGCGAAAACAAATGCTTCCTTGCTGTTTTCTGCATATCCTTCTGTCCAAACACCTCTATGTCCTGCGATGAGAATCTGAGGTTCGTAATATGGAAGCGGTGTGCCTAAAAAATACCACGCATTATAAAAGAAGAAAAATGCCACAGCAATAACCAATTGGATACTATGTTTGAGCAACTTCTTGGTGAAGGGAATGCTTGTGTGGGGCTTGCCACCCGATGAAATGTGAGATTTCATCCAGCTGTCTTCCATATATAATCCAAAAAGTTTCGAGATGGAATACATCACAAACAAGATAGAAAGCGCATTCCAGCAAATTGCAAGTAAACACCAGAGGTAGAAAAACACTGAAAGCACTTTTGAAAAATCGCTCAAGCCTCTGAAGGCAAAACCGACTTTCAAAAGTGTGGCTATTTCGTGGTCTTCAGATGTTTCTACAGCAGGAGAAGTTTCAGCATGGGATTCTTCTACAGTAGATGTATCCTGAAGAGCGATTTCAGATAGATGTGCAGAAATATCATTTGCTTGTATATTGATCTGCATCTCAGATTCTTCCATGGTTTTTTGAGTTTCCATCTCGATTCCATCGTCGCTTTCCTTGGGTTTAACAATTTGAATTTTTTCAAAAGCCAATAAGAAAAGAGCGTGAAGGAACCACATAATAATTCCGTTGAAAAGGAGAAAATTATCGAATTTGTCCACCATATTTGTAGACTTGTATGAATCCGAAGTCCATTTTACAGCACCAACAATAAAGACAGTAACCACATATAGAATATAGCATCCGATAAATATCTGCATGCCCAAGAAAATGGAATTCTTTGGAACGTCAGCTAATGCAAAGAGAAATTCACGAGAGCTCCACGAACCTACTGTGAGTAGATACCCAAAAAAATACAGCATTCTTCCCACCATTCCTGCATCATATTTGTACTGGTTGTCCACAAGAATCAAACACAAGGAGATGACGAATATAAGGGTATTCAAAACCACTTCCACAATATTCACTCTCTTTGCCATTTGAACAGAATCAGTGTCTGAAAAACTAATCGTGTCACTTTTTCCATAATTCGCTGGTTTCCAATACATGTATGCATCCAAAAAGGCAATTCTGGTAAAGTAGCCGGTGAAAACGAAATATATCAAAAAGTTCATCAAGTCTTGGGTTGTATACTCAGCAGGATCACCGCCATGGTAGAAGTCTTCAGTGTAGTCTATGTACGGGCACCATCCATTAAGCAAACGAATTAGCAGTGAGGAATTGATGATCAGCAAAAGAGACAACGAAGCGATTAACTTCGAGTCCCATCGTTGCCAAGTAGTCGACTCGATGCCAATAGAATAATTCGTGGTATCTATTTTATTCGATAACAATACACGTTTCAATCCGAAGTACCGGTAAAACAGAACAGCTAACACCAGATCAATGAGGAATGCGATCGAACCAGCATTAAACAAGATGGCAAAAGCGTAATACGTTTTCAAATCCGGTGAATCGTTTTCCCTCGCCCTTTCATTTTGACTGTCAGCCAATATGAACCCAACAATAATATAACCAAGCATTCCACAGCCTACAAAGCCCAGCTCCAGGAACAGAATGACCCATCGACATGCTTTGTTTACACCATCTGATGTATTCAGTGAGATAAGATGGGTGGTTTTACGGAAAAAACCTCCATAGGGCACCTCGATCGGACTTGAAAGTCGATTGTTTTGATCTTTAAAAATACTCAACCACCAGGCATTCGCTAGACCAAACACTATCATTAAGTTGCATACACTCACAACAGTTGCAAAAGCCACATTGGCGTTTTTGGCGGCAGAGGATTGGACAGTTGCAAATATAATTCGCATTATGAAAAACGACAATGCATTCACAGAGAGCGCACCTAAAAGAACTCGCCGAGAAACATGTTCGTCTTCAAACACCATCTTACCGATGAACGCTTCGTTACAAGATGTGTATCGGTTCATGGCGATTAAGAATACCGATAGCATTAGAAGAACGATAAACAACCAAGCTACAAATTCAAGATCAATACTTTAAAGCGACTTTTTATCCGACTTACGGTCTTGTCCTGCTCCGAACGAAGAATACAAGTAAACAAACCCCATCCCGCAACTATTCGGATCATGTGCATCATAAAGAAAGCACTCACACTTATCGGTCATGTCTAATCGAAAGCCGTTAAATCATATCTATGAATAGAAACAAGTCAGCGTACCGATCAGTTCCGCAGTAGTGTATTCAGTATAGTTGCATACCATCACTCCAATCTAATGACCTCTACGAACACAAAATTTATATCCAACCGTATACAACGAGGGGGGGCTACTCGACGTGCTGGAACTTTTTTTCATGGTTGGACGAACCATTCCAAAAACATTCTCATGGAGGGATTCATTTCGATGTTATGATAAACAATAGGAACTACTAGTACAGAATAGTTCAAAATAGTTCAAAAATCACAATCAAAAGAGTCAAATTTATTAGGAGAAACTTTTCAGCAAAATCATAATTGAGATGAGGACTCATCAAGTGCAGCGCTCTCTAAAGCAAGCCGACCCGGAATCAGCCAAAATCCATTTTGAAAAGCATTTCAAATTTGAATTGGAGGATACACACCACGTCAAGGTCAAGATTGAAAGAGCAGTAGTACTATGCGCCACAGAGGACAACCCAACAAATGTTCGCACGCTTTTGAACGCAGTTAGATTGCTGGATAGTTTTGTTCCTTTAAATGAGTGTATGGAGACATTGTTGGGGTATTTGGACGATGCAATTAGTATATGCGATACGTTGGAAACTGGGAGTCTTTCTAGGGAAAAAATTGCTTTATTGGCTATGAAATCAAAAGTACTCCAAGATTGTGAAGCAGAATCAAGTCTAGATTGTTTAGGAGATGCGCTAGCTTATCACCGAAGAAACAAAAATGTTGCAAACGATAGTACATGTGTGCTTTTACAACAGCTAATCGAAAAACATCCAGAATATATTAAAGAAAACCTTCATGATGGGAAGAAGAGCATCATAAAGAAGGTCCGTTTTTTCATCCATTCAGACAGGAGAAGTAGGGGCTACACAGAACCATTTGATGAAATTCCTGCATTGATGCTTGACAGTGCACCACTATTCAGAAGACAACGTCGCCGGAACTCTACCACTTAAAGCGGGGGATTGACAATTAATTCTAAAAGTGAAAATTATTATTAAAGTGAAACTTATTATGAAATTAAAAATAATGTTGATCGGAATTTGAAAATCAAAAGAAGGAAAACAATCAATTCGTGGACATCCTTACTATTTTAAATTCGATATGTTTGCGGATAGTCGCCCATATTTTCTTGATCATCACCATGAGCTACGTCATGCGGTTGATGTTGATTTTGACCTGGGGATGTATCGTATGGGAATTCAGCGTCATGTTTCAACTTAGTAAAACCTCTACCTCTCTATACAATAAAGCAAAATATTCGCCTTTGAAACCAACCAATACTTTGAAATCGGGAATCTCAACGAAAGTAGATTTTGCATTGCAGATATCAGAAAAAGATAATTTTGTTTTATACGATTGGCCTGGGATATCAGTTTTAAACACGGGTGATTTTTCATTGGAATTATTATACAAGACTCCCCATCAACCTCGAGTAAGAGATGCAGTAGCGATTATTAGTAACGCCAGAGAATCAATCGAGAGTGAAGCTTACGGACGATATTTTAAAATAATGTTGTTGCCTGATGGAAGAGTGGAAGTTTCTTTTTCCGGCCATGAGATATCCGGCAAATTTCATCGAGGTTTGTTGGTATCTAATACCGCGGTTGATAATGAAATGTTTTATCACCTCTTGGTAACTCGGAAAGACGGCAAGATATCGTTGTTTATTGATGGCAATAAAGAAGGTGATATGCCGATTCCCGAGTCTATTGATTTAGAGGGCCAGGAACAAAGAGTCATTTTCGGCGGCGGAAACGACAGGTTCTTTCGAAAGTGTGTCTTGGATGAAATTAGATTTTGGACTGTCGCGCGAGATCCTTCTTTTGCATGTGTTGATAGATTGGAGGAATCATTGGTAGCTTATTTCAACTTCAATATCCCTTCTGAAGGAGTATTTTTAGAAGATAGTTCTGTACGACAAGGAGGAGCCATTCGTGTAGGGAATCAGCTTGAGTCAAAATCTTCTTTCGTACAAATAGTTTCCATCAAATTCCCGCGTTGTTATGTATTTTTTAGTGAGATTGGGGATGAGAAATCAGATACTCTTGTGATATCTTACTTGGGAATGCCTTGTGGATCGACCATGGGATCGATTCTTCAAACAGGTCACTTGTACCAATTGGAAGCCTATATTGGTGCCCTATGGCTCGATGCAAATCGAGTCCAGATTGATTTATTGATAGTAACGGAATGTGTTCCTGATTCAGTGGTTTCCAAATACACTACGAATCGAGTCAAGTTTGTTAAAAAATCGGATGTTTTGCTCACATTGCCTTGCACGGGTCCTGTCTATGTTGAACGCTTCTTGGTTATCAATAAACTGCTACAAGGCCCAATGGTATCGAATTATTCTCATATCGTTTCAACGGATTTACGAGACTCTAGAATTATTCGATACCCCGATTGGAGTGGTGTTTTAACAAATGCAGATTTAGTATTGCAATCAATATCAAACAACCGTTGGTACATATGTGGCGGGTTTCAAGCTGGTATTAAAGAGGGGATGCAAGTTCTTTACGAGCGGATGGCAGAAGCAATTGAATCAATGCAATGCCAGGAGAATGACCAAGAGCTATTAAACAGATTGTTTGGAGTTTCCATATTTCATAAGTTACTCGGAGGAGATTTTGTGAATTGGATTATCGGCTCTAAAGGTCTAGGTATTCATCGTTCTAGAATTGCTATTGACGCATTTGTGGTCAATTCACAGCAAACAAGAGTTTTTGATATAACGCCATTTCTTCATGGAAATTGGTGGAGGACTAGTGGACATTCGTATCAAGAAAATATGAACGCTTATCCATTAGGAATTCCTTTTCAAAATCATGGTTCAAACTGATTTTAATTATTAATTAATTCATGGTCTTCGAAAATCTGGAGGTTCCTTGCGAAAACATGGTTGGCTTGAACTATAACTATCCTAGATGATGAGATGAACCCTTTCTAGCCAAAAAGCTGGAGTAAGAGTTTCTAGCGCCTGTTGCCTGTGATGAGTTTTGATTCGAGTTGTATTGCTGTCCTCCAATGAAGCCATTCGGTTGCTGGTTGCATTGGGAGCTCATGCCGTTGGATGAATAGTCGTTTGGACTCTGAGCGCTCGTTGGTCTTTGCCTTTCAATAGATCCATTAAAACTAGGCCTTCTAGAGCCAATATTAAGTGCAATTTGCTCACTTGAAAAACTGTTTCTACGAGATAGTAGATCGCTGGTCGGTTCAGCATTATTTGGAAGCGACCTCGGGGTGTTTACTTCATGCTGGTTGGTGAATGATGGTCGTCGAATTCCCAGACTTTGTGTACCCGTGCTTAATGAGTTTATGGATCGATTTTGAGCATGCATCATGTCATTCATTGCCATTTCGCTATCCATCATAAACTGAGATTTCCATTGTTGGCGGTTTTCATACCAGACTTGAATAACATCGGCGATATAATTTGGATCTAAGGCAAATTTAAGAATGGCGTCAGTGCAAGTTGGTTGCTGCTCTTCCATTTCAACCATGTGTTGGATTTCCATATCATCGCTTAGTGAGTATCCAATTACCGGTATAAAATACGGTTGAATTCCATAGGATGCTCTGAATGCCCCAATTTCTTCCCTTACCGAATCCAAATCTTGCAAGTTCACTAAAAGAACATCATAGGTATCTATGGGCTCCCGCTTTATCAGACGCATAGCATCACCTAAGTGCTGTACTAACGTTGCACCACCTTGACTAGTATCTTCAAGAAGGTACTGGAAAAGTTTCTGGTGAGCGAAGTTCGGTTCAACTACTAACACGCGTGGTTCAAACCCAGCAGCAGGAGTAATTTCCGCCTTGAGATTTGAAGATGCATGAACAATTTTGGAATTTCCCCTTTCTTTTATCTCGTAGTTTGGGTTGCTTTGGTACGGACCGTTTTCTTCAAGAAACACGGTTATCTTTTTGAATCTAGTCCACCATAAAAGGAACCCAAAAAAATTCTTAGCGAGCAGGTCTCCTAGTGAATGAGCTATTGTGTCACCGCTTCCGCTTATGACTCCAAACACCGCAGGACCAAGACAATACAAAACTGGGAAAATTGTCCATGTTGAGAATAACCAAGCAGTGCAATATGTCAACCATTTGTTCAAATCATCAGGAAATAAAGCACGAGACTCTTTTTTCCAACCAAGTACATCGTAGATAATCCATATGGATAGCATCCAAGCCATGACGAAGAACACCCACTTGAGAAGTTGGTCGTCTTGAGTTGCTGCCAGAACTCCAAGAACCATCAGAGCTATGTCTTTAAGTACTTGATACATCACTCTATCATGTTGCACGAATCCGGAAGTCATGTCAAATAATGAAAGAAAACTCATTAGAATCGCGGGGCAACTCGAAATCCAGAACAACCACCGACCAAATGGCATGTAAACAACTTCATCATGAACAATCGTCGGGACATATACGAAGTTGGAGCTAGTAAATACAGTTGCAGAATATACGGTAGCAGTAACCATTTGAACATATATCGGGAGAATGCCACATCGAGATTGAGTGTACTGGTACACGTAGAAGCATACTAATCCCACGCTAGAAAGCGCAACAAGTGTTTGGGAGAAAGTTGCGATGCCATTTGCTCCTACAAAACTAGGGATCGTGATACACGTTGAATTGGTCATCGTTATCAGGTTGCTAGTTTTAGGTACCGAACATAACGGATCTATTTCTCAAACTCGAAGCACCACAATCTTAATTAAACGGATCTATAAGGCATCTTGCACGATTTTATTTTTTTCAACAAACAGAAGATAATTAAAATTCAACCCCCCCCCAAATGGATCAACCTACAACAACTATTAAACTTTTGAAATTCGAAATATGGCGACATAATATCTCTGAAATAATCTTCGAACATTGAAGATGAGGAACTCTTAAAATTTTGTTTTGAGAAGCGAGACCACATCAAACCTGAAAGACAAACTATTTTCACCAAATCAATATTTGAAAAGTTGTTGGATACATCACCATTTTCCTAGAATTGAATTCATCAAATTCCAAATACATGGTACAAGTATTTTAAACAAATCATGAATGGATTTCAATTTAAGTCAATCAATAAATAATTAGAAAATTTATGAAGGTACTACTTTAGCCAACATTTCTGTGATTTCACTCAACTTGCTCATCATTGTCTGCATATCAACATTATTGGTAGATGGCGTCGCTAGGAACATGGATCGATTCAAAAACGCATCACCAGATCTTGCCGAAGTTATCTCGTCCACGCTTTGCATTTCATGTGATATGATAGAACTAAGTTGCTGTTTAAACTCTGACATTATATCTCTTACATGACTCCTCGAAGTCTCTAATACTTCCACGGCGAACCTATCTTGACCTTTCTTTTGAGTGTTAATACTCTCCAGCATGTTGTTATCCAATGCCTCCACTTGACGAAATAGCTCCACAGTGCTACCTAGAGTATTTCGAACTTGTAATAGTGCTGTATCACAAGCCATGCGAGCTTGCTCTGCAGAAACGAGTTTCGTGGATCCTGGTACGTATACAAACTTGCTTGTATTGAGTGTTGACACATCCAAATTCAAATTCTTATTGCTATCTGATTCGAAATCAGATTCGTAATTTTCCTCTTCAGATTTTTCAACAATGGGGACCTTTTCCGCAACAGCAACATTTGAGTTTTCGTCTATTGGTTGTTCAGCGACTGATTTTTCTCTAGTAGGTACTTTAAACGGAGTCATATCTTCAACCTCCTCTATTTTACCTAATCCTGGTTTCACAGTAGCTCTCAAAATTCCGATCTCCTTCAATTTGTCTCTCATTTTCCGAACTGAAGCATCTGTATCGCCTCGTTCTTGCTTTAATTTCAAAGCAGCTCGTTCCTTTTCCAGCAAAGTAGATTCTTCATCATCTATTGATTCAAGTACAAAGTCCTCTTCTTCCTCGGCTGTTATCACTATCTCTTCTGCTACATCCTTTGTCCTAGCCCAAACGGGAAGTTCACCTGTAGGGAAAACGGGGCCTTGCATTTCAAGCATCCTGCCTCGAATGGATGTCGTTATCTCCGGTGCTAACCGCCATACAAACATAGACCCATCTCTTGAGACGGACACTAGCCTTTTACAGTCATCGCTAAAACAAATATCTGATACTGATTCACTGTGGCCGGGACCTTTCCCAATTGGTTCCCCACTATAAAAATCAAACATTCGAACGACTTTGTCCGAAGCTGAACTTGTAGCACAAAACATTCCACCAGGATCGACTTTAATACGATTCATTTCCGACGCATCTGAACGCTTGTAAGACCTAATCGCTTTTCCATTTTGTATTGCCCACAAACGAATCTGTTTGTCGTTTCCAACTGTCACAAAATATTTGTCACTTGCTTCTACATCAACGCTTTGAGACGCACAATTGATTGACTTTTGTCGGGTCATTGTATTGGCCTCGTCCACAGTCAATAGAACAACTATTTTATCGCCTCCACAACTAATTATTTTGTCCCCTTTCTTCCCAAATACAATCGAAGTTACAACACTGGAATGTTCCTTCATACTTTGCAGATGTTGCACTTGTTCTCCAGATGTTGCAAACAGTAAAATCTGACGATCACGCCCCCCACTCACTAGCAATCGGTTTTCACCTGACAATACCGGTGAGAAACTCAAACAGTTGACATCACTTTCGTGCCCTTTATTAGAATTCAGCCATGTTTCATTTTCAGTATCGAGAACACATATACGACCGTCTTTGCATCCGACAGCCACCAAAAGGCCATCACCGCTCACAGCAATGCAACAAGGGTCCACTGGTCTACCTTCCGATGCACTGGGTATCTGCACCTGTCTCGCCAACTCTTTCTTCTTCTTGCCTCCAAACCGCCATAAACGTATAAAACCGTCTTCGCAACATGTAAAGAATTCACTCGCGTCTCCATGAGCTCGATCAATTCCTGTAACAGCAGATCCATGACCTTCAATTCTCATATGCAACCGAATGTCATTCACCGCACTGACATCCCAAACCATGAGACTCTTATCTGAATACATAGCCACAGCTAAATTATTCTCACACCATGAAACCAGCAAGGCATCAGCAAATGATTCAAGATGAGGATCAGGAAATGGAAGAGTAGCTTTGAATTCTAAAGTGCAAGGATGAAAAAGTCGAATTACTCCATCGGAACATCCGCATAATACTTGGTCCTCATCTTTAACAGTCAGAGAATGACAATGAGCGGCTTCTAAAAATACCCACTTTTCAAGCAAGCGATTCGATCCCAAACTAAGTAGACTGCCGCATAGAGTGCTTATTAGCGTAGTACCATTTCCCATACACTTTACACAGGTAAAAGTAGCATCTTGATAATCTGGCATAAGTCCTGCACTATGAGCTGTCCAATCCTTTTCCAAACTGTTATCTTCACTAATCATCCAGAATTTAGCGTATTTCTCCCCGACAGTTACAAGGAATGATCCGTCTTTAGCAAAATCAAGGCCCAAAACGGGCGATTTCAAATCAGCCTTGGACAATTGCTCCGCAGTTTCCCAGTGCCACAACGATAGCGTATCATCGTGCTCAAATCCAACAGAAACTAACAGTTTACTATCCGGTGAGAAAGCCATGCACTGGATGCCAAGAGAATGATATTTCAGCTCTGTCAACATTTGGTGGGAGGAAACATCCCAAACTGTGATCGCAGGAGT
>Ga0105055_10007617_pt1 | contig 14317 bp, 12 predicted proteins | sample BON03_FD_78090 | JGI IMG/M metagenome (GOLD analysis project Ga0105055, IMG submission 78090) | Freshwater microbial communities from Lake Bonney liftoff mats and glacier meltwater in Antarctica - BON-03 | ecosystem: Environmental > Aquatic > Freshwater > Ice > Glacier meltwater | place: Lake...
CTGCTCCGGTGGGAGGGCTGGCTCCTCCAGCTTCCGCTTTCGTTTCTTCATTTCAAATATGCTTTTTAAACCGTCAAAAAAAAAAAAATGTTTTTTGACGGTTTAAACGTAACCTAGGAATTGGGGTAAGAAAAGTAAGTTTTATTTGAAATAGTGTGTAATTGGGTTTCAAATCTTGTTCCATTTACATTTGGTGCATAAAAATGGAAACTCCTGAAAAAAAATATCGAGCAAATCGACCATTTTTGAAACATTTGTTGGGAAAAGTTAGTTAAATGGGTCAGTTTCAAATACAAACAGTCCTCTGATATTCCTGAAGGAGTTTTCCCAGGAGAAATATCGAATGCTTCTCAAACGTTAAAAGTTCAGACTCGGTTTCCTCGTGGATATTCTGTTTCGTTTCCTGCTCTGGTCCTTCTTCATCGCTATATACACTTGATGTGTCGGAATCAACTTCCTCTTCTTCTACCTCCATGTCCTTCAAACGCTTTTCTTCTTCATGTTTTTGAAAATCGAGTAGCAATTTGGAAAGCGCAAAATCAAGGGCTTTCATGACTCCACTTTCCTCCAAGTAGCATTCCTCCTCAGTCATTCTTTTTAAAAGATGTGTTCAACGGATACAAATACAACGAGGGGGGCTACTCTAGATACGATATATCCGTTATATCAGATGTTGATACAACTGTAATTTGAAGTTTTTTAATTACAGACTTTCGTATCTAGGTGATCGAAAAATGAATAACATCGCCAGTCTGTTTGAAGAAACAATGATGGGACTGGAAGAACTTTTTCCAAGTAGATCTTCGGATGCGACCAAACAAGTCACTTCGATCGTCACCAAGTGCATCGTAGACCAGAAAAACATCCCAGTGAGCAGTATCATGAAAATTTATTCTTCATCTGTTCCTACTATGCCCAGCAACAGAAGAGGAGCCCCCAGTCCAAGGAGCACAAAAATAGGTTTGAATAACCCAGCAGAAGAACTGCAAACGAAAGATGAATGTGTGGTACTTCGAAGGCAAGGGTCCATGAATATTGAAGTGGCGGCTACCAATCCTTCAGAAGAAATTAAGATGGAGGTGAAAGACCGATGCATGGCAATTAAAGCATTTGTAGAACTTGGTAAGGTAGACATGGACAAGCTTGTCGATCTGTGCAGGGGGTTTTCCCGAATTGCCGACGATTGTGGATATATTGAAACGAATGCATTTTGCTCCAAGACTATTCAAATTCTAGAAAAATCAGCAAGAAAATTCGAATTTGTGGAACCGACACTTCATCACTGGAATTCCGAAGGCTCCTTCGAAACTGACAGTAGTGACAGCTTTCATAGTTTTGGATTCGAAGAAATTCGAGCTAGTATACAGCATATTATTGAGCTGTATGAGGATGCAGCTGGAATATTACTAAAGTTGGAGAATCCAATGGATAATATGAAAGGGACTCGCAAGACATCGCTGAACTTAACTCGAGACTTGATGTCAACGGACTGGAAAGGTGTTCATGATGATTTAACTCTTGTGAATTACAAACCACTTGTCTATCAAATAAGTAAATACGTACCAGGCCTTACGAAAGAAAGAATTCGGATTTTCTTCGACATGTTTGGTCACCCTGAAACAGGTCTTATTCCAACCGCGCAACTTTCATCCATTCTTTACAAAACCGAATCCACTATTGGTCGATTCATCAATGAAGCTGAACAATTTATGCTGCGATTGGACGAAGATGGAGATGGAACTATAACTTCGGAAGAATTTCAAATTGCTGTTGAAAGAGAACCATTTATATTAGAGAGTATTATTTCACAACATTCTTCAAAGTATTCGTTTGAGGATTTGCATCATATTCGAGCTTTTGCAAGACGAAGCTGCATGACTTGGGCTCAAATAAATTACTTGTGGAGTCGATTGCAAAGTAGAAGTCGCCAGGAACGAAGGCAATCGCAAAACATCAGGGAGGCTGTTGATGTTGCAATTCCGATAGACCAATTTGAGGGTGAAGTGTACTCAGTTTTGCATCCACCAGATCCGTTAGATAGAATGATTATTCGTGGGCTTACCTCCCAATTCAAACATGAAAGCGAATTTGGGTATATAGCTGCTAGGGAGTTCATATTAGCATTAGCAGGTGCTCTGGGGTTACTGCAGATTGGAATATCTGATGTTCGATATAAAGCTGAGTTCTATTTCAGTTTGTATAATATTGACGACGAAGACAGAGAGCTTTCCAGAGATGAGATATATTACATGCTGTATGCCAGCCATGGGGAAACTGGAAAGCAAATCATTGAAGCAAATTCATTGTTATCCGCTATTGACATCGATAGGGATGGCATGGTCGCTCTTGAGGAATATTTGAAAGCAGCCGAATTGGAGCCAAAACTATACACGTATTTTGAAATGAACTAAAAAGTGAAATTCAAGCTACGAATTAAAAATACTTTGATATAATATACAATATTCTAAAACCGAATTCGAGCCAGGACTGTATATACATTTTGAAATGATATGAAAAACAGCTTCAAATATGGTCGCCCTGCATTTGTTTTCTCATGCTAAAACGACCCAACTGAGATGTTCTAACAAAAGATGCAACAGCTCTCTCCATTTCTAATCCATCGATGCTGTCTTCAATCTCTAAAGGATGTTGCTGAAGTGGGGTCAGCTTGTCTTTTCGACGGGCGATCGCTTCGTTCCAACGTTCAAATGAAAACACAGACGAGCGAGGCTCAAAATCTAGCTTGACGATCTCACTCTTTAATGCAACTTTATGAATGAGCGACTGCCATGCTTTCTCATACATATCTATATCTATTCTTGTTTTTCGCGGCTCCAATAATACATAATGTGACATTCAGCAACCGTCAAAATAGGTCTTAAAAAAGGAAAAACGAAGATGCCAACACCTACTTGGAAGGAGACGTGGGTGAGTAAATGCAACAGTTTTGGGAACTGGACTCAGATCAAAGTTTCAAATTACACGAGTCATACTTTGAAAGCGGAATTGCAAATAGCTGGAGTGACTTACAGAACAGAGATCATTGAACCACTCGATGGCGAATTGTACGATCCCGAAACGGAGACCATAGATGGGCAATACCACCCCAATGGTTTTTCTAATGCGAATCTGACTTGCGGATTTGCTTGGTACTCAATTCGAATTTGCATAGTAGCTCCAAGTGCGGTTACTGAAGAACTTGTTCAAGTTTGTCCACCTTTCTTCCTGCATTTTGTTTATGGAGGAAGTTTGGTGCTGGTTCGAATCGATGACAAATCGCCTTCTCGAATCATTGCTATTAATCGGAATCACAAGGCGAACAATGAACATTCAAAGAATTTAAGCAGTTTGGTATCTACAGCTGGTGCTTTGATGAACAAGTCTGTTGACAGCGCTACATTGGCCAAATTGAGGCTTCAAGATACTGTGAGAAAGAGTTTTTCTGGAACCAAGCAAAGCAAAGATGATGGTACCTATGGTAGTTCTTATTTTAATTCTGAAGCTGATAATGCAAAAGAAGGGTCCGAGAAAACACCGAACATTTTGAGGTCTTGGCAATTCTCTGGAGAAGATGACGAAAATGAATCTGGAACTTTAGGAGCTGTGAGTTATGAACCATTAATATCATCCAACATCCAAGTGTAGTCTTGTTTTTTAAATGTCTTAAAAACTAATTCGGTCAAAATTTCAGTGTTTTTTGCGATGCTAGTATACCAGGTCCCAATGGATAACACAGTAATCGTCTCTGCCTTGATCATCTTGGATTGAAAATCATAACAAAAATATTTATTTTGGTTGGTGTTCAGAACGTCTGGCTCTTGGAAAAACTCTTTTCTAGGCTGTTTTAACCGATTCTGCTTTTTAGCAGTTAGACAAGTCAGAACCTCAAGGTATATACAAATTTTATTTTAAGTTTGATGATTTTGAATGAAAACGAATCAATAGAAAGTAGTTGTTTATTAATAGCTATGACAGTCTTGGCGTAAATAGCAGCATTTTTTCATAGCGCAGATTCAGACAATAGTCCCTAGAATGGGTAGACCATGTGGGTAGATTGAAATTCGACGATGTCATACCGACCGAGGCCTACCGAAACAGCTTCTCTTTTAAGTTTTCTGGACATAAAGGTGAAGAAATCACACCATGTGCCTAAAGACTCGAAGAAGCCAGTGAAACGACCAGTCCCTTCGACCCAGGTGGCAAATCCTAATCAGCTAGATTCTACAATTGGGTCCATGATACGTTACGGTAAGCAAAAAACAAAGAAGAAAAAGACGACGACTTTGAAGAAGCTCGTACTGCGTGACCGAAAGCTAAAATGGTTTCTTATACATCCTGGAATGAGTCCCATTCCTTTAGCTCTTCATCCTTCATTGCACGAATATGTCACTTTTGAATTCAACCATTCCAAGAAAGAAGATGGCCTGTTAGAAGGTGATGAAAGCGATGCTCAAGAAAGTCAAAGATGGGATTCCAGATTAACCTCGCCTGTGTTTTTTGGAGGGTCGTTCTTGAGGCGAGATGCTGTGGAAGATTCGGAAGATCATCAACTCTACAGCGACATCCTAGAACTTATTAAAGCACCGATATCAATTGAGAAAATGATCGAGCTTGAAGCTATTCTTTTTCACGTTATTGACAGTTTTAAAAGTGTTCCTGAATTAAGTGATCAACTGAAGCTCGACATGAATGATGTGATATCGCAACCAAAGCAAGTTATGGCAGTCTTTGATAATAATCCACATTTCAAAAAATCTGTTGCGCTTAGTTTGACTTCCAGCAAACTCGCCGAGATTTTGAAATTCACTTGGGTAGGTTCTTTGTCGATGGGCCTCCAATCCTCCCACACGGATTTCAGTTTTTGTTTGACAGGACTCGATGTTTTAATTAAAAATTCGAAAGTGGGCGATCATATGACTTCCAAGTCGCTACTGAAGCATTTGTTTTTGAAAAATTCGAAATTTCAAGGCACCAAACGAAAATGTGATGGCGGCTTGACGTTTATTCATTCATCAAGTGGAGTGAGCATACGTGTATTCACTGATACGCAATTTATTCGATGGAAAACGTTAGCTGAGAATGTGTTTGAGAAATGTCCTGTGGTTTTTGATCTACTGAAAATAGTCAACCATTGGTCGATGTCTGGACCTGATTTGTATCCTACAACTTTTATATGGATCAATCTGATCTTGTCTTTTTTGGTTCATGATATTTTGAAGTTATCTATGGCTCAACCTGAAGATGTATTGGCGTTGCTCTCTACCTCATCCTTTGTATGTGACTTGAAACTCGCTGATCTCGTCGTAGGATTTTTCACATACTACGGGTTCGATTTTCAATACCACAAGTATTCTATCTCGGTAACTAAGAAAGTAGAACGTGTACCACTGGGAAAGTATTCTGTGATGGCTCCTTTTGACGATACCATAGACCTTTTCAAAGAGTGTACTGATGATTCTTTCATGAGTTTATTATGGGAGATTCGAAGGGTGGCAGTTAGTTGCAGATCTGCAGTTGAAACTATGTTTATTCGATCATGCGACTATTCTCAAAAATCTCAACTTTCTAAATCTCCTCACCATAAAATTCAAAACGCAGTACCAGTGAGACCATATGTGCAGCAGGTGCTGAGTGATGTCTTGGATGAGACTGTCTCTAGGTTGCTGGGTAAGTTGATGGAGTTTCAGGAGAGATTGCGTTTGAAAGACCCTGTGAAGTCAGATATGCGTCGACGTCTAGTGTTTGGTTTTAGGGAGGTCGTCCGTGGCATTCGCTCGAGACGATGCAAATGCATTATTGTTGCAACCAACATCGAGTCGGGGAGTTCGTCTTTCGAGGGTGGCCTGGACGACAAAGTTAAAGAGATGATACAAGCATGTGTGCCCACCCCAGATGAGCAGCTTCTTGGAAAGTCAGGAGTAGCGATTGTGTTTGCACTGTCCAAGCGACAGCTTGGTAGAGCACTCGATAAGAAGGTTGGGGTGAGTGTTGTGGGCATCTATAATGCTGATGGTGATTACGAGGATTTCAGGTCTATGTTGAATATGGCAGACAAATGTAGGAAGCAATGGGTGGCCCTTGTGCAGGAGGAGAGAGAATCGGGGCATACTTTACGCTGCTCTCAATGCGATGTGATATTGGAGTTTATTCGATGCTATTGCACGAAATGCCATATTTCTAGATGCAAATTATGTTCTGCATCCCCGAAACCATGTAAGGCGGGGCTGTATTGCTCGCACGAACGAATACCTCGAATTATGCCACATCAACAGGAAGAAGCCACCAAAGTTAGAATTAAAGACGACAAGTTGGAGACCCAGGACATGGTGAATCTTTTGAAGCGAAATTTGAACGTCAATGCAAATGTATTTGTTCCGTCTCGCTAATATAAAATTAGGCTCTTTTCTTTCAACAAGATACTCTTGTTTATTAAGAAATTAGCATTCGATGGCTTTTATCCACTACTAGTAGTGCTTTAAAAAAATCGATTTTTGTTGTGTTTAAAATTTGTTCCATTTTGAATATCGAGATCTGATCGAATGGTCTACTATATATCTTGTGTCCACAAAGACAATATAAGATGAGTGCATCAGGAAGTGGGAAGTACTCAGACGCTGTAAAACCCACTGGGAAACCTGCATGGTTCCCTCCTTCAGCTTCGACTGACCCCATCTCGGAGGGAAAGCTGCTTATCAACAATACTCTCACTGGCGAACGAGATGTTTTCGTGCCCATGGTTGGAAGGACTGTGAGGTGGTACACTTGCGGGCCTACTGTGTACGACAGCTCACATGTAGGACATGCTCGGACCTATTTGAGCTTTGACATCATCCGGAGAATCCTGTCCGACTACTTTCATTACGATGTATTGTACCACGTAAACATCACCGACATTGATGACAAGATCATTTTGAAGGCGCGGCAGAATAAGCTCGTGGAAGATTTAAAGAATAATGCATCTGTGGATTTCACTGCACTATCCGCAATGGCCTCTGAAGCAATGGTCCAGCATGAAGCGAAACTTCTTGAGAAGATAAATAAAGCGGAGTTGGCGATTGAACAAGCTAAACAATCAGGTGAGCGTCGACTGGAGGACGAACAGGTGGAAGAGATGAAGAAATTAAAGCAGAAGGAAGAGAATTTCATTGGAGAACAAACTGCAATAGTTGCTGCGCAAACCAATCCTATTAAATCAAGAGAAGAACTCTTCAAGGCGGCCCAAGGAATCCTGGCTGAGAAACTCGACCGTGAATTGGGTGATACCGTTACAGATCACGAGGTGTTTAATGCACATGCTAGAAAGTACGAGCGTGAGTTCATGGAAGATATGGAAGCACTTGGTATTCGCGAACCTGACGTGCTTACTCGCGTGACAGAGTATGTTCCTCAAATCATTCAGTTTATTGAAAAGATCATGGCCAAGGGAATGGCCTATGCTAGCAACGGCAGTGTCTATTTAGACTTGAAGGCATTTGGCGAGTCCCATGACTATCGCAAGTTGTCGCCTACTGGTGACACTACTGAAACAGAACTGGCAGAGAGCGAAGGAGCTTTGGGCGATGCGAACGCTTCTACGAAACAAAATAAGAACGATTTTGCGTTGTGGAAGGGTTCTAAACCTGGTGAGCCAGAATGGGAGTCGCCATGGGGAATGGGGCGTCCTGGATGGCACATCGAATGTTCGGTTGTGGCCTCCGATATTCTAGGAGAGAAGTTGGATCTCCATGCTGGCGGAGAGGATCTTAAGTTCCCCCATCATGACAATGAATTATGCCAGTCGGAAGCATGCTTTGGATCGCAGCAATGGGTCAATTACTTCCTGCACTCTGGTCACTTGCATATCAAGGGTCTCAAGATGAGCAAATCCCTGAAGAACTTTGTTACGATTCGGCAGGCACTGGCAAACCACAGTGCAAGACAGTTGCGAATATTGTTTTTAATGCAGAGCTGGGACGATTCAATGCATTTTAGTGACAGCACTGTTGAAGATGCCAGAAGCAAAGAAAAGACCTTTAAATCTTTCTTTCATCAAGTCAAAGCTCTGGCTAGAAAAGACTACTTAGCCGAACCTGTTGGATGGCGCATGGGCGAGTTGGATCAAGAGTTGAGTAATGTGTTCTTGGCATCGCAGAGTGGAGTGCACAATGCGCTACTGAACAACTTTGGCACCAAAGAGGCCATGGCGTATTTGTGTGACTTGATAAGCAAAGCCAACATATATATGAGGACTCCTCAAGTCCAGCCTGCGGTGCTGTTGCTCAAACGTATTGCAATGTATATCACTCATATCCTTCGTGTGTTTGGTGTTCTTCAAGGATCGGATGACTTTGGATTTCCAATGGATTCCTCCGTAGAGAGTAAAGAGTCCGCAGTCACCCCTATTATGGACGCATTGGTCTCCTTTAGAGATCGAATTAGAAATGCGGCGTTAAAATCAAAAGACCCCATACTGCAAGAAATCGTAGCTGCATGTGACGAAATGAGGGATGACGCTTTGGTGCATTGTGGAGTACGACTGGAAGATAAACCAGATGGCGCTACTTGGAATTTAGAATCGACTGCAGTCCTGCTGGCCGAGAAAGCATTCAAGGAAGAAGCGGCAATTGAAACGAAGAGGAGAAAGCAGGAAGCCCTGGTCAACAACAAGCGCAAGGACTTGGCTAAATGGGAAAGTGCCGTTACGAAACCATGTGATATGTTTCGAACACCGGACTATTGCGACTGGGATGAAGAGGGACTGCCCACAATGGTTGATACTGAAAACCCAGTAAGCGCCAAACAACAGAAGAAACTGAAGAAATTTCAGGAAAAACAGGCAACATTAAATGCGGAATTGTTAGTTAAGAGTGGCGGGAATCCGGATGCGTTCATTGCGTCACTGCAAGACGAATTGAAACAACTTGAACTCTAAATAATAAAGTATATCCTAGAAGCCTCTTTGAACCAACCTATTCTTCTATTTGATGGAGTTGAATCGGGGACCGTACCGATTGAATCTGTCGTTTTTGTGAGATGAGGCTGGTTATGTTGCTGTTGTTTTGTTGCAACGCATTGGAATTTATTGCATTAGAAACAACAGAGTTTTCTCCTTTAAGGTTGCAACCAGATTGCGCGGCAACATCCAGACCAGTTATTGGAATTCTTTCTCAACCCGGTGATTTTGGTGAATTCGTGAATGGCCCAAATGTGAAATTTTTGGAGTTGGCAGGAGCTCGGGTAGTGCCTATTAGCTATTTAGCCTCCGCACACGACATCAAGCACCTCATGAGTCTTATTAATGGCGTGGTGTTTCCGGGAGGTAATGAACTACTTAAAAACGGTCAGCAATACTTTGAAACTGGTAAAGTCGTTTGGGATGAGATCTTAAAGGCGAATAAACGCGGCGACTATTTCCCCTTGTTTGGGATTTGTCAAGGTTTTGAGCAAATTCTGCTCTATGCATCTGGTGACGATGAGTTGCTGTCCAATTTTTCTGGTACGGAAGATGTGGCTCTGCCTTTTACACTTACAGGGGAAAGAAGTGCATTTCTAAGCTCTATTCCGTCACAACTTATCACTGATGCAACTCTGATGAACTTAACATACAATGCTCACGACCTTGGTATTAGCCCATCAGCATTTGATAGGTCACCAGCTAGTTCGTTGTTGAAAGCCGTTGCAACAGGTACGGATGATAGCGGGAAGCCTTTTTTGGCAATAGTAGAAGGAAAAGACTTACTTCCTGTATATGGAGTTCAGTTTCATCCCGAAAAAGTAATTTTTGAGATGGATGAATTTGAATCATATGAAGGAGTACCTCATTCATTACAAGCGATTCGATTTTCTCAAGCTATTGCAAATGCTTTTGTTGAACAGACGAGATGTAACTCGCATACTTTTGCCGACGTGCACACTCTTAGTTCGCATCTTATTCAAAATCACCATTTCAAATATGCCCCATTTTCAAAGGACCTCCCCGAGTCTTATAAAATGATCCTCTAATTTTCATGAATCAATAAAAAAATTTCAAGGATAAAATCTAGTGTTATTGATCAGTTCTTCTATTCGTTCTTATCTTCTAAAATCGCTTTTTCCAATGCCTTTAAACCATTTGGAAACATGAACCATACAAGAAACCTAGTAACTCCGTCACAAAGTGGAAATGGAACATATTCAACTGTCCATGTCACTCTCGTCGAATCGCCTTCTTCTTCGAATAAAACGGTTCCTTTATGATAGCTAACAGGAAAGGGTCCGCTTTTTACACGGTAATTGATCTTTCCAGGCTCAACAGCAAGAATCTCTTCCTTAATCATTGGCAACCACGCGCCTGGTACTACCCTTACACAACCTACTCCATTCTCATCGCCTACTTTGTGGATACCTGCGGATGGAAGCATGTTTAATAGTGGCATTGTTTGGAACCCAAGGTCATACCAAACGACTTGTGTAAAATGGGATTGAGCCGATGCAGCTGAACATGGCACTACTATGTCATAAGTGACGCTCTTAGCTTCGTCAGGTACTCGAAGTAGCGAATTCAATGATCGACGTGATGACTTCCCCATCGGAATGAATCGTGTTTTGAATTTTTTTGTGTGTACCTACCCTCAGTCCTACCATCGAAATCCTCAAAACAACGCCTTTTTATAAGCATGATGAAACGTATCTTCACTAGTATCAACCAATTCTTCTCTCCCGCGACACAGATGCTATAATTGGTTGCCAATGCACTACTTGTGCCATGAAAATCATTCATTCAATGACGATTTCTAATTATTGTGTTTGATTCTAAAACGCAAGGCAAACCAATGCAACTGCAACACTCAAGGTCTACGAATTTCCATCTTTGTTTAAATACGATCCTTCATGTTTATTGTTCTAGATGGAAATCAAGGCAATTATGAAAAGACATCTATGAAAAGACTTGAAATACGCCAGTCTTGTTGTCGTGATCTAACTGCTTTAAATCACCTTGGAACATCTAGTACAACAAAGAAAAATACGCAGGCAATTTTTGTTTGCACGATTGCACTTTTGAATCTGCCCTAGCCTTCTGGTGCATCCTACAAAATAATTTTCCGGCAACTTCTTTTCGACACTCGGTAATGATACATCGTTTCCCTCCGCCGTGTACTGAGCATAACATAGAACTGCCTCTAGATGCCTTAGCGCAGTGTTCTATTCGACATCGCTTTCCACCGCCGTGGTTCTTGCATAGAAGCGTATTACCTTGAGCTAGTTTGTCGCACTTGGTGCAACACCTACCAAATCGATTCCCATCCCATTTCTTTCTCTCTCCCCTTACTAAGTATACTGCGCCTCGCTTCCGGAGATTTACTGGAACAATGAAAGTAGTTCCTGGAAAATTGGCAGCGGAATTAACTGAGAATGAGTTCACCGGCACATCAACAACATGTTCTTGAATTTCTGCTTCTAACTTTATACCTCTACATACTCCTCCTATATTGATTCCTGCACACTCATTGACCTTTCGTTGTAGACTATGTACTAACAAGTTTTGAACGGCTTGCGTATCCGAGTTTGAAGTGTCCGCTAGCGAAGCTGTACCCAATGGGACAAGAGAATGATCAACGCCACACATCAAAACGAGTTTTAAAAACGGGAGCCCCACCAAATTCTAATTATGACGCGCACACTTTTAAAACAATTTAACTTGGTATTTCAGGGAGACTCCCCAGTCGGGATTTTCGCATCCTTTTTCTGAAGTTTACCCTTGAAGGTTATTACTTGTTTGCATTTCAATTTGCCCTCGATCTCTAATTTCTTATTTTAAATTAATAATTAAAAAGCAAGGAAACGAGTAAAACGGAGAAGAGGCATCCAACCAAATTTATTTGAATTTTTTCTTTTCCAGAACTCCATCATTGCATTCTACTATGTCTTGTCCGGGATCTGAATCCACCCTGGACATTGTCTTAGAATTAAATGCACTTGCATTTGAAAGATCAACAACTAATACTGTAACATTATCCATGGTTCCTTTTGCAAACGCCTCCTGTGTCAATACTTCAGCAGCTTCTTGGGGGGTTTTACACTTGCATATGAGTTGACCGACCTGGTCGTTATCCACCACATCCCACAACCCATCCGTAGCCAGCACCAAATAAAGGTCTTCTTTTGCACATTGATGTGTACTAATTTCTGGGTCGGGAATCACATATTCTTTAAGCAACCTATCGCCTATCGCACGAGATACAGCTAGCACACCTTCAACACGCCAGACACCCCAATGAATCACTGAACCTCCAAGCCTCCCTATCCTATCTCGCTCATCATTTCTGTCAGGTTTATGATCGTTCGATAAGGCAGTTGCACATCCTGACTTATGGACAACAATGCAACGCGAGTCCCCCGCATTGGCGACGGAAATTTGCCTGCCATTAAACAAAGCAACAATACAAGTAGTTCCATCATCCATCTTTCGTAAATTTGCAATTTCTAAGAACCGAGAATCAATTTGTTTGAACGCATAGGATAGTGCCTTATTAGGACTAAGACGCGGGTCTATCGGTGAAGTAGCTAGAACAGAACCAAAATGATCGACACAGAATTGAGACGCCGCGTCGCCACCATGACCGTCAAAAACCCCGTACAGCGTACACTCAGGACTCTCGCGAACAAAAGGAGCAACGAGATGACGATCTTCCATGTACGGTCGTCGCCCTTTCAGTTCCACCACGCCATAACTGCGAATTGCACCTTGTACTCTGCTCGGCATAAATAATCCTGTGGAGAAAGAACCAGAACCACCGAACAGAACTCCCTTCAAAAGACGTAAACCGTTAAACAAAAGGCGAAGAAAAAATATGAGGATAGGTACTAGAATAAACAGAGCAAATGGATTCTTCTGCAGTTCCTGGCTGTAGGAGACCATCCGGTTAATACCCTGCAGCAGCATGCAGCCTTTAATTCACCAAACTCGATCAACGAACGATCCACAATTAAAAATCTCCCTTGATACCCTAAACTATAATGGCAACGACGGGGGGACTATACCATACCGTTTGTTAGCATTGAGACACACTGAGTATGGATTGCTTGCGTGCTAACTTTTAACTTTGCTCGCCTACGTGTATTGATACCCCGAAGTTACTTGCTGCTTCCTCATAGTTATCGAGCTTCTTTTTTGGTCAAGTTTCTTGCTGTGGATCTTGGATTTATTATTATCATTGAAACCTTCACGTTTTTGTTGTTGCTCGCAGTATTCATTGTCAATACTGCTTGACTATTGAATTTATTCGCATATTGTCGAGACTGGGACGCACATCGACTAAAGTGTAACCTTTTAGTTGTTGAACTTCTAAATGAATAGCTTGTAAATGAGAAAGAGTCCTTTTAAGTCTGTATCACAGCCTCGTCCCTATTTATAGCTAAAAAAAATGATCTGACTATCCAACAGCTTGATAAAACGATTTAAATCATTAGAATCCTATATTGATATCACCGTCACAAATGAATGCCAATTGTGAATTTTCCTGATCTAAAACAAAAGTGCATACAATTGGCCGAGATTTGGATTCATCAACTCATTATCAAGTTTGATAACTCCGTGAATTAAACAGTGTTTGCTCATAAGTTACAGTTGTATCAAAATTATTTTCTTTTCTTTTCGTTTGAATCAATGCGTGGCCAAGAAGGCCTTCCCAGATAGAGCTAGAATAGGGAGATGTATCAGCCAATGTCCTCTCATGATCCATGTACTTTCTGGATAGTCTCCCAATGAAACCTTCCCGAATAATGAAGCCATCATGATATTTCCAGCCAGAGTCACTGTGGAGATCAGCCCGTCAGAGTCGGAGCTGACCCCCTGGTATCCAAGGTAACTCAAAAGTCCTAATGCTGCTGCGACTGCACCAAAGCCTCGAACGAAAAATTCCTCTTTAGTTCCATCCACAAACTTGGTTTTCCAATATGCAACTGGAGAATCTTCTGTGTACAAGTTGGGGTACATAAACAGAGTTAGGCCGTATCCTCCGTAGTAGATTGAATGAGCAAGGAAGATTTCCCTCATTTGTGCATTGCTTGATTAAAGTAATGCTTTGTGGAAATCTGGGAATTTCAAAAGGAGGACTCTTACCATTTTCTAATATTTTTAAAAGTCGAAAGCCCACTTTTGAAAAAGGATAGAGGAAATGTTAAGGACACGACTTCATTCTACAATTTTTTAATTTTTTTTTTCACTGGACATTCGAAATTCAATTCAATTTGAAAATAAAACCGATTACTTTTTCAAGGAGTCCTGATTAAATCAGATTAGCAAGTAACCCTCTTGAGATACTGATATCCATGGTACCGGTATAGATTAAAAATGAAA
>Ga0105055_10007619_pt1 | contig 14316 bp, 13 predicted proteins | sample BON03_FD_78090 | JGI IMG/M metagenome (GOLD analysis project Ga0105055, IMG submission 78090) | Freshwater microbial communities from Lake Bonney liftoff mats and glacier meltwater in Antarctica - BON-03 | ecosystem: Environmental > Aquatic > Freshwater > Ice > Glacier meltwater | place: Lake...
TCTTGTTCCATTTACATTTGGTGCGTAAAAATGGAAACTCCTGAAAAAAAATATCGAGCAAATCGACCATTTTTGAAACATTTGTTGGGAAAAGTTAGTTAAATGTGTACGGCTCGTCGTGTGTTTTAAAAAAATACTGGTATAAGAGCTATCATAGAAAGGATAATGTCGGGAAGTTACGATGAGGTGGAGTCGTTGGAAGACGAAGAAGAGGAGGAAGAAGAAGGACTATTAGAAAGCGGCATTAAAAAAAACTACGAGGAAGATAAATCATGGAACGAAGGATCGCGGAATAATCGTCACTACATGTATGTCATGATTTGTGCTTCTATCATGCTTGTTGTATTCGTTGGTTTGTTGACAACAAAACCCAAGAGAGTGTTTTCTTTACCGCAACCTGTATCAACTGTCAACTATCAGCTTGGTTTAGAACCCAATAAATATGGCGAGTTTATGCAGGTAAGCTTGTTTCACGGAGCTCACGACGGAGACTATCGCATTGGATTCACCATACTGGAAAAAGGAAAATCTAAAACGGAATCATGCGTTGAACCATCGGATGTTTTTATTATTCGAATTTTCAAGCAGGATTTTGAAATGAACAACTTTGAAATGAACTTGGTCGCCTCTAATGTCGGGTGCTTCGTGTCTCAAGATGATAAACGTGAAATCAATCAATTTTATTCGGCTACCTTTTCTGTGGCAGTTGATGAAACATACGTCTATGAAATTGGACACCGTGTGGAAGCCGTAAGAAGTAGTTTCCAAGGGACTTTTTCGAGTAAAGTGAAAAAAACTCTTATTGGTGTCTTGGGAGATACTGGACCAAATGGATTTTCGGAAGTTGTATCCATGTTCGAAAAATATGAAAGATATTCATCTATCATACATCTGGGAGACTTTTCTTATGCTAGTAACTCGGGCATGTGTTGGGCGAATGAACTGCAAATTGAAAGTCGATGTATGTATAATTGTTCTGCTGATATGAAATGCGAGGGTCGATCAAGGCAAAAGGAAGAAAACTGCCGGAAATGGAAATCTTTTGAATCCAGATTTTCATCCATATCTTCAAATAATGCAGTTATGACCACCATGGGTAATCACGACAATGACATTCAGTGGTACCTTAGACATTTCCCCCCTTTCAGTAACAGTATGCCTAATACAAAACAGGAAGACAGTTCCAGTGAGTTTCTAAAACTGAACGGATTGTTGTCGAATGAAATGAAAGGAGCTCCAGCGTCCAAGCAACAAGCTATTGTCAACATGTTGTTACCAGAATGTATTTTTTACAGTTACAATGTGGGACTTGTGCATTTCGTATCCATTCAAACGGAAGACAATGCAATAAATCCGTATGAAAGATCTTTAGATGAAAGCGATTCTTTGACGAAAGAAGAAGAACTGCGTTTCAATCAGCATTTTGGAAAAGACTCGGCTCAGTACCAGTGGCTATTGAAGGATTTAGAATCCGTTGATAAATCCAAAACTCCATGGATAGTGTTGTTTACTCATCGACCAATGTTTCACTCCTCGAGTCACCATCCAAATTGCGCTGCGAATAGCGATTGGTACCGATGCTATTTTCGTCACTTGTATCATGCGATATATGAAAAGTACGGCATTCATTTAGTATTAAGTGGACACTCTCATCACTATTCGCGAAGTCATCCCATGCGACTTGATGCACGGAACAATCCAATCAGCGCTAATAACTCACCTGTGTATATAGTGAACGGTGTGGGTGGCATGGATATCGATGAAGGGTTTGGCCCCCAGCCAGAATGGGTAGCTTTTAGATCGGATGAGTATTATGGGTTTGGGACGTTAATGGTTCACAATGAGACTCACATGCAATGGGATTTTGTTGACGCTGCCACTGGCAAAACAATGGATACAGCGACGATTTCAAATTATTGATTTATATTTTTTATTTTTAAGGTCGGACTCAGTACAGAAAATGACGATCGCTCATGTGATGGCAGTGGTGGAACATGGAAAACCGTTGGAAGCAATGTCGAGGGACATTCCAGAGCCAACTGGTTGTCAAGTCCTTGTTAAAGTCACTTACGCAGGACTCTGTCATTCTGACCTAGATTTGATTCAAGGCAGCATGCATGTGGGGAATGGGAAAAGGATTCCGACAAACCAGCGTGTTCCTTTATGTGTGGGGCATGAGATCGAAGGTATTGTGGTTGCAGTTGGAGATCAAGTACCTGATGACTATATGGGACGCGAGTATGCTGTTTATCCTTGGGGTGGTTGCGGTGTCTGTAGTGATTGCAAGGCGGGAAATGACAACTTATGCAGCAGCAGGGATAAACGTGAGATAGGAACGGGTAGAAACATGTGGGGGGGATTTTCCAGTCATGTTATGGTGGAGGATTTTCAATATCTTGTTGATAAAACTGGTATCCCGAATGGCCTCGCAGCGACACTGATGTGTTCTGGCTTGACAGCTTTTAGTGCTATAAAGAAAATGGGTCCGCTTTCAAAAGAAGGGGCCAAAGACATTTTAATCATTGGAGCTGGTGGGCTTGGAATGCAATGCTTTGAGATGATCAAAGCACTCTTTGGCGTATCACCAATGATTGCTGATATTTCGCAGTCCAAATTGGAGCAGCAACCTCTAAGAGGCGCTCGAATCTTTAACATGACCGATGATGATATTGCCAAACAGGTGATACAAGCATCCTCGGGAGGCACTGGAATTATTGGGGTCATTGATTTCGTTGGCGCTTCGGAAACCTTCATGCTGTCTAATTCAGTGTTGCGCAAGGGTGGCCGTGTGGCACAAGTTGGATTATTAGGAGGTGTTATGAAAATGCCTTTGAACTTTTTCCCATTGCGTGCTCTCTCCATCATAGGCGTGTATGTTGGTACGCTAGACGAGTGCCGTGAGATGTTTGCCTTGGTTAGAAAAGGTAAGATTTCCCCAATTCAACTGGACATGAGATCCATCAGAAGTATCAACGATGGAATCCACGATTTGAAAGCAGGGAATATATCCGGTAGATGTGTTTTTAAGCATGATTGGGATCAAGGAAAAATTTAAATTATTGAATAAGAAAGCGCTGTCGATAGAATTCGTCTTTTAATTCTGATGGGTGCTTTTTCGAAAGCTCTTTTTGGATTCTTTTCAGTTTTTTTATATACAGCCATGCGGATTGAATCATTGATTTCACTAGCGATGATTTGTGGGTCCTATGCATAAAGCGCCATTCTGATAACAGCAGATATTTGGCACCTGCTAGTCTTCCTCTTTGAATCATGTTGTAGGATAAATGTATCCTACACTGAGAAGCCAAAACTGGGTCTCCTAATTGGTTAGCAATTCTAAGTTGTTCAAGTGCCATCTTTTCCGCATGTTCTAACTGTTTGCATAGAAAATGGCCACCTCCGAGAGTTGAAACAAAAGCGTTGGCCGTAATGAGAGCGATTTTACGTTGAAGAATACCCATAATGAAACTATTCCATAAAAGATCCGATCTAAAAAGCTTCAATAGGTTTCCATCTTTGTATAGTTTCAAAATCACCAGATTAGAACCTTGAGTAGAACGCCAAATATGCCAAGGACCAAATACTTTGCATCTTATTCCTTGAAGGAAATAGCTATATTGTTCAAAATACGGAAACTCCACTACATAGAGAGATGTGCATTTCAAAAACCTTAATCGTCGGACCAATCTCCTCAAGTCATCTTTTCGTTCCAATCGTGTCAGCACTGCAATCATTTTCCAAAAAAAAAAATCGAAGAGTTCCAGAATTTTCTGGAAGCCCCCCACAATATTCTGGATAAATTCTGGTTGATTTGCTAAATCGAAGCAAACTCAAAACAACAACTTGAAATCTATGTTTGACGGAATAAAATCAGGATTCTTCAACAGCAAGAAGAGGGCAGCTAAAGAAGATGTCAACGAAGTGAAACCAGAAGAGGAAGTGTTCATGGATACTACGGACTATGTTGACTTAACCAACGATGACGTAACGGATCTATTCGAGAAGCCTCGCTTGCGATGCATTGTGATAGCCGGTGATGTCAACACTTCGGCTATTGCAAAACATTTTCAACTTGTGGAGCACGATGGAACAAGACCAACAGAACAATTCGCAAAGCACCACAGTTTGCAAACACTTCTTGTTGATCATTTACCACAAGACGTACAAGGAGCTGCTGAACTTGTAAAGAACTTTGACGTGGAAGCTGTGGTAGTGACGGCGAGTAAAGAGGATGAAGTGAATCCAGTTTTGAGGTTTTTTGCTGACTTAGACATTCTTCGAACTGTATATGAATCTAACGACACTGAAGCTTCAGTCAAGTTTGTGCTTGCAAATCCGCAATTGAACATAATTGATGTAGAATAATTACTTAAAATAAATGAATACCGGTATAAATAACAACGAAAATTAACTCATTGACGATTGAGGCTCTTTGATACCTTTATCTTTCATGACATCTTGAGACAAATTACAAGAATCCATTCGTTTGACTCGATTGAGCGCATGAGAGATGGAAAAATTAGCCACACTCTGCTTCGTGTAATAGAGCGAGTTGAATAAGGACATGCTTATTACGGTAAAAGCCACCAACGGAGGAACTGTTGTTTTTTCATAAATAAACGACTGATAGGTCAAGAAGCTGGTTATAACAATACACGGTCCTCGTAAGTAGACATTCAACACAGCTGATACGCGTTTTTGTCGAATAATTGGTATCGTTCCATGCTTGACGAGAACCAACATCAAATATTCGATTCCACCGGGAAGTCCACTGATGAAAAATGCAAGCGATCCAACGATGGAACCCCATTCAAATGTCTGGCCCATGAAACCAACTGTTGGGATGAATAAATAGTGATGGAATCGCTCGTCAGCCGTGAGAGGAAAGGCAACCACATGATATACATGGATGGCGTTCACGATAATAACGGGCCATTTTGATGAATTCCCAAAGAAGCTAGTATCTGAATAGATCCTGGAATCACCGCAATTGAATGGATCGGTAATGCAAGTCCATAGTGGCAAAGCCGAAGCCATCACAACTAAAAAATTGGCTAAAAAATGTAATGCAAACCAACGTGCTTTGGTTTTCTTTGCAATCAGATGATCCAACACAAATAGCCCTGCCATTGCAATGGCATTTCGGAACATAGGCACTTTACTAATCAAGCTAATCATCGTGTTTGGGTGGTTTTAATTGAAATATGAAAACTTGGCAAGATATTGGCCCAGCTCTGGACTTCTATAGTAATCCATAGAACAGCAAGGGTGAAATCGATTTCAGTTTCACCGGGCAAAATAGGTCCCCTGTAATTAAATTATGTATGACGTAGTGTTTTTGCTTGGCGTGTGTTCTTCTCTCGTTTTATGGTGTTGTTTAGAAGTAGCACCGGGACCAGAATGGATCAATGTCATTGGAGAAGATAAATCAATTCAATTGGGCGATGATGTAGAAGAGTTAAGGTGGATCCATGTCATTGGACAAGTTCAACGTCTTCAATTTGGCGAAGCTGGTTTTAGTAGAGCCGTCATTTTGGAGAATTCACCCGGAGCGGGTTGGACGGCTTTGCATAAATGGACCACTGAATACCTCAGCAATAAGATTCCGATATTTTACAACGTGAGAAAGGCAACCTCTCCATTTCTCTACGAATACGAAGGCTCCCAAATGGAGATGCTCCCAAACAACGATTTTCTACCTAAGAAGAATTTTGAAAAAATTAATCTTTCCAGCAAGGATTTCTTCGCCAGTGATGAAGAGCTGCGATTCTCCCGTAAGCTTGGGGATTTAGTTGATTTGATTGGCGACGATATATTTCCTCGTGAATTCATGAACTCCACCGTTGAAAGAGATGAAAACTTATGGATAGCCAAGCATGGGATTGTCACAGGCATGCATTTTGATTTATCTGAAAACCTGTTCTTTCAAATTCGTGGATGCAAGAAATTTATTCTTGTTAACCCTAGTGAATGGAAAAGCGTTCATCTCCAGTCCATCCACCATCCTCGATACCGTCAAACTTCTTTTGAATCCGGAACTTATGAAGGCAATGCAATTCAGGGGTATGTTGCTATGTTGTACCCAGGTGATTTACTTTATATTCCACCAGGAGTTATGCATCGTGTTTCTGCCGTGAGATGCGAAGGCAGCGACTATTCCGTTAGTGTTAGTACTTGGTCAACCAGCTCTGTATCAAACGCTAAGCTTCAAGTTCAGCGCGAAGCTTTTGCACTTCTCAATTCGTATATTCCTGATCGCAAAGTGGACGTTCTAACCAAATATATAAAATACCTAGTGAATCATGATAGGTCCATTATAGATGTTATTGTGAAACAAAGATATATGCAAAGTTCCAAGATGATTGAAGCTCTTGGTTGCAATAGAGAAATCGAATGCAATTTGGTCGCAGACGACACTGACGATGATAAAATTAAGGAAGTGGTAGAATCAGCATTTGAACATTTCAAATTGATTGATTCTGATTTTAGAGACATGTTGTTTTCATTTCATATTGAATACATGACCAGTTCAACTATTGGATTCCCAATGGCTTGCTCCTTTCTTCGATTTTGTATGTAAAATAGTTTACCAGGTAATTAAAAACGTACGACTGATAAATAAAAAAATCCGTTGGGATTGAGATATTTTTACGATGGTTGAGATGGAAGAAGCGTTGGTAGAAGAGTTGCTAATGGAGTGGTATGCAACTGCTCCTACTTTAAAATTTAATTCAGCTGCGATCGGGAATCAAGTGACACTGGCCGAGGCCTTGGAAAAGAGTAAAATCCTACCATTACCAAATCATTTTATTACCCACGTCAGTATAGACTTATTACCGAAGAATATGATGGAGCTGTTCGAAAAGGTAATCTATGATGAAAAGAAAAATTGTTATTTTTCACAGTCTCAAACGTTAGATCAAGAACTTGAAAATTTAAAAGCGCGGATTGTATTGTCTGAAAAAGAACGTGAGGAAATGCTAGAGATGAATGAAAAACATAAAGAGGCCTTCGATAATACAGTATTCACATGGAAACAAGGAACCTTGAGGCAAACCTTCGGATCTTGGAAACGCCATATTAGATGGAGCAAAAACCACGTGCAGAAAGTAAAAATCATGTTTTCGAAGCAGTGGAATAGTACCCAAACTACCGCCTTCTATTTCAAACGATGGCAAGCATTTCGAAATCAGGAACAAAAAAAACGCCTGTTTAATGATTTAGAAAAAGGGCACATTGATTTAGAGATGCACGAAAAAGAAACCATCGTTTTGGAAAACGCTTTGAAAAAGTTATCCGAGCACGTGAGCATTCTCGAAAAAGAACAGATTCAAGTGCAAGGTAAAATAGATTCAAATTCCAAAACTCTTGAATTGGAATTAAAATCATCTAAAGATATAGAAAGAGCAGCCGGTGCTCTAGAGGAGGTATTGGGTGAGATGAGCGGGTTAGTAGTTGATTTTGGTTCCAGGCATGTCCGCAATCTGAAGGGTGATTTGCAAACGAAAGCATCTTGTACAAACGGAAAGATATTGTCTCGAATTCAAGATTCCAATGACATCATGTACTCGTGGTTGCAATACAAGTTAAACGATGACACCATTGCGAAGTCAACGCAAATGGAACAGATTGTCGATATCGTTGCTTACAATAGCGCGAAATTTTTCAATAGTGTGAATAACGGCGATGATATAGTCGAGCTTCTGAAGCTGATAAGTCCTGAATCCATTTTATTCACTCCCGACGAAATCACCTCTGCACTCGATGAGGCTAGCGAATTTGCACTTGTGTCGTTTGAAGTATTTTTGCGATTACTATTTCTGCATGTTCCCGGATTGCCTCCCAAGATCGCTGAAAATGCTCCTGCGATGTTGCAGATAGAATTATGGGACTATTCCAAGGATTCATTTAAGGATATTTTGAAAATATACAAACAGAAAAAGGAAATTCTTGAAACGAATACTGATTGGGAGGATATTCAAAAGACGCAGCTAGATAAAGTATGGGAGGTGCTGTATAATGAAAAATTGGATGTTGGCAGCCACACGTTGACAGAGCATGTTGTTGGTCGTCGAGACTCATTGACAGAGGACGATTCGTGGTTACTGGAACGCTACGAAACCATGCATGACTTTTCTAAGGAGATGTTCAACACAAGGAATGACAGCGATGATCGCCCTGCTACGCTTGCTTTGATGATTCGCGAAAAGATTCGGTTTTCAACAAAGGTTCAAGATTCACTCCTGCCCATACAAGCCTTTTCTGTAGAGGAACGCAGCCGATGCAAGGAGTATTTTGTTGCTAGATGCACGAAGTATCAACAGGTTTGGAGTAAAAGTGAATGGACCTTTAATCGAGACATTTTTGAAAGATGCACCAGCGATGATAAGTTCATGTGTTTCACCGAGTTTCTGGCTGCAATCACACTCCTTGCTGCCTACGAATATCCTGATCCGTTTCAAGAAACAGAAGAAAAGATCCATGAATTTGTATTGAAGCACATATAATTGAATAATTTATAAACTGAAATATAGTGGGATTTGTTTACATGACAATGAGCCCGTCAACCAGGGTATTCTTCAGCTCTTCCGCCAGGTCTTCATCAATTGTATCGCTAAGAATAAGTCTTGTTATTCTTAGTTGAGCCGCTGTCATAGTCAACATTTTATCATCAAAGGTCATTCGCAATTCCCACTCAAACTCCCAATGATTTTTAGTGTCCCCAAATGTGTCTAAGGATTGTTCTCTACGACAATGACGAATTTGAATGTACCCCTTTGCAAACGTGACAATAATTCTCCATCCTTCAGAAGTTCTCAGGTCTTTGGTAGGAAATTTCATCGTCAACTTTTTCTTGATTTCGATGGTGCTTTGCAAAACTATATTTTGATGAATTGTTTTCAACGCTCGTGTCACTTTCCCATCTGGACCAATTACTTTCAAAATCTCTTCCATTACTTGCTGCAAATCAGATCCATTGTCTACATCGGCCAATATTGACTCCAACAACTCGGTGTCAATAGCTGCAGCAGGTTCTAATTTCTCAGCAAGTGCATATATCAAATTTATCACATTTCTCATGGTGGCCCTATTAGCCGAATCCTCCCCTTCAGAATGCGAAACTCCAGTTTTCTTCTTTTTGGACCATCTGCTCAGTTTGCTCTTACGTCTGTTGCTACCGTCGAAGCCTAGTAGCATGCTATCCGGTGGTGTTTCCCCTGGTGCTAGGAAAAGAATATCGCCCTTCTCGTCATACACGCTTACCCGAGACACAAGTCTTGGAACATCCTTGGCTACGGGAAGCGAGCTAACATCCGCGTTCCACATATCTCGCATATTCTCGTGTATCGGTTGTTCTGCACGTAGTTCCTGCAACAGCTCCTCCATGTTACTCTTCGTTGGAGACTTGTTGCTATTTTTCCTGTTGGGAAGGGAGGATGCAATGGAGAGTCTAAAACGGGAGGTTGCTATTTTCCCTCTATTCAGCATAGTGGATAGCGCTGAGGATCGATCGTTGAATTCCATCCGAAGAGGTGTGCACTAGACACGCGATATTAAAATATACGTCCGTAATAAAAAAAATCGAGATGTCGGGCTCGATGAGTGATGATTGGCGAGAGTATCCTGACCAAGAATTAGTAGGCAGCAATGAAGACGATGATGTATATAGAAAGAAGTTGCATTTCTGGATCACTTGGAATGAATTTCTATTGCTGGGATCCCATGACTTACTAGGCAGGTTTAGTGATACACTGCCAGTTGCGTTCATGGTCCAAACGCGAGTGAGTTTACAAGTAGACGGACAAGATGTATTTTGCAATGCCATCTTGGAAACAAGAACTCGTGCAACTTTTATTATAGACAGACTTTTATCAGAAAGGGGAACCGGGGAGGAAAAGCGGATGATTTATCGAATATTTAGAAATACTACCAAGACTTGTTTCGTGTTGAAAGAATGTAGCATCTTGTACAAGAAAGAGTTTGTGATTCAAGCTATTTTAGGAACCTTTGATCATCCCCATGTATTAAAAATTTTGCACTACTTCGAGACAGGCCCTCGTATCTATGCTGTGTTACCATATGCCACTACAGACCTATCCAACTATATCGCTATTCGCAGAGGGGCTGTTTTACAAGAAGCCGAACTTCTTGACTATCTGTCACAAATGTCTAGTGCTTTGAACCATTTATTCAAACTAGGAATCGTCCATTGCGATGTGAGTTGTGATAATTTTCTCATCATGCCAGATGGGTCTTTGAAACTGGCTGATTTTGGCTGGGCACATCTTGTCACTGATATTGAAACGCGTTTTCCTGGACCCTATGGTAAGCATTCCTATATGGCTCCTGAGTTGTTCTCTAGTTGCTTGGAAAAAGGGTCTCCAGGTTTCGATCCCTTCGCTGCAGATATTTGGTCTCTTGGAGTTTGCGCACTTATGATGACCCTCTGTACATCGCGACCATTGTGGCATGTACCAACTCCCACTAACAAGTGCTTCATGGTTGTATTACGCAGCTATAAAGGAGGAGTTTCGTACTTGCTCTCGAAAGGGTCATGGTGCCAGTCATCAGATGTACTATCCCGCATTGAAACTCTTCTCATCATCAACCCTAATGATAGAAAAAAAGCTTATTTGAAGTAATTTGAAATTATCTAGGTTGTTGCTGTTTTTGCATTCGTCCCATAATAAACATGCTAGTATCTAAGTACCTATCAGCACAATTGGACAAGCAAGATTGCTCAGAACCACTCAATTTAGCATCCGGTCTACCCATACAGGTATCCCAGCACATGTCAGTCAACTTCGCAATCGCAGCTTGGACCACTGCTTTCTGTTGCTCTTGTTGGAGAGCCATACGAAGGGCTGCTTGAGGGTCAGAGGAGCTTCCAGCACTTGAAAAGTCGGTCGATCCACTGTAACGAGACGAATCGTCGAATCCTTCGTCATAGTTTTCATAGGACTGAGAAGGAGGTGGAGGTGGAGGACTGGATGATGAAAACCACGACATGCTTGGTAAATACAAGGCTGAAAAAAAATCGCAACAAATCGCAACTTTAAAAAAAAATATATATACCTGGTAGGTATACAATGGTATTCGCATTCAAAAGTCGAATTTCTTTCATTAACATAATTCAAGTTTCTTCTTTCGAAAACTACCCAAGTGAATCTTTTTCATTTCTTGAATCAATAGCACGAGAGATTTTAACTCCGGTTCTTCTTCGCAAACTTGAACACCACTACTATTTAAAAGATCATCCAAATTAGTCACCACGAAATTTTCTTTCTCGTCACCTAATTTGAATTGACTGAAGTCAAACTCCACAGGATCATTTATTAAACTGTCGGTAGTACTTTGAGATACAAGCAATTGGGAACGATACAAATGGTTTTCCTCTTCTAATTCGTTACAAAATTTATCAATCATCTCCTTTTCATCATTAACCTCTTCGCATGCGTCCATAAACCATTTTTGCTCCAATAAACGGTTCTCCACGCCATCTACTCGTTTTTTAATGGCCAGCATTGTAACTTGATAGATTAGATCCTCCGCCTGCTTTCCACGAGCCATATTCAAAGTCGACGCTTTGATTTCCAAATTCAATCCTTCCAGAAAACCACGGCACTTAGATTTATACTCTCGTCGTTGTTTATCATCCACAATAGGGAATACACCACTGAAATCACGCTTCGCCGTTGGCACTAAGCGCAGCAATAAGAAATGTAAGATAGAAAGCAAACCACATTCATTGCTGCGTTCGAACATGGTCTCTCCGAAAACTCCCGTGTACCCATCAAAGCCAAGAAGGCAAAGATTGTCCCAGAACGACATGGTCACGATGAGTTTCCAAAAATTATTCAAAACAACGAATACAAACTTAATAAGAATTAGGGTAAGTAGAATTTCGTGCCGCGATGGTTCAGTCGGCTGTATAATCCTTGTAACTCAGTTTGGTTAGAGTGTTGCGCTTATGGCTGCTATAGCATGCTACGCGAAAGTCAGGTGTTCAAGTCCCCTCAAGGATACCTTTTTTATTAAACGAAAGTACACCGGTTCGTGTATTACTTAAAATTGTGTTTCACTGTTCGAGGTGTATCAAGACATGTCTTGCTTTGCGAGAGAAAGAAAAACCAACAATTGCAGTGTTCGCCTTCCCAAGTTGAACTAGACTCACGCTAAGCGAATGCACATTATTACGTATTATCTGAGCATTCTCAACATAGGAAAGGCGATATTCGGCTACCGGTTGCTTCGTAGGCTCAATCCATAACCAGGTTTCTTTTGTGCTTTCCGATAAACTCTCCAAATTGTTGTCATCCAATTCTAGCTCGTCAAAGAGCACGCCGATGCATGTCACCATTGTAGCACCTTGGTTCAGCTTATGAAGTACAAATTGTCGATATCAATCTAAATTCACTCTTATAATAATGCAATAGTTCATTCGAAGTATTCAAATGCCATATATATTAGGATTAGTCACTAAACAGACATACATGCAAACAGTAGTAGGCGTTAATTAATAGCCGATAATTCGACAAACCCATGCACCTAATAATTTGAACGGAGATTGGGCCCAAAATTGCATATGCTTTCTCCCATTCAAATAATATTGATTACATTGACGGGCAATTGTGCTTTTACCATTTCCACCGATGAACATGACTTTGATTTAGGTCCCCCGTTGGGACGTCCAGCACGACGCTTAACCGTTTTAAAAAGTGACTCGGTTGGCTATCATGAAGATGCGTTGTTGCTTTGATCGATATGCCGCATGGAATACCGCGAACATTGATTATAAGAATGAAGTTTTCTTATGAATGGATCGTTTCCTCACTGACATGGCTGATTACCTATACGTTGGGAGGTTCCGATTTTGGGTTTGTATTGAAGTGCAATGGGACATGAATTCAAAATACATCACTCATGACAGATTATCTCACAGTTGAAGTTTTTACTCGATTATTATGGAGCCATGATGGGTTCAGTACACACAGAACTACTGTTTTGTTTTCATTTATTCGAATAATTCGATATTCATTTTCAATTACTACGTTAATTGAACTAAAAGCACTACATCAATACCAGATAGAATGGTATATATTATCTAAACGGCAGCCAAACGAAAAACTCATTCTCAAGAGCTCAGTGATTTGAGTTTCTACTTGCAAGTATCAAAATTTGACAATATTTTCGTAACTTTCTAGTTCAATTTTATAGTCTTTAGAATCTTCTAAGAAGTTCGGATGGATTACAGTTGAACTGGTATAGTTAATTAACAAATACATTTAATTTTAGTACCGTTGCTAGTGTAAACCAGGCGGTGAAAGCAATAGCAATCGCTAGAACTAACCATTTCAGGAACTACTTCGAAAACTTGAGAACTGGATTCGAAATAGAAGAAAAACAGCAGTTTCGAGTCCGCGATCGTACACACTAGTAAGTCCTAGTTGTTTTCCTTATAAAAAGAACCATCTGATTTCATGTTGTGGTATAATATCAGCCTACTTAATTAAAAGCTTGGGAGTTGTTCCGAAATGGTGTCAACAATAGGTGGTTATGAGTTGAATGGGGTGCTGGGAGAGGGAATGAATGGAACTGTACATAGAGTAAAGCGGCTTTCGGACGGCAAATGTTTTGCAATGAAGCCCGTTAGTACTGTGTCACGCGAGGTGTACTTGCTTGGTAAAATCGACCATCCTCACGTAGTTCGTCTTATCGATGTTGGCCCTAGTTCTATGGTGCTTGAGCTCGCTGAGGGTGGAGACCTATTTGACCTATTGCACGAGGTCGGGCGTTTCAGCGTCCCGGATTTGAAAAATATGGCCCAGCAAATGTTGAGTGCCACGGAGTACCTTGGCGAGCGAGGGATTGTACATCGAGATATAAAGTTAGAAAATTGGGTGATTGTGAACAAGGAGTCTTTGGATCTTCGATTGATCGATTTCGGGCTGAGTGTTGAGACGAAAGGCAGAAGATTATCGAAGCGAGTTGGTTCGAGTTACTATATTGCACCAGAAGTGTTAAAGGGACTGTATTCGATTGAATGTGATATCTGGTCTGTTGGTGTTATTTGTTACATGTTGGTGACGGGGCAGCCTCCGATTCCGGGAGGAACTGATGATGAAATATTTCAAAACATTCTCCATCGACAAGTGGTATTTTCATCTTATATATGGGAAAATTTGTCGTTGCGATCTTTTGTGTCTGGATTGTTGCAAAAATCTCCTTCTGGAAGAATGACCGCTGGGGAAGGAATGAAACATCCTTTCATTTGTAATAAATAGTTTCTCTAGTTTTTTTTTTTTTTTTTTTAAA
>Ga0105055_10007621_pt1 | contig 14316 bp, 11 predicted proteins | sample BON03_FD_78090 | JGI IMG/M metagenome (GOLD analysis project Ga0105055, IMG submission 78090) | Freshwater microbial communities from Lake Bonney liftoff mats and glacier meltwater in Antarctica - BON-03 | ecosystem: Environmental > Aquatic > Freshwater > Ice > Glacier meltwater | place: Lake...
CCCCCCGAACAGTTGCTTAAATTCACCGCGGAGTTGTACGTCTGGTTGAGCCAGTGCACAAAGAGTACGCCGCTCGGAGAGGTGGCGTTCATCATGGCCAAGACGATTGGAATATTCACGGGCGTAAAGGCCGACATGCGAAAAGGCACAGGAATGGCTTCTTTGGAGACGGGGTGGGTGCAGGCTTCAAGTGTCGATTTGCAATCCCACAGCTCTTGATCAGCATGTTGAATTCCCTTGCGCCAGTCTTGAATGATGCTGTCGCACCGCTGCAGCTCTTGTTGTGGGGTAAAAAGCGTGCGGGGGTCCAAAACGCGGAGGAAATGACTGAGGCGCCCGCAAAAGGTGTTAAGGTCGAACAGGGAATTGGTGGGGTCGAAGCGGGGTGGTTTGGTGTCGGCTGGTGGCGGCGAGGTCATGGGTTTAGGCTGGAGGCACGGGAGCGGGCGGGGGAGGTCCTGAGGTCGGAAGCAGTTGCTGGGCAATGAAAGAAGAGGGTCTTGCTTCTCCTCTTTCGCAGAAGAGAGGACGAAAATGCTTCGTGGACGACGATTTGCTAGAGACCTTGGAGCGTGCCCTGCGCGTGTGGCGTGGGAGATTGATAAGCGAAACTACAAATTGCTTTTGGGTTGGGAAGAGAAGGAAAGCGGGGGGAGGTCGACGACGAAATTTCGTGATGATTCATGCCTTCTCGTTTGCCAACCCTCATCACGCACTAAAACGCACTGCACAAAGCACAGACAAATGCCACACAAACACTTCAGACATTGCCGAGACTCTTTCGTGCAGCTTTCCTGTGCGCCTCAACGCGCAGGTCCTCTTCATTTCCTCTCTGCGTCCTCTCCTTTTCCACCCACCTCGACAACCGTAGATCTCATCTCCTCCTCCGCACACACAACACAGCCGCACCCACCCACAAGTCATGCGGGCACTCCGGCCAGGCACCGGGGCCAGCGGCAGCTTGAGCGGGAGCAGCAGCAGCACCAGCCTCGTCGTCCTGCGGGCGTGCAGTGCGGTCCTGCCTGCGTCGGCAGCATCATCGTCATCATCGTCATCAAGGGTAAGTGAAGTGAATCGGAAGGCAAACCCACGGCTTGCCCAGCGTACCATGGGGCATCTCTTACACAGCACAGTGTACATGATACCCCGCGTGGATTTTACATAGAGATGCGTTGCTTAACTTCGGGAGCCTCAGGCCCCTCATGTCCACTTGTAGGCCTCGGACCTACTAACAAAAATGTAGAGCCTTTTGCACTTGACTCCCCATGAACGAATTCTTTCCAGTATATCTTATTCATCGCTTTCGCATTTATATGAAACTTCCCTCGCAAGAACTTCTTTTGTATCATTACGCCTATCCTTTCCTTGTGTGCTCAACCTCTCCTCACCCCTCCCCTTTTCCACACCACCACAGCCACAACCCTTCCCCATTCGGTCCCTCGCCACCATGCCCCCCGACGTCAAAAAGTTCCAAGCCGCCAAAACCGCCTACGCCTCCGAAGTGGCCGCCGTCCGGAAAGAATACATCGCCCAAGTCCAACAGCGCATGGAAGCCGAACAAGCCAAGCAGCTCGCCGAAACCGCCCGCATCAAAGAAGCAAAGCGCAAGCGCCTCCTCGTCAAGGCCGCCGAGCGAAAGAAGAACCTGGCCATCTTCCTCCAAGCCCAAAAGGAGCAACGTGAGCGTTTCGAACACTACCTCGCCGCAATGCAAGAGGTCCGCGAAGCCTACACAGCCGAAGTGCGGGCCAAGCAGGCCCACCTCCTCCAAGCCCTGACTGCCGAATCCTCCCTCTGGATTACGTCCGACAACATCGACGAAAAAATCACCGATGACCTCTTCACTGTCGCGGGGCGTACCACCTTTACCCCTACCCGTCGCAGTCGCGACTGGCAATTTATGGCCTTGCCCCGCGTGCCTGACTTTTCGGCTTACTCGGAAGAGGACCTGTTTGACGAGAAGGAGGACGTGCATTTCTTGACGGAGAAGAGCCCCTGGCGCGCGGGGGAGGGTCCCGCGATTGAGATTCCGGAGGGGCATGATTTTTATGCTGCTGGACCTGCGGAACGCTTGCCGCGAAAGGTGTCGTCGCCTTCGGGTGGTGGTGAGGAGGAGGGAATGGAGGGGCCGGAGGACGTGAATTTGTATTTTGAAGATGCGGCATACCGGCCTAGTTTGTTGGCGGCGTTGTATCAGGGGGCTTATGAGGATTTCCAGCCTTCGCAGGTGCCGGAGGGGGAGGTGGAGCATATTCGGGAGTTGGCGGAGCGGTACGAGGAGCAGTTGCAGACGATTTTGAATCAGTCTCGTGGTGGGGGTGGGGCAGGAGAGGGGGGGGCAGAGGGGGCGGCGGGAGGGGCGAGGAAGAAGGCCGCATTTGATCCCAAGGCGTTTTCGATGGAGGGGAGAGGAGGAGGGGGCAAGAAAGGACCCAAGGCCGAGTAAAGTAGAGGCTAGTGAGGGGTTTAGGAGCGTGAGGTACGAAACTAAGAAGAAGCAAGAAACGTGTTTTAAATGAGAAACAGCAAGGAAATTGTGCCGGTGACTTTGCTACACGAGAATGCCCCTTGTTACTAGCTGGAATTGGAATTGTGTCTGTTGTGGTGTGGAGCGTATTGGAGCGGAAGGTTGAAGGTCAACGGCAGGGGCTGCAATTCCTTCCCACTGACCCACTGAACACCCACGCCCACGCCCACACACGGGAAACAGGGAAAGGCCGCAACGACGACGAGCAGGAGGAGCAGGCCCTCCACCGCCGCGCCGGCTTGATTTGGAGCTTACGAACGAGCCCCCTCCTCCATTCCCTGTCTTCATCATGGCCGCCGCCTCGAAGCGCGCGGCCGCTGAGGAGTTGCGACTGATCGAAAACAAGCTGGGCGAGGTGGAGCGGGAGCTCAGAGCGCTGAAAGACGAGCGGGCCACGCTGCTCTCGAGGAAGATGGTGTTGAAAGAGACGGTGGAGGCACGGGACGTGGCGGCGGATGTGGACTGGTCCAGCGATGCCTTTCCATGGTCGGGCGATGTCCTACGACTCAAGACGGAGGTGTTTGGGATTGCTGCGCCGTGGCGACCGGATCAGAAGCAGATCATCAACGCGACGCTTACGGGAGTGGACACGTTTGTGGTGATGCGGACGGGAGGAGGGAAGAGTTTGTGCTTTCAACTGCCTGCGCTGTTGCCGGACAAGGGCCTGAGCCTCGTTATCTCTCCTCTTATTTCTCTCATTTCCGACCAAGTGTACCAGCTGGAAGGGATTGCGCCTGGCAAGAGCGCCATGCTGACGGGGACGATGACAAGGGAAGAATCAAGCGATGTGCTGCGACGAATGAAGGACCCCCGGAGCGAGCTTCGGCTCGTGTACGTGACGCCGGAGAAGGTCGTGAATAGCAAGCTCCTCATGTCCACCTTGGAAAAATTGAACGAAGCGCAGCGCCTGGATCGATTCGTGGTGGACGAGGCTCATTGCGCTTCCTCCATGGGGAATGACTTTCGGCCAGACTATCAAAAACTCTCTATTCTACGCAAACTCTTCCCCACCGTGCCCATCCTCGCCGTCACGGCCACGGCGACTCCCCAAGTCCTTAGAGATGTGACACACATCCTCCAAATGAGCAATGTGGAATTCTTCAAATCCCCCTTCAATCGCCTCAACCTCTTCTATCGGGTGCAGCACAAACCTGCCAGCCTAGACGACGCTGTTGCGGCTGTCTGGACCTTTATCACAGAGAGGCACTCAGGGCAAAGTGGCATCATCTACTGTTACTCCCAGAAGGAATGTGAGACTGTGGCAGCGAAGCTCGCTTCGTTGGGGATTGCCACAGGGGCGTATCACGCGGGGCTTGAGGCAGAGTATAAAGATCAGGTGCTGAGGAGATGGACGGCCGACAGGCTGCAGGTGGTGGTGGCTACTATTGCGTTTGGCATGGGGTAAGGAGGGAGGGAGGGAGGGCGGGATGGAGTAAGGGGCATGTGATTTATGTGGGTGCTATGGGCCATCGTCGTAATGTTTTTTTATTTAAAAAAAAACCTACTTACTCACCTATCTCCCTCCCCTCCCTCCCTCCCTCCCTCCCCTCCTCCCGAACCCACAGCATTAACAAACCCGACGTTCGCTTCGTCATCCATTTCTCCCCCCCCAAGTCCATCGAAAACTACCTCCAAGAATCGGGGCGCGCGGGCCGTGACGGTCAAACCAGCAGCTGTCTCCTCCTTTATCGTGCCTCGGACGCCGTCCGCCAAGCTTCTCTCGTCATTCACGAGAGGGTGGGCTTGCAAAAACTAAGGACAGTAGTAGAGTACGCGCAGCTCTCTGGCCAAGAATGCCGTCGTGTCCCGATCGCAAGGGCACTAGGGGAGGGAGGGTTGGACCCACGGGAGGCGTGTCGGGGACAGTGTGATGTGTGTGGTGGAGAGGTTAGGAAGAGGAGGGTGAAGGTCACGAAGGCGACGTTAGGGTTGATTAAGCTCTTGAGGGCGTTGGCGGGGAAGGAGAAGAGGTGCACGCATCGGCAGTTGGCAGAGTTGTGGATGAAAGAGGCGAGGAAGGGGAGGAGGGCGGCAGTGGCCGCGACGAAGAAGAAGCGGAAGAAGAATGAGGAGGAGGAGGAGGAGGAGGAAGAGGAGGTGGGCGATGAGGAAGCAGAGGAGGTATTGGAGGATAAGGAGAATGTGGAGTTGCTGCTAAATCAGCTTGTGTATGAGCAGGTTTTGGGGGAGGATTACCACGCGACTGCCTACTCGATAAACGCGTACGTCGTGGTCGGGTATCGGGCTGCGGTCGTTGAGCGGGGGGAGCTGCAGGTCTGGATGGAGGTAGACGCGTCGCCCTCGTCCTCTTCTTCGTCCTCGTCGGCGGCGATAGCAGCAGCGGCGTCGAAGGGTGGTGGTGGTGGAGGAGGGGGGAAGGCGAAGAAGCAAAAGTCAGAGCCCAGCATTGCTGCTGCTGCTGCTGCTACTGCTGCGTCGGCAAAGAAGAAGGAGGTGGACGAGATGGTGGAAATTTTGTCGGATACTGAGGAGGAGGAGATGGGGGAGGAGGAAGAGGAGGAAGAGGAGAAGGAGGAAACGGAGGAGGATGGGGAAGAGGAGGGGCCGCGGCGGGAGGGTGTTGATGAGCAAGAGGAGGAGGAAGAGGAGGAGGAGGACGACGTGGAGATTGTTGAGGATAAGGGGAAGGGCAAGAAGAGTAGGACGAGGACCAAGGCGACGGAAGGAGATGGGCGGAAGGAGAAGATGAAGAAGGAGGGAGAAGAGGAAGAGGAGAGCGACGAGGAGGACGAGTTTGACTTCGGCTGCGGTTAAGCGTTTGTGTTCAAGAAGAGGGGCAGGAAGGGGACGAGAGAAGAAACCAAGAAGAGCAGCAACAGCAGCAGCGGCACCAACTGTGAGAGTACATTAGAGTCAGATTTATCCGTGCAATAAAAAAATGCACAATAGAGAAAGCTGTAAAGAAAAAATAGAGAGCGCACCTGACTGAAAAGTAGATAAAGTCGTGTCTTCGTTACCACCACATACGCACATGCTCGTACAAAAGCACCAAAGTTACTGTACATGTCCGACACCTTCCCTTGCTATTGTTTTGCTTTCATTGATTTTTCTCTCGCGTCTTAAAATCGCTATTTGGCATTCTCTTCTCAACTATCTACCTATATGCACATACATCCTCTTTCCTCTTCTCGTTCAATCTCTCAAATAATACTATTCCCCAACGCCGACGAAATCAACCCAGCCGCCATATCCACCGTCCGCTCATCCCCTCCCGCCATCATCAACGATGGGTTCACCTCCACCAGATCCATCGAGGCCAAACAGCCCGAATGCGCCACCTCCTCACAGATATAATAAGCCTCCCGATAACTAAGCCCGCCCGCCACCCGCGTGCCCGTAGAGGGGGCATACAGCGGATCGACGGCATCAATATCAAAACTCAGGTGCACTGGCCGCTCGGTTCGGTCAAGCAAGTGATCGAGCACCATTTCCATAACCTTCCCGATACCATGCTTGTCCACCTCATGCATGCTATAAGCTTTGATCCCCAAGCTCCGAATAAACGCTTTTTCGCCCGCGTCCAAATCACGCAGCCCCACGTAGGCCAAACGCGTCGGCGGCAACACGGGCACTTTTTCCTCGTCCAACCAATGAAACCCCTGCATCGCGCGGGCCTTGTCCAGATTCATCAAAAAGCTCAGCACCATCCCATGCAGATGCCCCGTCTGCGAAGTCCGAGGACTATTAATGTCCGCGTGCGCATCCACCCAAATAACAGCCGTCTCAGGCCGGGCCTTAAGCGCACCCGCCACCGAGCCCACACCAATGCTGTGATCACCGCCTAACGTCAGAACAAGCTTGCCTTGCTCGGCGTGTGCGTGCGCGGCTTCGTACAAAATACGATTGGCATGCCCCACCAACTCAGCCCGCTTCGGAGAGCCGTGCGCCGCGTCCGTCGCCACGGCACTTTGCAGTCCGCTCCGTCGTTCAAAATCTAAATCGCCCAGGTCTTCCACGTTCCAAGCGTCCTGCTTGAGCCGCCGCACCAAGCCGTGGTTGCGAATGAAGGTGGGGCCGCGGTCAACGCCCAGCAGAGGTTGCCCGTCCGCGAGGGGTGCCCCAATCACAGCCACCTTGCGCGGCTCCGTCACGTAGCGCGAAAACGTGGTGGGCGGCAAGGGACGGGGCCCAGGCACCGTAGCGACGCCTCGCTTGCTGTGGCCGGAGGCAGCGGTAGCTGCCAAGCGTCTGGCGGACCGCATTTTGATGGAATTGTGAGCGACCTCCCCACTGCTGCTCTTCTTTGCTGCTGCTTGCTTCTTTTCCGTGCGTGGCCTCAACCCTGTTTTTGTGCCGGGATTGGGAGAAGGAAGTGAGCTTGTTGTAGTGGTGGAGCAGATGGAAGCCAACCCTCCCGCCGTGTGGTTGGTGCATGGGTGGTGTGCAGTGGCCTCGCAGGCTTCTGAAGCCGCTCGATCGCCAACCTCGCCGTTCCTCCACGTTCGGCGGACACAGTCTCACCACGCACCACCACACCCTAAACCCACCCACCCCCACGCTACAACACAGGCAGGCCGCGCCCACTTGAATGCCGGCGACACGGGAGCTCTAGTGCGCCGCTTCCCGTTCCTAAAACCACCACCCCACCCTCCCCTCCCGCCCTTCTCAAGCAGCGCGCCATGAAAACCCGGGCAGAAGAATTGACGCAGCAGGACGTGGAGCGCATCCGGGAGGAGCTGCTCAAGTTTGAGAAGGAGTTCGTGGTGCGGCATGGCCGGAAGCCCCACAAGGAGGACCTCAAGGCCCTGGACGAGGACGGCGATGCCCGGCGCTCCAGTCGCATCTACGAGTACTACATCCTCTACGCCCAATTGAAGAAGCTGCAGCAGCAGCAGCAGCAGCAGCAGCAGCAGCAGCAGCAGCAGCAAGCGCAAGCGACGAAGACAAAATCTGCCACCGCCCCCACCGCCAAGCCTGCTGCAGCTCAACCAGCGGCGGCGGCGCTTCGAGCAGTGGCACTGGCGCCCAAGTACCACCACGCAGGCCCCCAACGAAAATTGACGGTCCGGCAACGATGGGAGCAACAGAAGCTGCAAGAAGCAGCTGAACGCGAGCGCAAGGCGAGTGGCCGGGAGGCCATTCCCTTGCCTCTTTCCTCGGCGCCGTCCTCCTCGTCAAGGGCAGCATCATCAACCACCACCACCGCTACCGGCACTTCTGTCATCTTGGGCTCGCCCGACCGACTAACCGCAGCGCCCATGAGCCGGCACAAATTAGCGGAAGAGCCATCGATGGCTGCACCCACAGCGGCACCTGCGCGGGGACTGAGCAACGCGTTGGGTAGAGGAGGGGGCGTCAGCCTCGCTGCGGCTATGCAGGAACTTAAGAGCTCCTCCTCCACCACCTCGTCCTCCCTCGATACCAAGAAGCGGGCACCCGGCGGCGGCGTGTTAGCGGCACCCTCCACAGCCAAAGCTGGCGTGGGGGTGAACGGTGGTGGAGGATTGAAAGGAGACTTCGGCATAAGCAGCAGCAGCAGCAGCAGTATTTCCTTGACCATGCGAAAGACCACCCTGCCTTCCGCCACTGCTGGTATCCCGACCCCTCTTGCAGCTGCCTCTTCCTCCCTTGCGTCCTTCAAATTCCGACGACCACCATTAGCTGCCACTACCACTCGAGTCGTTAACACAGCAGCAACAGCAGGAGCAGCAGCAGGAGCCATGTCCCCTCCTGCTCTCACCAGCAGCATCGTCCTAGGGAGTAAGCAATGGACCGAGGAAGCAAGTGCTGCTGGTGGGGTGCGAAGCAGCAGCAGTAGTAGTAGCGGTAAGGGCGGGAGAGTGGTCTCTATCGCTGCTGCGGAAGCTCTTACTACATTGGGGGCTAAGACGAATCGTGGGTTTTTGTCGCGCGGCGCCGCGTGGAGGGATCGGGTGTCGAGTCTGACCGAGGCGGAAGTGGAGGAGGGAAAAGATAGAAAGGATCAAAATGTGGGGACGGGAGGAAGTGCATGGCGGCCTTTGCTTGGTGTGAAGAGCGAGGAGGAGGAGGGAGAGGGGGAGGGAAAGGAGGGGGGGGAGTCGGGAGAGGAGGAGGAAGAAGAGGAGGAGGGGGAGGAGGACGACGACGAGGAAGTAAGGTTTGCCAAGGCGGCAGAGGCGATGGAGATTGGGGAAGAGGAGGAGGACGAGGACGCTGCTGCCTTGAAGTCCTCCTCGAATTGTGACGAGAGTGACGCTTCAGCAGACGACGACGACGACATGGTGCTCAACGCTACTCGCAGCAGCAAGAAGCCAGGAGCAGCAGCAGCACCAGCACCTGCCCCTCCCTCTTCCACAGCGACGACTAAGAAATCAGCAGCAGTAGCAGCAGCAGCAGCGGCACCCCAAAAGGAAGACCCAGTCTCTGTAGTGCCAATTATGGTAGCAGTAGCCCCCTCCCTCCCCAAGCCCAAGCCGAAACAAAAACAACTCAAGCCCGGCGAGATCAGCGACAACTTCATCGCCCTCAACCTCAAGCGGAAGGGAACCGCCAAAAATCGCAAAGTCAAATCAGCTAAGTCTCTCGCGCGTCGCCAGGCATGGATCGAACAGCGCCAGGAGTACGCTTCCAACAAAGGCGGTGGCGGGAAGCGAGGGGGGAATCGAGCGCCGCGCCCGGGGCGAGCAGCGGACCCTCTTGATGTGTGCTTGGATGTGCTGGAAGGGTTTGGCAAGGTAGGGGAGAAGGATGCAGTGGAGGAGAGTATGGTGGCACGGGCATTGGAGGAGGTGTCCCATTTAAGGTCGAAGGATATAAGGGAGGTGCGTGATCTGGTGTTGAAGGCGCTGGCGCCTAAGTGTGCGCATCACCATCAGCCGTCTCGTTTGTTGAAAGTGAAGAAGTCGGGCCCGAATAAGGGGAGGAGGTTTTATACGTGTAGCTTCCCGAGGGGGGAGGAGTGTGGTTTTTTTATGTGGGTGGAGGATAATCCTGTTTTGGTTGCTGCGGAGATTGGCCCTCCCTCTGTTTTGTCTTTGCCTGCTCTTGCTGGTGGTGTAGGGAAGGAGGGGGAGGATGAGGAATGGGCGGAACGGCAGATGGAGGGGTGGAAGGCACGGTTCAACAAGATGACGATTCCGGAGGTGAAGGACGAGGCGAAGCGACGGGGCCTGGCGCTGAGTGGTACAAAGAAGGTGCTGGTCGCTCGATTGATGAAGGGGTTGGAGGAGGCGGTGGTGGCGCCTGGAGGAGCTAACGACAAAACGAACGGAGAGAAGGAGGAGGAGGAGGAGGAGGAAGGGGAGGAGGAGGGTGATGATGGGGCCTCGGAATGTGATTCGGACGATGAGGACTGGGAGCTTGATATCATCGAGGCGGCGGCGGAGGGATGTTTGGAGGTGCCAGCGGTGCTAGCGGTGGAAGGAGAGGGTCAGACGCGGCCTCCTCCTGTCATTCTGGCGCCTTCTGACTCTTCCTCCTCCTCCTCGAGCAGCAGCAGCAGTGAAGACGAGGAAGGAGAGGAGGAGAGGGAGGAAGGTGCTGCCGCAGCAGCAGCTGCTGCTGCTCGGCTTGGGAGGAAGCGTCGTCGCATCCAGTCGGACAGCTCGTCGAGTGAGGAGGAGGAGGAGGAGGAGGAGGAGGAGGAGGACGCGATAGAGGAGGAGAAGGACAGCAGCAAAAGTGGCAGCGACGAGGAGGAAGCTGAGGAGGACAAGGGACCTGCTAAGAAGAAGGGCCGTAAGACGTCTGCAAAAGCGCCAGCAGCAGCCCAAAAAGCCACCACCAGCAAAAGCAAGAAGAAGGACGATTCCGCCCCACCTGTCATCATGCGTGGCCTCGCCTCCCTCCCGGCGCCGGTGTCAGGGCCAGGAGGGGGGTTAATGGAGGAGAAGGCGCGCGAGACGCTGCAAGGCATCTTTGGGTACGAGGACTTCAGACCGGGGCAGTTCTGGGCGATCCAGCGGGCTTTGGCGGGGGAGCGTTCGTTGCTCATGTTGCCGACGGGGGCGGGGAAGAGTTTGTGTTATCAGATGGCGGCGGCGTTTGCGCCTGTGGGCTCGTTGGTGGTGGTTGTCTCGCCTCTGATTTCTTTAATGGTCGATCAGCTGGCTCGCCTCCCTCCCCAGGTGCCTGGGGCGTGTTTAGCAGGGAATTTGAGCATGCGGGAGCTAGCGAGGATTATTCGGGATCTGCGGAGTGGGCGGATGAGGGTCTTGTTTGTTTCGCCTGAGAAGCTGTGTAGTCCTTCGTTTCGACGGCTGGTAGGGGAGGATGGAGGGACGGGCGGGGCGGCCTTCCCTCCTGTCTCCCTTGTGTGTATCGACGAAGCGCATTGTATCTCGCAGTGGTCCCACAATTTCCGCCCGGCGTTCCTACGCCTAGGCAGAAACATCGAGAATTTACTCAAGCCCCGCGCCCTCCTCGCCATGACCGCCACGGCCGACCCAGACGTAATGTCGGATATCTGCGCTCGGCTCCGCATCCCCCCCACGGAAGGTGTGCTCTTGCAGCCTTGGCGTCGTCACAACCTCCGTTTGCGTGTCGAGCTCTTGGACGGGGACGCCCAGCTGAAGCGACAACGGATCCTAGACCTGCTCTCTAGCCCGCCCTACGATCGCGGCTCCGTCATTGTTTATGTGCGGCAGCAGCGCGATGCTGAGGTACTAAAAGATTTCCTCGCTTCTCAAGGGCAGCCTGCTGTGGCTTACCATGCTGGCATGGATCTGAAGCATCGCGCCTCGGCTCAGAGCGCGTGGATGCGACGGAGGGGGACGGGGGCGGGGGGGCAGGCGCGTGTGTGTGTGGCGACGATTGCATTTGGGCTGGGTGTGGACAAGGGGGATGTACGCGCAGTCTTGCACTATGAAATGCCTAAATCAATTGAGAACCTGGTGCAAGAGACGGGGCGTGCGGGGAGAGATGGGAAGGAGGCCTGGTGCCCTACTTTGCTGTGTCAGGATGATTTTTGGCGGCAGCATAGTTTGGCTCATTCAGATGGGGTGACGGTTCTGCAGCTCCGAGGGCTGTTGGAGACGTTGGCCTCGCTGGCAGCAGCGGCGAAGACCATGCCCAAGCCTCAGAGGGAGGGAGGGAAGGAGGGAAGGAATGAGGGAGGGGTGGAGGGAGGGGTGCAGGTGGCGGTGGATATTAAAGGGACTTCTATTGCGTTGGACATACGAGAAGAGGTGCTGGAGACGGTGCTGGTGCTATTGGAGCTACCGCCTTTTTCCGTGCTGACCCTCCACGGCACCGTGCAAGACGAATGCCAAGTGGTCTTCCGAAAGCGGCAGGCGAGCGTGCTCCGTAAATCGGAGGCCGTGATCGATACCTTGCTGAATGTGGGAACGCCCTCCGCGGACTTATTTGAACGGACGGGTGATACGTTTGGGGCTAGCTATGGGTATGGCTCCGCGACCTGCTCCTTGGTCCGCCTCACCAGCGCGATGGGCCCTGACTGGAAGCCCCACGATGCCGTCAAGGAACTAACGCGGCTGCAGGCCGTGGGCGAGGTACAGTTCACCGCTGCGGCCAAGCCTCATTTCCACTTGACCCTTCTTCCTCCTTCTCCCCCCACCGAAGGAGGAGAATCAGCAGCGCCTACAGCAGCAGCAGCAGCAAGTAGCGTCCTCCTAACCTCCCAGCGGATCGGAAAGGTGGTAGCAGCCTTGGCTGAACGCATGGCAGCAATCGAAGTGGCTAGCGTCAAGAAGGTCGAACAAGTTTATAGCGTGCTACGGGCGGCCGCGGGGGCACCGGACGAGGAAGGGCAGGAAGCCCAAACCCTCAAACTGATCGACGCTTATTTTGCCAAGAAAGAGTTGCCTTTGCCCGCGAACCTTCCTATGCCATTTGCGCCTGCCATCCCTCCTCCAGTACAGGTGGGCATGCGCAGGGATGCTAGCACTTTGTTGTTGGATCCCCGCCTCGTTCTGCTGTTGCAGCAGGTGGTGGGCCGGAGTCGTCGTCGAGGGACGCCGAGTAATGGAAAGTTGGAGGTGGAGCTAAGGTTGTACAAGGCGAGGTTGGTAGCGAGGGTGTTTCATGGGATTGGAAGTCCGAGGCTGCCTTTGATGGAGTGGAGGGAGAGTCCGTTTTGGGGGAAGCATCGTCAGTATAAATTTGAGGATGTGGAGAGTGCTTTGAGCGTGGGGGAGGAGTAGTAGCAGCAGCAGCAGCAGCACTAGGGGTGTTAGTGTGTGTTTGTGTGTGTGTGTGTAGATATTGTGTGAAATAGAAATGTGTGCAAGGCACAATGCTAAAGTAAAACAATGCTAAAGTAAAACGCAAGAAAACCATACAATGCCTTTGCTTTTTCCGTTGCCTTTTGTAGTTGTTTCCTTTAGAGTGTGCCTTCCTTCCTTTTCCCCTCCACGCGACCCGCTCAACTAGCTAGCCAGAAAGAAAAAGGAAGCAACCCCGACCAGAAACGGCAGCGCTGCTCTCAAAAGTCATACAGGTAACCAGAGCACCCTTCTCCGGCCTGTATGGCCCCTTTTTACCCACCTGACCAGCAAAATAGCAGGTAGAAACGGTGGGGGGTATTTCTGGCGCGACGGTTTTCGAGGGGCAGGAGGTTGGTGGAGACAACAACACCCATTTTCGCCCGAGAAAGCGCCCGGAAAGGATGTGCCTGCACGTAGTATTTGTATTGAGACTCGTATGGGTGCGGGTGGATGTAGCATTTGCACTGCTTGCCTGGCCTGTCGGTTACAAACGCGTGAAAACAACGGCCATGGGAGCATACGTATCGCCTGGAGCAACACAGGTCTGCGCCGGAAAAGCGACACCGAGGAGCCCGTCCGCTTTACTTTTCCGCGCCTCTGTGGTGTCCTTGCGTGCCTGTCCCCTGCGGCCTTGTGGCCTGTGCGCCTGCGGGCAGCTTTGGGAAGTGGCCTGCGACACTGGCATGTTTTTCAGGCACGCGTGCATGCGCGTAGGACATGACGTGGTGACAAGACGGGTGGAGGACACTGCTGCACGGACGAGGGGGAAACGACAACACCACCTTATGGCGCGCAGTGCCATCATAAGGGAGAGCGGATGCGATGGTGGGGCAGTAATATTTTCTTTTGGCTGCCTTGTATGTGATCGAATCGACTGGTTCGACTACAAGGGCCGGGGCGGAGACCATCACGCCCAGGACGCGCACGTGCTCTTGGTGGTGGTGGCGCCTGGAGCAGCGGCACGGCCAGGGCAGCGAGAGCACTTGAGCCGGCGGGATGGCGCGCCGCGGCGGGGTGTGTGCCGGGATTGGACATCTTCCTGTCAGCGTCGTCCATTTCATTGCCATTGACACCACCATTCAGGTACGTACATGCTACTGACGCGGGGTAAAGGTAGGGAGGGATTCGTGGAACAAGCGCAAGGCATGCCCCTTGGTATGGGCATGGCAGTTGGGGTAGAAGGGTGCTTCGACATTGGCCGGTACTAAGCCCTTGACCTGACTTTGACGCCCTCTCCCCCTTCTTCCATACAGTCCTTAGGCTACGACACTCAAGCCCAGCACACCCACAGCACGACGACAAGGGAAACGTGCAGCCGGTGAGAAACGCAAGAACAGAAACGCCGCGAAAATTTTGGGTGCGTCCGCCTTATCGGGCCTTTGGCTGGGATGCCCCCAGCTCGTCTTCCTGCCCTCGCCTTGCCTCGTCGGGCACCACCCTCTTCTTGGTCAGCACCCCCCAGGGCATGTACGACAGCACATCGCCATTCGCCACGCTGCAGGAAAGACAAGCACGCACACACAAGGTATGCGTGGCACTGGGGGGAAAAGAGGAGAGTGGGCGGGTTGGTGTGGGTGGGGGAGGACCCGAGGAGAAGGGGAGGGGAGGAGGAGGGTGGTATCA
>Ga0105055_10007622_pt1 | contig 14315 bp, 9 predicted proteins | sample BON03_FD_78090 | JGI IMG/M metagenome (GOLD analysis project Ga0105055, IMG submission 78090) | Freshwater microbial communities from Lake Bonney liftoff mats and glacier meltwater in Antarctica - BON-03 | ecosystem: Environmental > Aquatic > Freshwater > Ice > Glacier meltwater | place: Lake...
TATACTGGTTTTCATGCCACAATATAGCGGAGTCCCTCAAATAGACAACAAAATTTCATGAATTTCCCTCAAATAGGCTATTTGAGGGACTCTGAGGGAATTCCCTCAAATAAATAGGCCTGGGTGTGTACCATGAACCTTCTTCCCTTTGTCTTTCTTGTAAAATAAAAACGACATTCTTGTACAATAGTAACATGTGGTGAAATAACAAACAAATCGATATCTTTCTGGAACAATCATTTTATTACATTGCAAGGTATGGATGCGCAAGTAGTGTGTGTTGTAGGTTGCGCTGGTGTTGGCAAAAGCTACCTGCTGTCTCAACTCTTCCCTCAAGTTGCCGAGTCTTTTCCATATGGAGACGGTGCAGATCACGTCACAACTACTCAAACCGTAGTCCAACTGGATGGGTAAACTATTATTGATTCTGTGGGTATGTACACAAACAGCAATAACTATCTGGATCTTTCAGCATACGCTGGTCAAAGAATTTGTATGATTTTTATCAACAACAATCTCCGCCATGGAACTACCCTCAATCATATCTGTAAAAGATTCAGGATTCAACATGAAGACGTGAATGTTTTCAACTCTCATTTCTTTACTGGTTGTCCAGATCTTCGACATGTTACAGAGGTGGTGAATGCATACCCAAATGATCTTGAGACTTTCATTTACCAGCCACGTTTGCAGCGCGCTGCTCATGAACCTCATCCTGGTAACTTGAACTTCCAAGGCGGTGTAAGGGGAAATCGTCTCGATGTGAATTATCTCTTTCCAAATCAGGGACCTTTGAAGCGAGGAATACCTGTCTCGCCGATAATTGCTCAAAGGCATCTACCAACTCCCGACGAGGTGGCAGAATATCGCAGTATTGGTGATTCTCATCTTAAGCTGATATGTTTGCGTCATTTGAAGGAAAGACATGTACCGGCTGCTGCCCTTGATGAACTCATTACAGATGCAAGAATGAGGCGATTCATCGTAGATTTTGTTGGTGGGGAAGCTTTTATTCAAAGCATATATGGCGGAGACGGTGAAATTGGAGATTTGGCATGTGCCAATGTATTTCAGGCCATGTTTGAGTTGCTCTTTCTCAGCCGTTCTCCTATCTTTGCTACGCTTACGCATAGGTTCCTTAGATTTGAGCAGAACGCAGCGATACAGTAAACAAATCTAAAAATATAGAATTCCAAAAACTGCTGCTGGGTTTATGGTTTCGAATTTATGTAAACTGCAATCTTACTTCCCTAAAGTTGAAACATCACATTTGTGCATTATCTTCAATGAAGCACATAAATGTGTCAAAGTGCCACCAATAGACAGGCCTGCGAGTCGGGATTGATATAGTAGCTTATTATGAATTCGAAGTTCATGACAATTTCAAATCATTTCCAGTTTGCGTTCCTAAATATTCTTAACACTCTCAATTCAAATTCGAAGAACAAAAATTCCATCATTTCTTTTTCGTTGATTTACGGGCCAGTCGCGCGTTCATCCTATCCCGATTAATATCGGTCATCAGTTGCAATTTCAACCCATCGATTGATTTATACTCGGAAGCTAACAATTGCGGCGAAACCTGTTGAGTGGCCAGCAAGGATAGAGCTGCATCGCGTCCCACTTCTCTCCATACATCAGGATCGTATTCATTAATATTGTACTCGTCTTTTCCTATATGGTAATTTGTTTCTAATGTAAAACATTTCGATACTTTGGTCATGCTGCTCATCACTACTCTACCACATCCTTGCTTTGACATTAACGGATCTTTCTTGTCTTTCGTCTTGGAATTCTTCAATGAGAAGTCGCACCCTTGACCACTGAACCACTTGCTGTGCAATGAGATCAACTTACTAAACAACATGGCCTCTGCTTGTTGCTCCAAGTCTTCATACCAGTTACCAAAAAGAAACAGCCCCCGTTTGGTGGCATGCGCGTGCATGTCCAAATACAAGAACAGCGAGTCTTTATAGGCATGGACCAACGAAGTCACTGCGGCAATGGAAGGATACAGTAGTTCGTTGTGCTGGTCATACACTCTGTTGAGGTTAACCCCACGTGAATCACACCGATAGTTTCCCATCGCAACTCCATCAGGGTTAAGCATAGGGACCATTTTGAAAACGAAATAATCTCTCAACAAATTGGAGTTCTCATTTTCTCTGTCCAAGATGAAATCGAGAAACCCGTCGAACATAAAAGAGGCAGGGGTCTCCCCTGGATGCACTCTGGAAGAAACAAACACGATTGGTTTATTCGGATAATGTCTGCAATCATCGTTTTTCAAAAGTCCGGTGTTTTCGAATATCTCGTGTTCCAATCTCCAAGGGATATTGTCGTTGGTGATCGTGAGGAGATCCACCACTCGACCTTCAAGGGTTGTGGTGAGAGCTTCTCTATGAACGTAGATGGAATGTTGGTTGTTATTAAGTCGAGATTCAATAAGGGATAGCTTGGACAGGCAGTCTTCATATGAATACGGATAGCAGAATGCAAAATACACCCCGTTACCATCAGCGAATCGGTGCTCGAAATGCAAGACCCCCTCATTTATTGATGTGGGACTGAATCTAATTAAACCTGTGGTTTTTCTCCAGCCATCGTGGCTTTTGCTTATCAAATGTTTCGGGAGCGTTTTGATTGGCTTTTGAATCGATGCCTTTTTCGATGCGACGGCATTAGTTTTACAATCTGATTTAAAAACTGGACGCATTCCCCATTTGTACAAAAGTTTCTGATTGCCCATGTTACACACAGAGAATTGCACTACTTGCTTAGCAGGCACGTTGGTTACTGAGAAATAAAACCAAGTTTTACTGTGCGAAACATGCGATGTACCTGAGCAATCATTGCCGACCTTGACTTTAAAGCACCATGGGCTCAGTGTTTCCACTGCATTTCAATTTCCGGAGTCGAACTCAGAGGAGAAAATCACTTTAGTGTTCCGTCTGTCATGGGCACCAACAGCAAACGTGCTTTGGTGCATCAACGTTTTCCTCTTAAAACGGAAGAGTCCCCCTCTTTTACACTTCTTGAGTGAATGAAGTTCAAATTTGAATTTCGCTAGGTATTATAGAAACAGCTTTTAGAATCAAAATTGAAATAGAACACAATCAGGGAATAGTTGCAGTTTAAATGGAATTCTTTATCAGGGGACTTCATGTATTGTGGTGAATATTGGATTCCATATCAACCCAAGCTGAAAACTGTGAAAAGTGTTGGTTCTATACACCGAGTCTGGTAGATACCTTCTACACCGAGTCTGCTTTTATAATGTCAATAAGAATAAAGACGTGGTAGATACCTTCTACGCCGATATGTGAACAAGAAGTAAAAGGTGTGTACTTTCCTGGATTGCGTAATTTAAAGGAAAGTAACGACGTAGTCTTTACTTCTTGTTTACATATATATACCAGACTCGGTGTATAGAAACAACAAAAGGTTCAAAAATTGGATGAAGAACTTGAAAAGCTTGTTGGAAGCGATAAGAGTGTCGAAAATCTGACTGAGGATTACATTCAGGCTCTTGAATCTTGGGATAAAGCTTTGAAACTCATGAATCAAGCTTTCACAGTTATGAATCAAGCTAACTCAACCCTCATTGAAGTTACGAATCAAGCTAACTCAAGTTGCGTTGATGCTTTCGTGCCATATGCAAGATTGATTGATGAAAAGGCGGCCATAAACAGGAAGATTAACAAACAAGCAGGAATCGAGATAATCACGGTCTGGGAAATGATACAAGTGAGTCTACCTGATCGCGATATTTGCCCGAAGCAAGTAAATCAACTACCAAGCTTGACACTAACAACTTCCCTGCTTCTTCACCGAAAGTCGAGACTTTTACTCATGAATCGTTCTTGAAGATGTGCATCATGCTGCTATTGAATCTTGGGGAAAGCCAAGCACTTTTAGGGTGATGAAACCAGGTATGCAATGTTACTGCTTCAGAAACTTCAATTCTCAAAATAAGAAAAACGCTGTTTATCCAACAAAAATATAGATAGGCATCAACCTCTTGATACACTTGGAGCACCAATTGAAATATAATTAAAAATAAACAATCATTTAATCAGACATATCTGAATCAGAAGCGTCTTGATACACAGTTTTTTCTCTAGCTGATCTCGAAGGTTGTCTTCTTTTGGGGGGTACATTCGTGGTCTCCATTAAAGCTTCTCTTGCAATCGGACTTTTCCTTTTCTTTGGTGTACTTTTCTTGCCAGCCTTATTGACGGCCCTGTTGCCTCCCATGCCATGCAACTCAAACTTCGCAGGCAATGCAGCAGTAGGGGAATGTTTCCATTTAAGAGCTCGTGTTAAATTTCGCCCAATGGGAGATTGCGGCCATTCACCTCCTCCAACAGGCGCCGTATCCACGAAGAACATAGGGAGCATCACTACACCTGGATACTCAAGGGTTTCAGGGGAGAGCTTTACCCGGGCATTCACAATCATCCGGGCTATCTCAGTGACCATGTGAATGTTCTCACTCTCCGGTTGCAGGCGATCGCACTTGAGCCGTATTGAATCCAACAACCGATACAACATACCAGCATTCCCGGCAGTTACCACGCTGCTCAACCCATCGAGCAGCGTGGTTAGAGGTTTCACGATGGTCTTCTGCCCACGCGCGGAACTTACAAATGTCTGTGCCATTTCTTTGCTATCAGTGGGCAACGCAGGATGATGAGCCACTACATAAACTACGAAGGGGAGCATCATTTCGGGTGCTAGACGAACGAACATTGCGTCTCCTTGACGCTTACGCTTCTCACATGTTGTATGCAAAAGTTGCAACACCTGCAACATCCGTTTATATGAAGTAGATTTGACCCCCTGGGAAGCTGCAAGCACGAGTAAACAACCGTACTTTAGCAAATGTTGACCTTTTAAAAGCATATGCTTATTCAAAACAGAAACAAATGTCTCGCGAATATCTTCCTCTGGATCTAAAGCAATTCGACTCAATTCTAAATACCGTTGGATCTGGCGCAGTTCCGGGAGGTTCTCAGAAGGCTCCTCCATTAACTGTCGTCGAGAACCGGTGCATTCTGCTTCGATCTTTAACAAGGAACATGCAGCTTCCAATCGCAGTTCTGCAAAACAGGCATCTGAAATGGGGGGCCATTCTAATACAGTTGCATCGCCCCGTTTGCGCTCTTCCTCCTTAGCCCATGGGTTTCCTGCATCCGCCACCAGTCGCCGAATCAGGAGCAGCATTTTCGAAAGTTTCGAATCATCTCGGTCATCTGCTCTGATCAACCTCCTTGATTCTAATCCGATCAACTTGATTCCTTGGCGTTTGATCTCAGTTTCGATTGTTCGGCCTTTGGTGTGATACGGATCCATTACTCTTCGCATCACTTTATCGGTGAACTCAATCCATTCCGATGATACTGGGGTTGTTCGTTTCTTGCTCATAGCCGAGAATGCAGCAAGAGCCGCTGCAAGTCCTGCATTGTTCTCAACTCTCAATGCGTTTGACAAACGCACTGCCACGACATTATCAAACATCTCCTCGATCTCATCGTTGGTAGCTACATTCACATAAACCTCAACAGCAGTTTTTACTATCTTGCTATTCGATTTACTCTGGACAATATCCCTTACTATCGACAAGTCAACAGAGGGTTTTTTACAAGTTTTCAACGTCTTTAATGCAATCAACAAACGTTCTTCGTTCCCATTTTTACTCAGCAAAATTCCTTCACATTCATCAACAATATCTGGATGCTCTGAAAACTCGGGATATACTTGCAACATCTCATGCAACAAACCTACACTGGACTGTTTCAAATGCCCCAACATGAAAACGTAATCACCTGCATTGAAGCAAAACATGCGATCAAATAGCAATTTAAAAGTCTTCGCAGTATCTGATTTTGAACCAAGTCTTTTGTATAAGTCCCCAATATCGCTAGGAGGTTCATTACAAGAAGCTAAAGATTTCAGTATCTTGAAAACCGTTTTATCCTTCACCTTAAGAAGATCGGAAAGCCCTGTCTTTGGACACATACTCATCGGAATCACAGCGGTTAAGCTGTCAAGTAGATGCGTCACCTTTGGGGCGGCTGGTTCATCAGACTTTCGCTGGTTTCCAAATAGATTGCGATGACTAGGGCGAGATGGATTTTGAACGAATAGCGAGTCAATCAAGTGCGTGAGGACCTGCGATAGGCGTTTCGGTTCCTGTAAAAAAAGTCTTTTGAATCCAGCAACACCTGCATCTGACAAGTTGTTCCAAAGGTTGTTCCAGAAATGAGATCGCTCAGACATTGACATATCCTTAGTGCAGGAGATCAAAGTGCTGCATATAGTCCAATGCAACAAAGTGCTTTCTTCAGTGTTGCTTCGTTGCTGTAAATACTGCTTTAGTACCTCTTCTGGTATCCACTCAAGTTTAGTACCAAGTGAGGATTGATACAACTCTAGCAAACCTTGAACAGAAGTTCTAGCGATGTCGATCTTCTTATCGGATATTCGTTGCGTCAGTGCCAAGACAATTTGCTCATCACGCGAATCCACTTGAGCCAGATACGCACATGTCAATTCAACTGCTTCCTCTCTGACTTCAGGGTCCTTATCATCCAGAATCAGTTGCAAGAAACATGGTGAAGAGGAGACCATAGTAGACCCAGGCTTGCTGTGATGTGAGAAGAAATTCGGTTGTGCAAACGATTTCATTCTCCATGTTGAGTTTTCGCTTACTTGTTTGTTCAAATAGCATCCAGCAAACTGAACCAGACTCAATCGAATCGAAGAGTCCACATCGAATATCCTGCGCAAGAACCCACTCCACAGGCCTCTGTTCTCGACGATGAACGATTCTGAAGAAAGTTCCATGAACATATTTCCAATTAGATCTACATAGGACTTCCTCAAGGCTATATCATCAATCTCCAACTGCAGTGCCAGCTGAGGGAGGATATACAAGAGCAGCGACGGTTCAATTTTAAACAATTGGAAAATAAGTTCTTGTATGTGATCCTCCAAATCAGTTTCTTCTTTGACATTTTTCAATTCTTGCATGTCTTCATCGTCGCTCAGTTGAATTTTAGTCCCAGTTAGTTTTCCATGGATGAATATTGAAAGCGGTTCTCTGATTCGTTCTGACAATGCCTTTACCACTTTCTCAACCAGCAACGATGCCTTTGGGGAAGCTTTTGCATGCTCCGGAAGCAGTTGGGTCAAAAGAGCCTCCATAATACTTGGACTCAGACCTTCCAATTCATCCAGTAATCCGGTCAATAGACGCAGCGCATATACCTCTACGGCAGGTTCTCGAGTAGGCACCATGGCATCCAACATGGCTTCGATGAATCCAATTACTAGCTCTTCACTTGTCACTGGATCGTCGTCGTCATTCCTCAAATCTACAAGAATACAACAAGAACGAGTTGTTTCAAGTTTTTCCAAGATGTAAAAACTGGTTTTGAATACTGCTGAAGTTGCAGGCTGAACAAGACCTCTCAATCTGGTAATCAGGAATTGAAAAACGAGTTTTAGCTGAAGATTCGAGTAAGGTGCATCAGGAGCATATATACGCAACACATCGGACAAGCAGCAACCCGCCAACTGTCGAACAGTGTTGTTTTTGCTCTCAAGGACCAATGGCTTGAGTAACTCGGCAGCAAGTTCATCAGTTTGGGAGTTGTCTTCATCTGGATCAAGCTGGTCACTCTCCTTAAGCTCCTCGTGACACTCTCGAAGTCGTTCCACCAGCAACTTCTCTTCGCGAGGGAACGCCAAGAACTTCATCTCTTTTATAACACAAAATGAGTTGATATGTCAATTTTCAAAAGTAGTACCGGTATTATAAACTAGTACAGACACAACGATGGATGCCAGTGCTGGTGTATTCGCTGTTGGTGCATCTTTCGTACTCTTGAGACAACTTTATATCACTCGTAACAAAGTGAGAGCATGGTCCACTCGACCGAAGAATCTCGATTTCCGAGTTGATGGTAATGATGCATCGAAGCGTGATGCTGGGATGAAACATGTAGTTCGTCATTTAGTTGATGGATGGGATGAGGAGATGGATATCGATGTGAAGACCATTCAAGGTGGTTTGACTAATCAGCTGTACTTGTTGTCTCTTGCTGATGGTACAGGTGCTCTAGTGCGTTTGTATGGATTGAACACAGAGAAGCTGATTAAGCGTGAGGACGAGTGTATCATATTCCATGTGTTATCAGAGAAAGGATTCGCGCCTAAACTGTTAGGGACGTTTAAAAATGGTCGTGTAGAAGAATATGTTGTATCAGTGGGTATTAACCCGGATGAAATGGGGAGTACCAAGTATCAAGGGATTATTGCCAGTGAGCTAGCTACCATGCACGATATTCACATGCCGGGAAGCAAAAGGCCTTCTATGTGGAATTTCTTCAAGAAATTCAAATCTATCGCTTTTTCGTTGGAGTTTCAATCTGATCCTGTTGCGCAGAAAATTCTCGAAGAACTTGATCTCCCGAGCTTGCAAGTTGTGTTGGACGATTTAGAAAACCATTTACCAAGTGCAAGGAATCACTTCGGTAAAGCCTTTATAAAAAAAGCAAGCGATGAAGGGGAACGTCTAGCAATGAAGTTTCTTTTCAAGTCGGTGTTTTGCCACAATGATTTGTTGGCAGGGAATTTGCTTTACATGGAAAACACTCAAAAAATCCAGATCATAGACTTTGAATACGGCAAATACAATTTTCGCGGATTCGATATCGCTAATCACTTTTGTGAATATGCTGGATTTGATTTCAACCTGGAAAAGTATTACCCTTCCCCGGTTAGTCAACGGAAGTTCTTGAACTCTTATATATACGCCCCTGACATTGTATCCGAAGATGTCTTGAGTCTCCGTGCTAAATTGCAGGCTGATTCTGAGCTTAATGATGCCTTTATGAGAGAATGTATCAGATGGATAGATAGATTCACTTTAGGGTCTCACTTTTTATGGGGATTGTGGGCGGTGATTCAAAAGGAATATTCACCAATCGATTTCGACTACCTTGGATACGCACAGCTTCGATTAAAAAACATTCCAAAAGAAAAATTCTAACTTTTAGTATTACTAGATACATGATGTACTTAGAATGTATTGTCACACGATTCAAACTAATAAGAGTCCCCATCACTAAATACATCGAATGCTGGATCATTTTCTTTAGCAAACTTCACTTGGGCTCTATTATCGTTTTGCTGCCAAAGCAACTTGACTTCATCTTGGCAAAATTCAGCAGTCCCTAATCTAAATGGAAGTCTCGCATTGAAACGATCAGCTAGAGTTTCATCATCAGGATTTTCAAATTTTCTGGAATTCTGATCCAGCACACACCGTTTTGCCAGAGATTCACATCTGTGAGGACACCCCCTAGAGGGCCCAGACCAGTACTCCATCACTAATACATTCCGAATACCAGCAGTTACTGGAGCAACACAATGGTATTTAGAAGACACGAACAATAAGGCATCTCCTGGATTGAAACTATATTGTTTCATGAGTCCATCTGATTCAAGGGTTTGAAACGAACCTCCCTCAAATTCATCGCTCAAATTGATGTCGATGGTGATCAATGAGTCCATATCATAGTGCTTGGGATCAGGTAAGCCAGAGCTTGGTCCTTGTTGCTCATGGAACTCTGCTACTCGGAGGTTGATATCTGCTGATTCAAGTTGCCAGTTTTGGGCATTGATGTCAAGGACGGACTTTGAAACTTTGCTCATCAGCCAGGGAAGTTTGCGCGAGAGCCATGAATCAGTGTGCAAGAACCAAACCTTCCAAGACGAGTCACCATGGGATCTTGTTTCTTTACCAAGCCCATCTTTGGTTTCAGGAGCACCGAACAACTCTCGAAGTTGCTGTACTTGAGTCATGGACAAAAATCCTTCTTGGCGAACTGCTTTCGTCTTTTGAGCAGAAATAACGTCCATTGTTACTGGGTTGAAATATAGCGCATCTCCAATCATCGAAGAATGCCACACCTGAGGCTTCAACAACGACGCATCGAATCCCAACGCTACCACGCATGGACTTGGACCTTTTTCGAATGAATGCCTCAGTTCCAGCTCAGATACAAGCAATGGTTTGTTGAATGAAGTATTCATCCACAGATCACTCCCTTGAAATATGCCACTACGTCGGCCTTTAATCGTTCGAATAATGAGTGCTTTAGAATACGTTTGCAACAACGTGGCGACATTTCCCAAAGGCTCTTGTGCTATGATGAGATCAAATCTGTCGAGACAAGGGAGATCTTTTATATGAAAGCTGTTAGGATCCAATGAAGGCCCCAAGTTCATCCCAAAATATCGAGTCGACAAATCACCGGCTAATTCTGAATCATCAAACACCTCAAACTGGAGTTCTGGGTAATATTGACGCAGAAACGAAAGTATCATACCTCCGTTACTGTTGATGAAAAGAGTCTTGGTAGATGCATCTTGTTGCTTCAATTTTAAAAGGGCCATACCTACCAAAGTTAACTCGCACCAGCTTTCAATGGAGCGACTGTGGGGTAACACCATTTCTGAAACCACGCCAACGGATCTATTGGAACCAAACCACACGCCTCGAATGTATTCCCGCACAAATACAAAATTTTCATCATCGTCCATTTGTACCACATCTAGCACGGCATGGTCATTATTATTTGTTTCATCGAGATTATAAGAAATTTCATGAGAACTGACTTGAAGAGTACTGATTTCGTCAAGTCGCTTCACTGGGTCGAACTGACAATTGGAATATACCACGGTGATCACCCAAGTCATTTTATCATTAATGGACCCAGGATGAATCAATATGCCCAACTCCTGTGCTACATCAAGCTCCCATGTTTGACCAGGAGCTGAAGGGTGATCAGATATTTCAAATTCATTTTGAAATTCAAGAGCCCCGGAGAACCCAGTCTTCTTGCGAGCCTTCCATCCATGCTGCTCCAGTCGGAATAGTGCTAATTGATGGATCTTGTTCAGTAGGAGCAAAGCACTTTCTTCCACAGGATGTCCCGTACAGGTCTGTATGAGATGCAACAAAGGGAGAACCAGATTGGCTTTAATAATAGTGGTGGCGTAATCAAGTGCGTGAGCATCTGTATTTAATTTCTGTAATGCCTGGACGCAAAACGAGTGCCACATTTCTTTTTAAAATGAAATACTGTATCACCAGACTGGTACATGTATTGTTGAGAAGCAACGTGTGGTCTTGAAAATCCTAATAATGATGCTTCACCGCTCGTTCAGAATCGGCTGTTTGGCTGGGAAGTATTTGCAAACACGCAGTGCTGTCACCGCTTCCATGGTGAAGCAGCTTCGAGATCAAACAGGATCCCCTATGATGGATTGTAAGAAGGTACGTCATGTCCAATTGGAAATGTGTTTTTGAAACTAATTGCAAACAGGCTCTCTCCGATGCTGAAGTGAACGGCGATATGGATCTTGCAGTTGACTGGCTAAGAAAGCGTGGGGTCGCAGTTGCAGCCAAGAAATCCGATCGTACTGCCAACGATGGGCTGGTTGGACTTCATTGCGCAGATGGAATCGTATCTGTGGTTGAAGTGAATAGTGAAACTGATTTCGTGGCCCGTAATGATGTTTTTCAATCTGCAGTAACTTCGATAGGAAAAGCTGCTATTGAGTTGGGTGGTCAGACGTTGCGTACCATTGACCCTTTGGAATTGGGACTCCTGAAAGTTGGAAATGAAACCATATCTGAATTGCTAACCCGATGCACAGCAACTGTGGGGGAGAGTCTCCGATTGAAGCGTGCATTTACTCTGAGTGGAGATGTTATTGGAACGTATGTTCACAATGTGAGAGGAGTAGGATGTGGAACTCAAGTGGCCGCTGTCGTTTTAGATGTAGGCGACGCGTCTGCTCGTCGGGAGGAAATTCAAGATCTTGCGAATGCTCTTGCAATGCATACTGTTGGAGCTCAACCAATGTTCTTGTCGAGCATACCGGAGGAGTTTCAGAACAAGGAGAAAGAGCTGGAGAAAGAAAGGTTGCTACAAGAGCTGCAAACCGATGGTAAAGAGATAGATCCCGAAGTGGCAGAGAAACGAGTTGATAAAAAAGTTGACAAGCTGATGAAGAAGCTGTCAAATGAGAGTGTTTTCATAAATCAAGTATTCGTGGGCTTGCCTTCTCCATTAGCACCGAAGGCCAAAGATATTAAAGGACTCCTGGCTGCAGCTGGTAAAACACTAGGCACAACTATTAACATAAAGGCAGGACTGCGAGTTCAAGTAGGAGCAGAAGAATATGTGGAAATGCTCCCTTAATTTAATGATCAATGAAAAAAATACCTCTTGAACGATTGGGTGACAATGTGTGTTTATTAATTATCAGTGAATTTCAAAAACCTTTCTCAATTCATTTTGGAATGATAAAAAGCTTTTATGGGGATTCAATTATTATATTAATTTAAAAAGATTTAAGTGGAGATAAACTCTAACGGATTAACTTTCGGTAATGGGGCGCAAAGGATGTCAGCTGTTGGTTCTTCAGTTTCGGTAGGAAAAGGAAGAAAAAGCGGGTCACCATTTTGTAACGTATCGCACTTCTTAATAGAATCAGTGATTTTCACGAGCTCTCCTTTATTACCGGGAATATGACCTTGAATATACAAAAGGCTGCGAGCATTATCTACTTTGAATATCCATAAATTTTGAACTGTCACTTTATCGGTTCCCATTCTTCCGGGCATCTTCTTTCCTTTCCATACTCTTCCTGGATCTTGACAAGCACCAGTGGATCCTATATGTCGATGCGTTTTAGACACACCATGACTCTTCCCTTGACCCTTGAACCCCCATCTTTTCATACCTCCTTGGAACCCTTTACCAATACTAAACACATTCAAATACGAATTCAGAATTTAAAAAACCAGCTTACCTTATTCCTTGAACATCCACATATTGTCCAGGTACGAAATGATTCACATTTAGTTCTGTTCCAATAGGTAAGAGTCCTTCAGGGGAAACTCTAAACTCCGTGAACCACCGTTTTAATGGAACTCCTGCTTTTGCGCAGTGGCCCCGCTGAGGTTTTTTCACGTGCTTTTCTTTTATCATTTCGCCAACTCCAACTTGAATGCCGTTATAACCGTGTTTCTCTGTCGTCTTCACATCGGTAACATGGCAGCTTTCCAACTGGATAACGGTCAATGGAAACCTTTTACCATATGCATCCCATCCTATCAAAGGTTAGGAACATCTAGAAACCTGTCTACAAAAAGTACCTACCAGGGAGCATGCCCATTTTCCTAGCTAACAGACCTGTTCGGCGAGGTCTCAAAAAAGTTCCTACTCTCACGTTGCCTCTGATGATTTCATATTTTGCGAATCCGCGTGTTTGATTCAATCCTATACTAGGTCGACATGACAACAACCTGACGCTAAACATGATTCGTCTACCACAAAACAAAATCAACTTTATATTTACACATTTCATGCTAGTACCATAGTAATACAGGTATTTTACCAAACTCAACTTTTTATTTTAGTACCATCGTAATACAGGTATTATATCGTCAACTGGCTACTTCAGAGGGCTATGGCGAAGGGACGGATATCATTGATACTTGCGTCCGTATTTATTATTATCCTTATTGTATTCAATCCTATCCGTCCATCACGCTCTATTCATACAATCGATTGGTTCACCACTTCGATAGAAACGAACGACCGAACGACAGTTGCAAATGCTGCGGGTTCTGATAACGCAGTTGACACTTTTGAACCAAATGTAGCTGGTAGCAAAGTAGCTGATGGCAATGACGATCAAGCAGGGGTTGCCAATGTTTTAGATGATACTACTAATCGATTAGGCAATCCAAATAGAAACTATCTGTCCAAACACGGCGGTCCATTTATCAGTTATATGGTCATCCTTCGGGAAGACCATATAGGATCTGATGAGTTTAACATCGTGGCCAAATCTTCGGAGTTCCAGTTTCCCAACCTGTCACTTAATGGTTATGTTTCCAACAGCACCACGGACTTTAATTATTCCAAAGTCGACAAATTAACCACCAACAGCAACTACATCGATCTCCATGTTATCCCCAGTACCGTTCCAGCTCCGAAGCGTACTGGTAAAACAATGCTGGCCTCGAGTAAAACTACCGCAATGAATCTGTTCCTTCGTGATAAAGTGATGAATATGTTATTGCATCAATGTAGAAATCCTCCGGATGTTAAATATGAATGGTTCGTGGTCATGGATACTGACACCTATATACTTCATGATAAACTGTCCAATTATTTGAAAAATGTAGATTCGAAAGATGCCATGTACAATGGAAGATGTATTCA
>Ga0105055_10007623_pt1 | contig 14310 bp, 10 predicted proteins | sample BON03_FD_78090 | JGI IMG/M metagenome (GOLD analysis project Ga0105055, IMG submission 78090) | Freshwater microbial communities from Lake Bonney liftoff mats and glacier meltwater in Antarctica - BON-03 | ecosystem: Environmental > Aquatic > Freshwater > Ice > Glacier meltwater | place: Lake...
AAAATGACGCCCGTCTTGCATTTGGTATCAATTTATATAACCTTATGATCACGCATGCGTTCATTAAAGTTGGAGCACCTACCAACGCTGGTGAGCGATCCAAGTTCTTCCCTGTCGTGTCATACAATGTAGGAGGTGATGTGTTCAGTTTCAGCACTTTAGAAAATGGTGTACTACGTGGAAACAAACCTGCTCCTCCATTCTATTTGAAAAATCCAATTGGTAAGAAAGACCCGCGCATTAATGCGGTGCTGGAAATGGACAATTTGTACATGGTGCATTTTGCTTTGAATTGTGGGGCTAAATCATGCCCTCCAATTAAAACCTTTTCAGCTGAGGCAGTGCATGAGGAACTCGAAATTGTTGCTACCGCGTTTCTGGAACAATCTCAAAACTGTTCTGTTGATGAATCTACTGGAACATTGACCTTGAGTAAGATCTTATCGTGGTATGCAAGTGATTTTGGATCTTCGAAGACTCAAATTGCTCTGACCGTGAAAAATTATTTGAATGATGATGACGCAGCAGCTGTTCAGCGTATTGTGGATTCAGGGAAACTCAAAATAAAGTACAGTCACTACGATTGGTCCAGCGACGCAAAGCGAACTGTCACTATTGGTGGTTCTGCCTGCATTATAAGTTAAAATTTTAGTATAGATATTGAAATATGATAATTAGATTACATGTTGCCTCCATATCTAGTGTCCAAAAGCTCGTCTATCGGTTTTCAGTCCGGTTTTACTCTTAACAATACGAGGAGGGTTCATAGTTCGACACCATGATTTAGTTTCTGGGTTATATATTAAAACTTGATTTTCTTGGACTCGGCTTTCCTTGAGCTTTCTTGATATATCCACCATTTCCTTTTTGCTTGAATTCGCTTGAAGCATGCGAATAGCTACAATACCTGAATCTGTCTTTACGGAGGAAGAACGAGTCAAGAGAGGGCGTGCTGATGTCTGTCCCATTATAATGAATTAAGAGTTTGAGGAACTTTGGCTAAAACGGAGCTAAACCAGAAAACATGAGCCGAAAACGGCTTTCAGGTGCGACTAGGTGACTAATTTGCTGAAAATAACAACTTTTTTTTTTAATATTAGTATTTACAGTATGAAACGCACTAATACTGAAAATATCCGAATCGACAGGAAACTCATGGTAATTGTGTAAAAATATTAATGAAATTACTGAGTCCATCCATAACTTGCAGCAACGAAGGCGAAGAATGCCATGATGTAAGGAAGATATTTTTGTAGCAATGCCTGAATTTTGTAAGAATTGGTTTTGTAAAGGGGTTTCTTTACAATAGTTCCGGTATGAGGAGTAAACGAGGACTTCAGAGGTTTTTTTCTCTTTCTATACAGATCTTCAATATCAACGCCTAGTGCTTTTGCATCTTTAGATATACAAGCAAGTTGTCCGCAGGCTGCATTGGCGTCTTGTCCCATTTCCAAACGAACAGTACAAAAGTACTTATGATCATTTTGCATGATATTCCAAAATCGCTGTATATCTTCCTCCTTTGGTGCAACAAAAGTTTTCGCCAAACCCTCTGGGTTAAATATAGGGTTGTACGGGATCAAGTTTAGTTTGACTCTTTGTTTGAATGGTTCCAGTAGGTGGGCCAATTCAACGGCAATTTCTGGCATGTCGTTAACTCCAGACAACAGTATATATTCAATCATGACATATGTTAGACGACTCTTTTCAATCGCATCCAGATGCTCAGTCAATGCACTCATCAGTTTCTCCAACGGATAAGCGCCTGCTGTTGGAATGATTTTCTGGCGTAGTTCTTGATTCGGGGCGTGCAGCGATAGAGCTAAACTAACCCCTGGTGCATCTACATGCAAAGATCGCATTCGATTTACAACACCCACAGTGCTTACTGTAACTCTCGAAGGTCCCAACCCAAATTTTGAAGTATCAGTAAGTGCTTTACATGCATCGATAACAGCTTGGTAATTATTTAACGGTTCTCCCATTCCCATAAATACTACATTCGTTACCTGACGAGGATCGCTGGTTTGGCTCAGAAACCTGTTGGCATGAATCAGTTGTTCCAATATCTCGCCGGAAGTAAGATTTGCTCGTTGACCCAAAGTACCAGTAGCACAAAACGTACATCCCATTTTGCAACCTACTTGACTGGACACGCATAAAGTAGTCCGTTTCGAATGACGCAATACCACTGCCTCTATCTGTTCTCCGCTTTCCAACTCGATCAACAACTTGGAAGTAACTACATCATCGGACTCAGAAACATGAATAAGTTTAGAGGTAAGTAATTTCCAATCTTTCAAGGTTTCGCTATAAGCCAGTGGAATTTGCTCCACCGAATTTATATTAAACTCGGTGCCAGCCTTCATACCTTCAAGCAGACATTTCGCATTAGAACGCTCGAGGGCAAAAATTGCCTTGCCAATTGTTCTGAGATGAAGCTGTATCGTTTTTTCATCGTGGCCATTGGCTACAAGTGCAGCACCAGCGGCACGCTCGTCTAGTAATCCCTTCACCACTACTTTCACCATGATGTTTTTCTCAATTAGTGGTGCAAAAAACTCCATGGTCTACCAGTTTTTTCGAAAGGATTTGGAATTTGAAATTGTTTAAAAATATTACGATGCATAAAAAACCAAGGAAACATCTATTGATAGATTGATATCCAACCAATTAAAATCCATGCACCCAACGATCCAATAATTTAACTAACAGAAGAGCTTGGAAGAACAAATGTATTCCTCCAAGCCAGCATGTCGACAAAACGTCAAATAACCATACCAATCATTTTCCGAGGAGAGTTATTCGTAGTTTTTGAACCCCAGCAAACATAATAATAACTGCGTTCAAGGAAAAGTTATTGGTTTTTCACTTCACAAAAGGCTAATCGTTTTTACTCCAAACCAGGCATGGAAGGTTATTGAAGAACAATAGAAATCATCATTGCTTATGATGCAACATAGTTCATCTCATCTCCAATTATTTAGCAAAAATTGTGCGTGCTTGATTAAAAAGGCCCCAAGACGGTGGCGAAATTGTCAGTGTTTTCATTGGACACGTCAAAGGGATCGCTGTCTGAGATTGCATTGATGGCATTGCTGAAAGTTCAATTTATTGATTCGACTGTTTTGACACCAACCGCTAACGATGCATTGATCTGTATGTATTCCAACTTTCGCACCAGCTGTTTGTTCAAATATCACAGTAGCACATACAGTCAATAAATTGTCATATGATTCTTTGCCATTCACAGTTATTTGAACTCTTCACAGTTATTCGAACTCTTTTGCATTCTGAAGCAGCAGTTGCACGGGCTTTCAATGTTTTGGAAATCAAATAAACGACAAATATTCTTGGCTAGTGTCTTAGGAAAAGCATATGGTCGAAAACTCCCATAAGATGATGCAAAATATATTTTCTATGTCCCATAATAGTCCAGATGCTTAACGAAAGTTCACATGCTCCGAATGAAAGCAAAGTAGAGAAGCAACCAAATGAACATGATGTGATGTTGTTCCGTCTAATTTTAGCAGTGCACTTCAACGGAATATAAATAGCGGTGAAGATAGTGCAATATTATTATGGTTTATGCAGGTGGTCTAATAAAGTAGACTTTCTACATCCTAATTGTGACAGAAAGAAAGTGGGTGGTCCCTAGCATAGTCTTAAGGAGATATGGAGTAGTGTACTAACATTTTAATTAATTTAATAGCTACTTATGATGCATGAATGGTCGACAGTTGATGCTAAACAAAAGAATGAAAGTGAAATTAGAATCACTAGAATAAAGAAAGCGATGACAAGTATTCCGCGAGTGTGCACACGACTCGTGCTGTGTTGCGCTTCATTTGGATCCTCGTCGTCTTTGATCAGAATAACATAGTTCTCCATCATCGCTTATTTCATATATGCTCAACATTCGATTGCGACATGATTTGGGTACGTGTCAAATCAGATTCACAATCGGGGGCTTTCCTCATTGTAACCGAAAAAACGTTGCAAAAGGATGTCGAGTATGAAGCAGGTGACGTTTGCGGAAGACATGACCGACGAGCGCCAGCAGGAAGTATTGTCCCTTTCAAAAGAGGTGTTTAACGCAAGCTATGCTGCTGACTGTAGAGGGGAAACCCAATATACTACCATTGCAAGAAATATTCGAGCCAAGATGGACCAACGCCACGGAAAGTAAGTCATATGTTTGTTTTTGAAATAGCTAATTAAATGTTTTAGGGGATGGTGCTGTATTGTGGGAAGGAACTTTGGATCTTATGTCACTCATCAAATGAAAACATACATTCACTTTTCTACATATAATGTCCATGTCCTCCTTTTTAAACCTTAATTCATTTTGTGATTTTAATGAACTCTATATTTAAAATGTTGTTATCCTTCTAGTTGTTCTAGTGCAAGTTTTAAGTAACGGATCGCAGCGGCATCATCTTGGGTCCTCAGACTTGTCAGTACAAACCTACAATACTCTTCTGCATCTTGCCTGTTTTCAACAGTGACGTTTCCTGTATATCCATCAGATGATTTCTTATAAGACATTCTCGGGGATTTCGAAGTGTAGGGTTGAAATTTTGGAGTTGTCGAAGGTGCTGGTGGTGGCACTATGGTTGGAGTTGTCGAAGGTGCTGGTGGTGGTACTATAGGCTCGTCATCAATTTGGGACGATTCTTCCTCTGGATAGGGATCTCGTCCTTCCTTAATGGCTTTAAGAATTTCTGTAGCCCTCCATTTACAATATAAAACTGATTTCTTAGTAACTTCATCAAGTTTCTTGTCTGGAGAAAAAGTTGCTAATACTTCAAAAAAAGTACCTGCAGCGTAATACAATCGCGACGTATTCTTATCAGCGAGTCTGGCGAAATACTCTTCCTCTGCTTGCTGTAGTTTTTCAGCTGCGAACGATTTTAAAATGGTTTCACAGCCCTCCAAATCCCCAAGATCAGGATTATCGCTTTTCTGTTGCTCCAATTTATTCATAAGTGCTAAAAGATAATTCTGGACTTCAGGTTTCTTATTGTTGCTCGCAATAGCGAGACCAAGCTCCATGGCATGACTATCCATTCATTAAAACCTATACTTTTAAAGGAAAATGAAACTACTTACTATCTGCAAAAGTATCCAATAATATAACCCCTGGGGTCCCCTGTCTTTTGAACCTCTGCTGCTCTTCTGTCAAAAGGAGTTATGCTCTTCAAGTCAACGGGGATTGGCTCCATCTGTAGGTGTGAATCGGGTTACAAATAAAAAATGGGCGGTTTTTGAAACTTTATTTTAAATCTTTTCCTCCAAAACCAGGAACGCAAGTGGCATTATAAGACATAGCTTAGAGTGTCGATTGGGTCAGGAGTGTAGAATAGTTTATCGTTCTTAGCTCGTCGGCCCCAAAATTTAAAAATTAATGAGTATGTGAATACTATTTGAGCGTTCGAATGACGATTTGCTGAGGCAATTTATCCCAACTACACGCTTGAGTGCTGAAACAATTCGGCGGCCCGACTGAAACGCTGTTTCAGTGTCGATGTATACTTCACTGAACGCTGGGTCAGCCGCGTTGTTAGTTTACATCCTGGTACAAGGTAGAATATTTGAATTGTTGATTCAATTTTTTTCTTACTTTCGTCCTAGAAATACCGGAGATTTAAAACACATTGAATCCTTCATTCCTCATGATAAAATATGCAATTAAATATTCCTTTTCTTCTTTTATCGATACACGCGTTGAAAAAAGAAAGACCTATTGCGGTGGAAAGCATAATTAGTTATTTAGAGTTAGACAGATGTCCTTTAACCGATCGATATCCATAAGAATTCATCTTTAAATCAATTCAAGCCGAAGTAAAATGCTGTCTTGTTGTTTCTTCAAACAGAGAAGTTCAAACAATATGCAAAGTAACAGAATAACAATAGCAGCTAGAAGAAGAAGGATTACAGGAGAAGGAAATAAGGTAGGAGTAAGTTTGTTTTCAGACAACGATGTCGTCTTGGAAATATCATCATGACGGTTGGACTGCTGGGCCATTCCGTCCTCTATCGCCGGGATAAACCGGTTTTTAAACTTTTGAGCAACTCTACTGGTGATTCTGGAACGAATAATGGCACGGGTCATCAATAAATTCTGATTGAATTCAACACGATGCGACACCAATAACCTTGTCCTGCCTTTCCCTTCAGGGATCAACAGGTATCGGTACTCGCTATAGTATTGATCCCCCTTTGGAGCGTCCAAATACTTCTCAATAGCATCGATCTGATATCCTTCGATTAGTGACGACTGAATAACAGTTCGTTCAACTTGACCACCAGATCTAACAAGATATTTGGATGTTGGTTTCTTGTATGTGCTTGTTTGTTTGCTACCCTTTTGAATACCATTACTCCATTCTTTTACCACGACATCATTAAATCCACAATCTTGAAGGAACTTGATTTCAAAATTAGAATCCAAAAACAGAAGTTTGGCCATCGCTTCTAGTGAGGCAGAATTGACGCAGTCACATACTATGGAATCATAAGTCTCTGGTCTTATGAACTGTTTTGATTCTGTATCTTCCACTGAAATCCAGTTCTCGGCTGTTGGGAGCCACTTCTTTTGAAATTCATTGGTGACTTCTCGAAGTCCTCCACTTCGAATAAAACCCTTCATCATCGTATTCTGCAAAAAAATGAACCTCATGCGAAACAACTATTGACGTTACACTGTCATCAACTTGTTCCAATACATATCTAAGTTTCGTTCGGAATGTTTTACCAAAAGGCACATCCGGGTTGTGAACTATTTGATCTATTTGATATCCCACGGTTGGAAAACTTTGGCGTATAAAATATTCAATAAATGCCATATTTTCAGGAACTGGACCGTTTCGCGGCATAAGATAGTTAATGGAACGCTTACTTCCAAAATCACTGCCATTACTCCACTCTTCATGGTGAATTTGAGAAAACCGATTATCTGCAAAACATTGACTTTCGAATTCATAATCAATAAAAAGAGCCTTCATCACACGATTGACGGGTGCTTGAAATGTGGTCTTCAAAACAACATTTTCGTAGTTCTCCGGTGACATGTAATCGGAAACCTGGAGCTCCTCTTCCTCTCCTATGTCATCTATTGAAGAGTTCATGGACCTCTGTGGAATCATTTTTCTGTGATAGTCAGATGCATCGCTGGCAAGAGCCCATCTAGATGGTTTCGATGCATCGGCGCTAACTCTTGCCAATGTCTCTGAGGCAGAAAATGATTTATCAACAAGTTGCTGAAAAGTGGAAACCCATTTAGTTCTTTTTCCAGCTGATTCTGCATTTAAAATATGGGGTTTCTCGTCGCCTGTAAAGTGCACTGAAAAGTAGCCGGGTTTTGAAACAGTTGCAATATCGTCGTTTACAACACAATTGGCATCAATAATTTTTATTCGAAGATGTTTTGACTCAAGGCGAGCCCAATCTAATGATGCAAGCCCTCCAATAGCTCCATGACCTCGAAAGTGCTTGCTAAATGTTGCCCAAAACGGAACTGATAATCCACATGTACTTGTATCATTCTCAGGCAGTACCAAAACTGAATATCTAGATTTCCAAAATAGTTTCGAAGAGGGCGGTAGAGTTCCAAGCCATCCTTGGTGTACAAGCCATTGATTCTCCATGGTTTTACCAGTGAATCGCCGGCGACGATACAACCTACGAGATCGTGCAACCCAGCGAAGACTACTTTTTCCTCGCTGTTCCCCTTTAGCTTCTTTTGAATCGATAGCGTTGAACTGTGATTCGTACATCCATCCATGTTGATCGCATTTATTATATTCAACACCGCTAGTATCAATCTTGAACCCCTCAATTTGTTCCCATCCAACTGGCAAAGGTAGTTGGTTTACTTCTTCCCGAGTTTTTGCTACGGAATGACCGATTTTATCTGAAAATGGTCCGCGTTCTACAGGGAGAAGATTTTTGGCAGACCATCCACCACGGTGAATAGACTTTGAAGTGAGAGTTATTACATTCCATCTTTGATTCTCCCATACTTCATCCTCAGCTTCCATTTCGTTGATACATGAATTGCGGCAACGAGAGTAAACCGACTCTTCAGAACGTTTCAGGGATGGATAAGGAACTAATTCCGGTTTTTTGACAACGAAACTCACTATTTTCGAAAGCAAAGGTTGATTCTTGATTCGGTATCGATAAAAAGCTTGAAACTTGGCAATGCTTGTATTGACTCTTAGTTGCATCTTGATAATATAATCATCAACCGTTCCGGATTTGAATTTAAGAAGTGCGATCCATCCTGCTAACAAGTTCAGACTGGACCCTTCGATTCCACGCAGCTGAATTGTTTGTAAACTGGATTTATTCTTATCGGTATACACTATTGAACAGTAATATACATGCTGATCAGAACAGATGGAAGAAAATCTGGTTCCACCGGAACAAATAATCTCTCTGATATTTTTCAGATAGATGCTTGTATCTGGTTGAGCCTTTGCTTCTTGTTTTTTGAATAGTTTGAAAGTTTCATTGTCGATGGTAGCGAATCTCCTAGCCCATGGATCATGATACTGACCTAAAAAACTAGATGTTCCTTTTAAAACTCTGACCAACGGTTTATGGGAGTGATTTTGCACTAACCAACCTGCTGCAATCGACGATGGACTTTCCTTTTGTATACGAATGTCGCCCCAGGCGATCCCAAATGTATCTGAAAGGGTTTTTCTTACGAGACAATCCTCCAGCAAGCTATTCACTTTATGAGTAAGTGCATCTGTGATTGACTCTTCCAGCTCTATCGATTCACTGTTTCGTCCTAACATCAGAACTGGGAAGATTTAGTACCTTGTACCACATTTGTACTTAACCCATACCACCCTGTACTATGTATTTAGACGATCCATTAAAAAAATCTCGTTACACTCACGTTGATCATGCCTCAGCCTTACATAGGATCAAAGATATCTCTTCTTAGCAATAGTGATATTCGCTATGAAGGAATCCTGTGTAACATTAACGCCGAAGACACTACTCTAGCACTGCAGAGTGTTAGAGTATTTGGAACAGAAGGGAGGAGAGAAGATGGACCTCAAATTCCACCTAATCTTGAAGTATTTGAATACGTCATTTTCAGAGGGAAGGATATTAAAGATCTTCAGGTATGCGAAGCTGCTCCATCTAATGAACATCCGATATTCAACGACCCTGCTATTGTGACTGCCGAACTTTCACGTCCTGTTCCAGTCGATAGTCGCCCACCCCAACCAGTTCATCAAAAGAAGCAAATTCGAAAGAATGATCCAACTAAATCTGAAATGAGTCAAAAACCGAGAAACTATCATCAGAAAGACAAAGCAACACCTGGTATGGGTTCTCATTTATTATCTATGAAACCTAGGAACGCTCAAGGAGTTTCACCGTCCTCAACAGAAACTACTGAATTTGATTTCTCATCGATGAATGAAAAATTCGATAAAGAAAGTGAAATGGCGAAAGAAGCTGACGAAGAAGATGATGAAGAATATTCTTCCTACAGTAAATCTTCTTTTTTTGATACTATATCTTGTGATATCACTGACAGACAAGGTGGCAAAACAAATAGGTTGTATGGTGCTGAAGAACGAGCACTCAATGCCGAAACATTCGGCGCAATCGGATTGTCTCATAACCGATATCGAGGCAGAGGCAGAGGTAGGGGACGAGGTAGGGGAAGAGGTAGAGGAGGATATTCGCAAAACAGAGGAGGAAGTCACAACAACTCAACTTGGAGCCATCAACAGAAGACTTATGGAAACCAGCCTTCAACTAAAGAAGGTACTGCTTGATCGGATTCGTTAGTTCGTTATTCGAAATATTAAGTTAATTGTGTTCCAAACGATACTATTTAATATTCGTTTTGATTTGCTTTTTCATCCAACTGTCGTAACCGACTTCGCTCTTCTGCAGCTGCTTTTCTTGTAGCTTTCTCAAGTGTCAATCGTTCTTTAAGCTCATCCTGTTCTTTATTCAAGCGTTCAAACATACGCTTTTCTTCCTCCTCTTTCTGTTGCATTAAACTGCGAATGACACATTTCATCAAAGTCTCTTGGTTTACAACACTAGGTAGCTCTAGCTCTCTACCTTGACATATCTTCATTTAGTTAGTAGAATCAATGTAACAAGTTTATAAACTCACCTGTCGAAGCTCATACGTGGAGAACGAATGTATATTGTCAAGTGTGGGAGTCTCCATTTTTTTTATGTGTAACGGCCATACTAATCTAATGACTGATGACAGGACATGGAAAGACGCATTTCTTTCAATGAGTTCGTATAAGAAAGTAGTTGAAGGGATAGCACCAGATTTGCAAACTAGAATTGAATTGCAACTAGACATTGAAAATGGGATGCATGAGGAAGCCAACTTGTTATTCGAGGTTACGGAGTTGGAAACTGAGGTTTTCGAAAAGGAAAGTCACTTACGAGAATTATGTTTCGAGAGTGATGCCAAGTTTGCAAGCGAAAACCGCCAATGGGCCTTGCATCAAATGAAGAACCAACTGACCTATTGCAAACTTTTGAAAAATATAAACATGGAGGACAACTCCATTGAAAGTGAAATACTTGAATGCAAAGTAGAGCTACAAAAAGTTGAAGAGTTAAAAAACGAATCGGAAGAGGCTGCTGCAGTACGGTTATTAAAACGTGATAAAAAACAACGTCAAATAGACGCTATACGAATTAACTTGGAGAACCTAGAGCATGCATTGCAACTTCGTTACTCCACGAAAAAAAACGAGATTTGTCAACTAGAAACTGAAATCAAAGAACTTGAGGAGTTGAAGCGAAAGAAGAGTATCAACTTGAATCAGTCATCCGAAACTGATACAAAGGTGCTTGAAGATGAATCTATGGATGTTGTCAACGAAAGATATCATTCCATGTTGAAGCGAATGCAAGTACTTCATAAGCATAAGCTTGAAAGCATGAAACAGGAAATAAAAGGGAAGTTTGACACAGAAACTAGAGACTATGAACTCCGATTAGAAAAACAATATGCCAAAAAGATAACGAAACAAGTTGAATCAGTTAAACTATCAAAGGCCAAACTCGATGTTGAAAAAGAAGCATTTCAGCTACTTCAGAATAAGTACAACATGCGAATTGAATTGCGACGCCAGTTGAAAGAACTTCCAAAAAATCAAGAGCCACGAATTGAAGAGATTTCAAAAATTCGGCATTCGCAACAAGTTATCAAACATTTATGGATTGATCATCCTTCTCTTCTGAAACTATCTTCAGAGACTCCAGGCGGACATGAACAGATGGCGGCTGCAGTACTCGAGTTGATGGACTGCACAATATTGCCATTAGTTAAATATCCATGCGATGAAATTGAACAAGTATACAAACAGACAGCCGATCAACTTCGTTAAAAGCTATTTATCTCAATTCCTTTTCAAAAGCATGTTTAAACAACGATACAAATTGAGTTTCGAACCCTATTGTAGACCCTATTTTATACAGGCTGTGTGTTTTGTTGTTGGCCATCCAAGATGTTGAGTTCTGTGATTCGACGAAATGTAGCTTGCAGTCTCCGAACAGGTTTCTCGTCTTCTGCTGCACTACCAACAATTCATGATAAGATTGTGACAGCTACTTTTGTAGATTGCATGGGGGAACGTTTTGTTCTCAAGGGTCTCGAAGGCATGACTTTGCCTGAAATATCCGCCATGAACAATTGTGATGTTTTACAAGATGACAATCAAATGGGAGGAGGTTTACCTTGTCAAATAAAACACACCGATGATTGGACTGAAGATGTTTTTGGTGAAGGACTCCATAGCTCTCAAACACATGTAATCCTTTCTCAGGAATGGTACGATAAGCTGCCTCCTATGATGTATGATGAAGATCGATTACTGGAAGAGATGGATTATTTTGAAAGAGCTGAACGAACTCCGCATTCTAGAATTGGCGCTGCGATAAAGGTTACGAGAGATTTGGATGGAATTGTCGTCCACGTACCAGATCCTTTACCATTTGATACTTCATAAACATGTAAAGATTATTTCAATGATTATTTTCCCATATGTTTATTTAAATGTTTTCAAAGAAATCAAATAAGATCCTTTCTACAGATGTATTATATTGATTACTTTTTTACACGTTCAGTATTCCTCCCACTCGAGCCGTATCTTCCCGCGATGCAAACCTCACAAAAATTTGCTCCAACGTAGTCTGACAAACCGAATATTCTGCAATTGACAACTCAACTTTATTAGATTCGAAAATTTCAAAAACCTGTGCTAGAGATTTGTCCGATTCTGATATTCGCCATTTGCAATTAATCGCTCTTTTTTCCAAACAGAGAGATCCTGGAAAGTTAGACAATATATATGTCTCTAGCGCATCATGGAGCGTTTCGCTCACCCACCATCCAAGAAATCTCTCTGTTGCAATCTCGCCAGTTTTTTCAAGAGCAGAAGCAATAACCCAACCAGTTGGATCTGTAAGAGACACTTGTTCCCATCGTGATGGAATTCCTAATAAAGTGCATACATTGAACACCTGATCCTTGGTCAACGTTCTAGATAATTCAGGAACGACTTTAGGCTTGGGAGTCAATTTGATATCTACGATTAAACCCTGACCAAATCGACTCTTTAAATGTTGAATTGTACCCAAGCAGCTTAGCCCCCCTCCAACCATAATACCGATTCTGCTACATAGAGCTTCACACTCGTCCATCGAGTGAGATGTAAGGAAAACAGTCACTCCTTTCGATGATAATTGCGAAATAATCTGCCACATAAATCTACGATTCATAACATCCATACCTGTTGACGGTTCGTCTAGAAACACTAAGGGCGGAGACCCCATTAATGCTATAGCTACACTCAACTTACGTTTATTACCACCTGACAACGTTGATGCTGTTTTATCTCGAAAGTCAACCAAATTCATCTCTTCGATGGACCTGGAAACAACATTCGTTAAATCCGCTTCCGGTATAAACTTTAATCTGCCAAATAATTCTAAATGTTCTTGCACTGTCAGATGCTCTAATAACGCGTCAAACTGAGGACAATAGCCTATATTCCTCCTAATCTCAGATTGATTCCTAATTATGTCTTTATCAGCTAAAGAAGCTGTACCTTCGGTTGGAAGAAAATCCCCAGTTAGAATCTTTATTGTTGAAGTCTTTCCAGCACCGTTAACACCTAGAAACCCAAAACAAGCTCCTTTAGCAACTCCGAAGGTAAGATCGTTCACAGCCACTTTGGAACCATACACTTTCCGCAGATGCCTCAAAACCAACATATCGTCTGCTTGATTCAAAAGGTCGCTATCGATCCGCATTTGTTCTAATTTCACATCCTCGTCTTGAACAACGAGTGTTTCAACTCTATCAGATTCCTCAGATGTTTTAAACAACCTTGCAAAGCGTTGACGAACTAACGGATAATTCAAGCTGTAATCGATGATCAACGTCAAAGCAAACCACATAAAACCCTGAGCCACCAAATATGCTAAGTTTGCCCCAAGTACATCCCACGCAAAAGGGGATATGTTTTGTTGGCCCATAAATTCGTCCACGGTATGTTGAACAGTCAAGTCAAGCAATCCATTGCCCAAGCAAAACCCAGGGAACAGTCGATACAAATACACCATAGTAGCATTTATATCTTTTGTTGAATCTATCGAGCTCATGACAAAAGATGCAATCATGAGAATCAACCCTGAAGTGAAATTCAGCAACAACAACATGTTCTGAGCCGTTGAATGCGAGTCGAACAAAAAGCACACACAATATGTGAAGGGAATCATTCCATGGCCATAACAAAGGAAAAGAACTGCTGTCGCAAAGAGGTTCTCTCCTTGATAACTTGATATTTGAAATCCGTAAAGACACAATAAGGAGCAAGTCCATGGTACCATGAACATCAACATGTCCCATATATATGAAGAGAGCCAATACGCTAGGATAGATGCTCCACTTATAATTTGCTGATGTTTCGCACTGTTTTCCCTTTCTTTCACAATGAATATAGCTACAGCTGCTGGGATGAACGAAAAGGCGATAAGAATGCTAATAGCTGCACTAACTGAAGCAAAGGTATCAAACAACTTGACTCCATTAGCAGTAAAGGGTAACGGCTCGTTCGTCACTTGAATGGATCCAGCATTCTTCAAGTACCGTAGCACCGCGTTACTTCCTACATTAAAGAAGGTACCGGGTCCATGTTTAGCTGTGGAATTTACCAGAAATGTGATCTCTACTCCCGGGGTGACTGCATCTACTTGTATGGCTCCATACATACTACTTGCATTAACTTTCTG
>Ga0105055_10007627_pt1 | contig 14303 bp, 7 predicted proteins | sample BON03_FD_78090 | JGI IMG/M metagenome (GOLD analysis project Ga0105055, IMG submission 78090) | Freshwater microbial communities from Lake Bonney liftoff mats and glacier meltwater in Antarctica - BON-03 | ecosystem: Environmental > Aquatic > Freshwater > Ice > Glacier meltwater | place: Lake...
AAGCACAAGCCCGCGCGGCACGCCCCTGGCGCGTGCGCCCCGGCCCCGGTCTCCGCCCCAATCGGGCCTGTGCCTGGGCCTCTAGCCAGGGCCGCCTTCGGTCCACGCGCCCAGGCCGCATCGGACCTCGGTCGGCGGCGAACGCGCGATGTTCGCGCGCTTCGAAAAATACCAGCGGGGGCGCCATCGTTTTATTTTAGCCGCGGTCCGGACCCCCTTGCTGGGTACCCAGCTTCTAATTAAAAGATTTTTGAAGCAGGGTGCCACCAGGATAAAGCATAAAGCAGAGAGTGAGAGTGTTCCCCTCTAAGGGCCTTACTCGTATAGCCTTATAATAATGCCTTATACTTATATACGGATACGGTTATATGTATACGCTTATACGTATACGTTTCAGAACTATTATCTATACTATTAACCTTTTAACATTAATTAAGGTTATTAGAAGAAGCGACACCGACTTAGGCAACTAAAATTAAATGTTATTATTATAGAGATATAGATATAGAGGTAGAGGTTCGTTCGCGACCTACTTGTTCGCCACCATTACTTACTTATATATACATATAATTGGCTCCTTCATTGCTCGTTTGTCCCTGTCCCTGGTCAAGTCGGCGAACAAATCAAGCTACTCTCTACGACTCTCTCTTGTTACTGCTCTGTTCTTTCTCTGTATGTACTCAGTACTTACTCTGCTGTACTTACTTTATACTTATTAGCTTACACTGTTCAGTATTGGCTTTCTTTTTCATGTAAATATATCAACAGGTCACACACACACACACAACGACAGAGAACAACATCCCCGAACACACACACGCCAACAACAACAGAACAACACCCCGCGAAGGAGGCGGTCTATTATTCTATTCATGCATCGTATTCATGTGAAGAAAATTCCCATGGTGCCTTCCATGACGGGCACTTGCCTGCACTACGACCTCTTGGTGCTCACCCTGTCGACGCCCACGCCAAACGGCACGGCACGCCGAGCGGTTCTTCGTTCGTCGTGGGCACACTTCGAGCCGGGATGCAGCGTGCTGTTCCGCTTCGTGCTGGGGCTGCAACGTTTCCGCAACGACAGCGATCTTGAAATGTCAAACGCGATGGCACCGCCGGCCAGAGACCTGGAAATGGCAGCCGAGGCCATCCTGCGACGAGAGGGCACCGACGAGTTGGTGTTGCCTTGCCAAGAGAGCTACAGGGAGCTGTCGCGCAAGGTGCGCGGCACCCGCGCGCCCGCCCCGCGGGTTAATCCTGAAGGTGCCGCTCGTTTGTGCATGCCTGACCGCCCCCTCGCACATGCCCTGTCACTGGCGTGAGAGCGGCTGGCTGCACACCACCGATCGCAGGTGCTCCTATCGCTGCGCTGGGCGGTGGAGTTGTCTGGCCTGGCATTCTCCTTCCTGCTCAAGACAGACGACGACGCGTTTGTGTGCACGGGCGCGCTGCTTCAGTGGTTGCACAGCTGGCAGAGCTGGCGCGGGTCGGCGCTGCGCAGTCGGCGCTGGGAGGTGCAGCGCTGGGCTCCGCGGATCTGGCGCGAGTTGGCAGGGTCTGTCGAGGGGGACGCGCGGTCCACTGGCCTGTACGCCGGAGCGCGGCTTCCGCAGCGTTGCATCGGAGGCGACCTGGTGCCGCTCTTCAATTCCACGCTGGGCGAAGCCTACAGGGATGCGCGGTGCGAGCGCGGCTGGCGGTTCCCCGTCTCGACCATGGCGGGGGCAGGTTACGTGCTCTCTCGCAACCTGGCCGAGAGAGCCGTGCGCAATGCCCGTCGCCTCCAGCCAACCCCGTCGGCGGAGGACGCCACCATCAGCCTGCTCTTACACTGGCGGCAAGAACCGGCGGCGGAATCGGCGCGTGGAGATTCGGGGCCCCCCACGCACTCAGACTCGCACGCTGGCCGCCTCACAGCGCACGTGCCCGCAGCCAACGTGCATCAACGGGGCGGCGGCGGCGGCAGCACAACCAGTGGCGGCGAGGGTGCTGCTGAGGCACGAGCAGGAGCGGGGAGACATTGGGCGTCCGAGCTACCGTTTGACATCGCAAAGCTTCCCGTGGTTCCGTTCGCAAACCGGCGCAACGGTCACGCCATCACGGAGGCTCTGGCGCCGGCGGCGGAGCAGCTGCGCCTCGTCGAGCGCCGATGCGCCAACCCCAAGACGCTCGTGTTGCACAAACTCGACCCCGAGATGATCATCGCGTGCGGCAGGCAAAAGGACAACCAGTCGTGCATGTCGCTCCGTTCAGATGTGGCCGGCGCGCCGTACCGTATGAGCTCGCCGAATCGGCGCGAGCTTTCTCGGTGGACAGCTGCCGCCGCGGACCCACCGCCTGTCGGTTTAAATCACTCAGGCTGAGATACCCCCCCCCCCGACTTTTCCCGAACCAGGTCGTATACCATGCCACACAGACACGCGCATGCGTAGGCAGATGCACACAGGCCGAGTCTCTCGCCACGCACGGCGCGCCCTGCGTCCGCTCCGCTAGCATGTAGTCTCTCCCCCTCTCTCGTCTACTCGACTATAACTATAGCTATAGCTATAGCTCGTCCGCATTTCGCGCGCCTCTGCCCGTCCCCGCCTCGGCCCGTCCCCCTCCGTGCCGCTCTAGCTGCAAGTGGCCCGCGCCAGAGCGCGCCACGCGCAAAAAAACAGCTGCTATATACTATATAGTATATATATAACTATATTATATAGCTATAGCTATATATATAATAAATAACTATTATATACTCTGCTATTGCGATTGCTAAAAAAAAAATCTATATTAAAAAAAAAGTGGCTATTGACTATAAACGACAAATGACTAGTACTGTTATAGTAGCTGTAGCTAGCCCGGCGGACAGTAACAATACACAATAATATTATACGTACGTGTCTAATACAGGCTAATACAGTAACACTACTCTGCTAGTATACTGGTACTGTGGTACCAGCTGGTAGTACCAGTACTAGTACTATCTATATCTATAGCTACTCTGCTACTGCTAGTACTAGTACGTGTGTGTGTATGGTTATTAATTGATGATTGATGCTATGTCAATGTCAATGATGATTATCCTATCGAGCTAGACAGTAGACAGAGAGTCGAGAGGGAGAGGTAGATAGAAGCCTCTACCTCTAGTACATGTAGATAGTAGAGGTATAGTATAGTATAGATATATTCGATATATTAGATAGGGCGACATAGGCTCTGTCTCGCAGCTCGTATCTCGTATAATCTCGCTCATGCTTAGCATCTGCACATATGCACATAGTGTATAGAGCATAGTCGTCATTCATAATCATCATACATGGTTATGGTACATAGGTACGTACTACAGCAGTGTGACTACTGCGACTGCGTGACAATCATATTAGCAGTGCAATAGTAATAATAGTAATATAATTATAGTAGATATGTCTACCTATGTCTATGTCGTCTATGTCTATGTACTATGTATGCCGTATGCGTATATGTATATTACTGCTGCTATACGCGCTAACTATACGCTATACGCATACGCTATATATGTATGCGAAACGCTGACGCTGCTGGCTGCTGGCGCTGGCGCGCTGGCCCCTGGCTGCTCGCCGCTCTCACTCTGACCTCTGGGCCTGCTCGTGGTGCTCACGTGCTTAGAATTTGAAAATTTAAAATGTCGTGTGTTTTTGGATTTGGATATATATATATATATATTATTACTACATTTTTTAATATATATATAATAAAATCACACAAACACACACAAATTATTTCAAATTAAATATATAAATATAAAACAATATAATTATAATAATAATATCTATCAATTAACTACACACTCTCCACCACAAGCTATAATTATACTGGAGTTTTGGGGAGGTGGACCGGTACCGACCCCCGCCATAACCCAAGCGCTCTCAAACCCGCCACCGACACGCGTTCCTCTCCATCGTCCACCGTTGTTCTCCGCTGCGAGGCTTGAGAAAACAAAAAGATGCCAGCCACCACAAGAAACCAAAAAGATGCCAGCCCCTTCAGGGGGCCGAAGCGGTGCATGGGGGATATGCCACACTCGGGCTCAGACACAGGCAGCTGCACGCCCCACCCAACCCCCGACAGGCACCACAAGCCAAAAGAGACGGGGCATGGGAAACAACGCCCACGCACACAGCAGGATACAGGCCGTGAGACAGCCTACAATTTTTGAAGGCTGCAATGCGATTGCCGTCCACAAGGCCTAGGGCGCGCTCACTTGACGTAGCGCTGAAGGAACTTGCGGTGGAAGTCGTTTCTGACCGTGTCGTTGATGAAGCGGCGGGCTTCCTTCTTGGGCTCGCGCGCTTGGTTCTTGAAAACGACGTCGTCGTCCCACCTGCGGGGAAACAAGGTGTCGGCGGGCCGAGCAACTCTACCTCATGCCGTGGCCAAAAACATCTGAGTGGCCATGCCCTTGCTCCTCCACGCGCGGTGCCGCACGGGGCACGCCACCACTGCGCGCGTGCGCCGCCTAGCGTGGCTATTTTTGCGGCGCACCTCCGCTTGACGCTGAAGCTAGCCCCCCCTGCAGAGGCTCCGAGTCGGGTGGGGTCGAGCAGCGGGTTGCCCTGCAAGATGGCCGAGTCCGCCTCTCTCGCATCTGTCTCCGCCGTCTCGCGCTCCTGCCTCGCCGCCTCCGCCGCGCGCTCCTTCTTGATCCGCTCGAGCTCGCGCATCAGCTCCTCCGTCTCGTCATCGTCGTCATCGTCATCGTCCTCGTCGTCCGCGCTCTCACCGGCGGCGGCCAACGAGCGCGGCGGGGGCTGCCTGTCGTCGGCATCCTCTGGGTCGATGATCAGACCGCCGCCCTCGTCCTCCTCGTCGTCGTCTTCTGGCGGCGGCATAAGCAACGGCTTGGCCGCGGGCGTCTTGCCAATGGCCTTCAAGTGCTCAAGCTCGCGCTGCTCGAGCTCGGCGCGCATGTCCTTGGTGCGCAGCTCATCCCGCGTGCCCTGGCCTGGTGCTCTGCGAGGCGGGGCTTGCGCGGCTCAGCGGTCGGTTGAGCAAGCGGGCGGCATACGCCGGCGGCGCACCTCTTCTTCAGAGTCATCTGTCCCGCGAGGTCATGCACGTGGACGCGCGTGACGCCCGCGATGTAGCGGCCACCGCCCTGCTCTTTGCCGCCGATCGCCGCATGGAACGTGGGGCGGTGAGCTGTAGTCATTTTTTGAGAGCTTTCACGCGGGCCCTCTCAACGTCGGCCTAACAAAGGCGCCAAGGCATCTATTTCTGGCGCGCGCCCGCCGCAAGACGGCGCGCCGGCGACCCGGCGTCATGAGCCTGCCGACCATCTCCTTCTTCGACGACGGCGACGCGGGGGATAGCGACCTCTTCTCTCCGTCCGTGGAGACTCCCAGCCCGTCCGGCCCGTCCCCGCCGCTTGGTGCGACTCGGGCACAGGGGATCGGCGCCTTTGGTCAGGCGGCCGCGCACGGCGCACTGTCTTCTGGCCGGCCACCCGCGCCCCAGAGTGCCCCAGAGTCGGCGGTGGCACACATGGTCCCAGGGCAGTACCAGCCGCAAAGCCAGCCGCCGCACACAGCGGATGGCGTCGCCCTGGATGCCGAGGTTGCACGCAGCACCGTTGGCCCGCCGGCGCCCACCGGGGGAGAAGGCCTCGGAGTCTTTGGGGCGTCCACCGGTGGCTTTGACGCCTCCCACCTCTTTGGCGGCGCTGCCGAGCCGCGGCCTGCGGACCTTTCGGCGGCGGGTGGGTGGTTGGAAGACGATCCGTTTTCGGCCTCGCCACAGACGGCCGCGGCTGCACCCAACGGCTCCGCGGGTGGGTGGGCAGAGGACGACCCCTTTACGGCCTCGCCAGCCACCGTGCACGACGGCCAACCAGCTGTACCGCTCGCACCTGCAGACGGGGTGGCTGGCGGGTGGGCAAACGACCCGTTTTCAGCTTCTCCAGTCCCCAACAGCCCAGCACATATCTCCAAAGGTGCGACGCAGCAGCAAGCGCTTGCACCGCCGAACGGAGCGCTGGCTGCGGCGGAGGCCGGTGGTTGGAGTGCGGACCCGTTTGCCGACTCGTCGGGCTTCGGTGTCTCGGATATCTTCGGCTCGCCGGCGGCGCGAGAGAGGCTGGCCGAGGCGCCAGAGCAAGGAGCCTCGCCGCAGCAGGGACCTCCAATCGCGGCGCCATCAACCGCGGCGCCGTCGTCAGCGGCCCCGCCGGAAGGGGTGTCACCGGGGGCCGCGCCCCTCAACCCAGCGCTCTTTATTGAGGGCGAGGCGATGGCGGCGTCGGAGCTCTTTGGCGCTCCGTCCGTCTCGGGCACTGATGGCGAGGGGATTCGACTGACGGCGGCCGAGGCGGCGCGATTCGCGGCCGAGAGGGAGGCAGCGGAGGAGGAAGCGCGGTGGGCAGCGGAGGAGGCGGCGGCGGAGGCGGCGGCAGCGGAGCAGGCTGAGTTGCAGCAGGCCGAAGCCGATCGGCTAGCAGCTGAGAAGAAGGAGGCGGCTGGGGCGGCGGCAGCGGAGGCGGCAGCCGTGTTGCAGCGGGCCGAAGCCGATCGGCTAGCAGCTGAGAAGGAGGAGGCGGCAAGGTGGGCTGAGGCGGCGGTGGAGGCGAAGGCGGCGGAGCAGGCTGAGTTGCAGCAGGCCGAAGCCGATCGGCTAGCGGCTGAGAAGGAGGCGGCGGCTGGGGCGGCGGCAGCGGAGGCGGCAGCCGTGTTGCAGCAGGCCGAAGCTGATCGGCTAGCGGCTGAGAAGGAGGAGGGGGCAAGGTGGGCTGAGGCGGCGGCGGAGGCGAAGGCGGCGGAGGCGGCCTCCGCACAGGCCGAGGCCCAGGCTCAGTCGGACTACGCTACGGACGCTGCTTCGGCGCCAAATGTCGAGCCGAGAGACTGCAGCGAGGCCGCGGCCACGGCTCTCCCGTCCGAGGGCGCGGCCGTCTCGAGCCTGTTCGGCGCCACGGCCGAGGCTCTCCCAGCCGATGGTGCGGCCGTCCTGTTGGGCGCCGATCCGGCGGCGGGCTCGGAGGAGCCTGTGAGCGCGTGGGTGGCTGGTGAGACGCCGGAGGGCTATCCATACTGGTACAACTATCTTACGAACGAGTCTGTCTGGAGTGAACCCACCGCCGAAGCTCCGCAGCGGTTGGACGAACCCGAGCCCCGGGTGGACGAGACCCTCGACGACCTCGACGGTCTCTTCGCCGAGAGCTCCAAGGGGCTCGGCGCGCCCGCCGAGGGGTCGCCAAAGGAGGAGTGGGCAGCGCCGCAGCCACCCTACGGCGTCACCTCTGACGGCGTTGTTTCAAATGGAAACGGCGGCACCGCTCTTCGGCGGCACGAAGGCGGCGACACGGCACAGCACACCGGCGCAGAGCACACCAGCGCAGAGCCGCCCGCGCCAAACACGGCGGCCGAGGCGGCGCGGTTGGCGGCTGAGAGGGTGGTCGTGGAGGAGGAGACGCGGTGGGCAGCGGAGGCGGCAGCAGCGGAGGCGGCAGCGTTGCGGCAGGCCGAAGCTGATCGGGTAGCGGCCAAGAGGAAAGCGGCGGAGCAGGAGGCGCGGTGGGAAGCGGAGGAGGCGGAGGCGGAAGCGGAGGCGGCTGCGTTACAGCAGGCCGAAGCCGATCGGGTAGCGGCCGAGAGGGAGGCGGCGGAGGAAGAGGCGCGGTGGGCGGCGGAGGAGGCGGAGGCGGAAGCGGGGGCGGCTGCGTTGCAGCAGGCCGAAGCCGATCGGGTAGCGGCCGAGAGGGAGGCGGCGGAGGAGGAGGTGCGGTGGGCGGCGGAGGAGGCGGAGGCCGCCGCTAGTGCCACCACTGCCGTTGGCGTGACGGCCGACGCGGCGACGGATGGTTGGAGCTTTCCAGGCGCGGAGCCCGAGCCTCCGCCTCCGCAGGAAGACCTGCGCTACGCGACGGAGCAGCAGCTGCTCTCGTACACGGGAGCGGAGTACAAGGGGACCGACGCGCCTGGCTCGGTGGGAGGCGACGAGCCCGAACGGCAAGAGCCCGTCGCAGTGGCAGAGTACGCCGCCGCCTTCGTGGCAGAGGCTGACGCCGCGCCGTGGGTGGCCGCGGCGACGGAGGAGGGCTACCCGTATTGGTACAACACAGAGACGGGCGAGTCTGCGTGGGAGCTGCCCGAAAGGGAGCTGTGCGCCGAAGCTGCACCGCCCGCCGCTAAGACAGACTCGGACGAGGCGGGGCGACTGGCGGCGGAGCGGGAGGCGGAGGAGGAGGAAGCGAGGTGGGCGGAGGAGGAGGCTGAGGCTGAGGCCGCAGCTGCCGCCGCCGCCGCCGCAGAGGCACCCGCGGACAAGGGCGTCGCTGTGGCGGGCGAGGCCATGAGTGGAGAGGTCAAGAGTACTGCGGCGGCCGCCGCAGATTTGACGGGCATCTATCAGCAGCAGGGCTACGAGCCCAGCTGCGGGCAGCAGCCGGAGGACGAGCAGCCTGGCTACGAGCAGCCGGGCTACGAGCGGCAGCCGGGCTACGAGCAGCAGCCGGGCTACGAGCAGCAGCCGGGCTGCGAGCAGCCTGGCTACGAGCAGCAGCCTGACTACGAGCAGCAGCCGGGCTACGAGCAGCAGCCTGGCTACGAGCAGCAGCCGGGCTACGAGCAGCAGCCTGGCTACGAGCAGCAGCCTGGCTACGAGCAGCAGCCGGGCTACGAGCAGCCTGGCTACGAGCAGCAGCCGGGCTACGAGCAGCAGCCTGGCTACGAGCAGCGGCCGGGCTACGAGCAGCAGCCGGGCTACGAGCAGCAGCTGGGCTATGAGCAGCAGGAGGGCTATGAGCAGCAGGAGGGCTACGAGCAGTCTGGCTACGAGCAGCAGTCTGGCTACGAACAGCCGGGCTACGAGCAGCAGCAGGGCGGCTACGAGCAGCAGCAGGGCTACGAGCAGCCTGGCTATGTGCAGCAGCCTGGCCACGAGTTGCAGCAGGGGCCTAGCCCCGATCAGCCGCCGAGCCAGGAGCAGCTGGAGCCGGTGGCCCAGGCGAGTAGTCCGAGCAGCGGCGTGTCGTGGCTCGCGAACGACACACGCGACGGCTCGCCCGCCGACTCCGCCTCCGCGCTGGCCATCTTGCCAACGGAGGCGGACTCCTCGTTCGCGCGCAGCCTCGACGCGTGGCTGGCGGACACGTCGCTGCGCCTGCCACCGCTCGCCGACGACGCGGCCCTGCTCTCCGAGTACCCGGGCCCCCTGACGGAGGAGCGCTACCTTGGCTCGCGCGAGTGGCTTCTGGCCTTCGCTTCGGGCCGCGCGGAGGCCCACGGGCGCGCCACCGCCCGCGGGCTGCTCTGGCGGCTCCTCCACCTTCTCTGCGAGTCGGACGGAGTCCTTGACGGCAGCGGCGCCGACGCCGGCGCCGACCAGCTGCTCGCTGCCCTCGCCGAGTGCGCCGCGACGGCCGACGCGCCGGCGGGGCCGCTGCTCGCGCGCGTGGCCAAGCCCGAGCCGGAGCGGCAGGCCGACGCGCGGGCGCTCGAGGCGCTCCTGCTGAGGGGCAAGCGCGAGGAGGCGTGCGAGCACGCGATGGCCGCGGGCCTGTGGGCGGACGCGCTACTTCTCTCGTCGCACATGGACGCCTCCACGTGGAAGACCGTCATGGCCAGGTGAGCCGACCAGCCACCCGCCCCGCCCCCCTCGCCCCCTCTCACCCCGCCCTCTTCAGGTACGCGGCCGAAGCGACGCAGAGCGGCAGCCCGCTTTCGACGCTCTACTCGCTCTTTGCCGGCAGCGGTACCGCCGTCCTCGACGTTTCGGGCGCGAGCGCGTCTCCCGCGGGGCGGTGGGCGGAGAACCTGGCGATGATGCTCGCCAACCCGACGACGGACGACACCGAGGTCATCACGCAGCTGGGAGACCGGATCAGGCACACCGAGGGCGCGTGCGCGGCGCACGTCTGCTACCTGCTGGCGGAGGCGCCAGTGACGCTCGCCGCCGCCGCGCCGCCGCGCTTCCGGCTGCTCGGGTACGACGAGGTGTCGGGCGGCTTCCCGCCGCTCGAGTGCATCCGCGCGACGGAGCTCTACGTGGCCTGCCGCACCTCGCTCGACTCGGAGTTCGACGGCGCGGGCCTCCACGCACCGCTCCTCCTCTACGCCCACGCCCTCAGCGAGAGCGGCCACCACGCGCAGGCCGCGCTCTACCTGCGCGAGCTCGGCCGCACGCGCGCGATGCCCTCGTGGACCGCCGGGTTCGCCGCGCGCTTCGAGCAGCTCAGCCAACACCTCCAGGCCCACGGCATTGCGCTCGACTGGCCGGCGGACGAGCCGGAGCAGCAGCACGCCCTCGGCTACGAGCAGCAGCAGTACGAGCAGTGCGGTGCAGAGCAGTACGGCGCAGAGCAGTACAGCCAGCCGGGGTACGCGTCGCAGGGGGCGGAGGGCGATGCCACGGACCTCAACGGCGGCAGCTACGACGGTGGCTACGGCGCGGCAGGTTCCGGCGCGGGCTATAGTGGGGACGGCTCGACGCAGCCGGAGCCGTCGCAGGAGCCCCACGAGCAGCACGCCACGGTCCAGCAGGAGTACCAAGGCTACGGCCAGTACGAGCCGCCGCAGCAGCAGGCCCCGCAGGAGGAGCCGCTCGACTGCTCAGACGCGGCGGAGCCAGCGGCGGCCCGCTCGAGCTTTGGAACGCCCGCGCTGCCGCGCGCGCAGCCAGCGTCGTCGCCCGAGGCTGCGCGGGAGCCGCCTGCCCCGGCGCCGGCGGCGACGCCGGCGTCGGCGCGGCCGTCCCGCGGGAAGAGCGTCGGGCTGGGCGACGAGAGCCCGCGCCGCAGCGGCATCTTGAGTGGGCTGCGCGCCATCGCCTCGTTCCTGCCCGGCAAGAAGGACACGCAGCTCGAGGACCAGTGCGACATCAAGTACAATGAGAAGTACAAGGCCTGGATTCCGGGCGACCGCGACCCCGATGAGTGGGCCAAGGAGAACCTCGCCGCGCCGCCGCCGCCGCCGTCGATGGGCGGCGAGCCCCCCTCGGAGGTCCACAGCGCGGGCGGCCCCCCCGGCATGATGGGAGGGGGCGCGCCGCAGACGCCGATGGCGGGCGGCTTCCCCGGCGTCGACGGCGCGCGCTTCTCGGGCCGATCCTCGGCGCGGCGCAAGCCAACCTCGTGCTACGTCGACACGTTCAACGCCGACGCGATGCCGCTGCCCGCGCCCAAGCCCAAGCCGCCCGTGCCCCAGTTCAAGATATTCACGCCGACCGCGGCGCCGGCGGAAGCCGACGCGGCGACCGAGCTGCCCAGGTGCGCGCCACGGCCCAGGGGGGGTAGTGCGAGGATTCGAGAGGTCGCGGGGCGGGGAGGGAGGGGGTGACCGGCGGCGTCGGTGCAGTGAGACCCTAAGCTCACCTCACCCCTCCCACTCCGCAGGTATATGACGCCGTCGATGGCCGATGGCGCAGCAGACGACGCGCAGGCGGTTCCGCAGACGCCGCAGCGCTGAGCGCGTGGCCACGGCGAGGCTGTCGAGGGGAGGATCAAACCAGGGCGGCATCCACCGCTGGCAGAAGGGCCGGGCAGGGACCTGATGCATGCGATCGCGGGGTGCCCTCACCACACACACACACACACAGGGAGGTTCACGAGCCACCACGAGGGACCCCTCACATATAGTGATAGTATTGCGAGCGCCAGAGAGAGGCGCTCTTCTGCACGAGGAAGAAAGGAGGGACGGACACGCACGCGGCACACAAACATAAACGTACCTGTAGCGTTTAGAGTAACGTTTAGTTAGAGACAGGAGGGCTGCTAGTTCCCAGTCTAGCCCAGCCTTTCCCCGAGGCCTGAGGGACGGATTTGGGTGTTTTGATGATTTTGACGATAAAGTTGTTATCTTGTTAATGATAATGAAGCCCTAACCCGAATGGCAAAATGATAGGATAGCGTCTATTTCTGTTGAAGCATTTCCGTTTAATGTTATATACCTCTCTGCGCTTAAAGCGCGCTTATAAGATTTAAAAAAAAAAAATCACGAGAAGCTCGGTGTGTGTATATGTGTGATGAGCTGTTGATCGTTGATCTTTTTAATAGATAGAAGCCTACTACTAACACCTATGCTAGTGCTAGCGCTTTCTAGCGCGTGCCGCTGGCGGCTGCGTGCGTGGGAGGTTGTGAAAGAGGGGCCGGAGCATCTCTGCGTATATGATGTATGCTGCACCTGTTATTGTTGCATGTGTTTAATTATGTGCTTTTTGAGGTATTATATATAAGCTAATAGCAAGCTAAACAAAGGTGCGCAAGTACTAGTCGTATTTTTGGTACTAGGGCTAGGGACAGGGACTGCTAGGGCTAGGGACACGGGACTGGTAACCAGTATACTAGGAGGGATATGCATAGGGAGCGAGGTGTATCATCACACCGAAAAAATTGAAATAGATTATCATTCGACGTCGGGTCGTCGGTTTCGGTATTCGTAGCTTAGCATTTTAATTATAAAACATATATATAGTAATTTGTAATTGTGATAATATAGTTATAGCTATGTGAGTTATATTATAACAAATATATATAATAGCTTATATTATACATATATTATATGTGATAATATATCATTATACGAGTATCTATATCATTCTAGTCAATTATAATATATATAGCTAGAGCAGTTATAGTATTATGTCATACGTCGTAGGCTTAGGTGTAAGTTACGAGTGTAAGGTGGGCCGGTGTGGTATGTGGTATGTGACATTATGTGGTATTTGTAATGTTATAATAATAAAACTAAAAAAATTATATGTTACGATGATAATATATAATTATATATATAATATATAAACGTTGTTATAGGACGTATAGCTTATAGCTATAGGAAGCAGATTAAAGGAGGGGAGGGGCGGGGGGGGGGGAAAATAAAAATGTTAATATTGGTAGAGAGTGCGCCCTGCTATATAATGTGTATGAATATTATCCCAACCCCAAGATTTAATAAAATAGCTATTCGGGCTAACCTAGTAGTAAGTACGTCTCTCTTGTGGCTCTCGGACAGAGGTACCCCTGCTGAGCAAGTTTTGTCTGAAAGTTTCGTCTCTCTGCACTCTGAGAATTTGACGTTGCGTTAGTTTCACTTTTACTTTCACTTTCACGTAGATCTATAACTCATCGAGGGACTGAGGGTCGACTGTTGGGTTTCGTGCGGGCTGCCAGCGCGGGGCACTGAGACGGTCCCAGTGCGCGGTGCAGCAGGAGAAGCTTCCGGAGGCGCAGCGCGCGGCGCGGTGGGCGCAGGGCGCGCTGCGGCCAGCGCGTGCGCAGCGCGCAGACAGCAGACAACGGAGAAGCAAGGAGAAGAACCAGAAAGCGAACGCCGCTCGACACGACGAAACACAAACAAGGCGGGCACAGAACCCCCACGGTGTCTAGACAACTGTGCTAACAACAATGATAGAAACAATAGTGCGTGATGAGCTCAGCCGGGGGTATGCTTTGTTCTTTGCGTGCTTGCACCTGCAGCACTGTCTGAACCGGAACTGGGAGGCGTTTGTTATTATAGAAAAAATGGCTCTCCATCTCCATCCATCCATGCCAGATGCCAGGGGCGGGAGGTGCAGGCGCGGAGCTGATTTCGATACCAATCAGTATTATTCTTTTTAATCTTTCACATATCATACAACTCACACCACACAACAGCAGAGTGTCTAGAGTCAGAGTCGAGAAACAGTGCCGGCGCCGAGGCGCTAGTAATTTAGCACACTTATATATATAATAATAATAATAATTTATACTGTGTGATACTGAATTTTAATAATATATTTAATAAATAAGTATTAGTTTAATAATATATAGCTTGCCCTTTTTTGGCTTTGCTAAACTTAACTGTTACTGGCTTTATTGATCGTTGTTAATGTTATTAAGTTGTTATATATATATATATAATAATAATTATATAATTTATTATAATAGTCTATATATATATAATATTATATATATATATATATATATATATATTAATGTACCGTATTGTTTTCATAATATATAAACATATAATATTGTCTGGCTTTTTGTTTGTGGTTTGTGTGGCGTTGGTATCAGTACCAGCAGAAGGTCCTGCTGACTGCTGACTCTCTGTACCTGTACCTACGAATGACAATAGCTCTAGACTAACGAAGGTGGAAGGTGGAGGGTGAGCGTCGCGCACTCTCCACTCTCCGCATATCGTGCACAGCACGCAAGCAAACACATCGGGTCAACCAAGATAAGGGGATGTCATCGGAGGGAACGGAAGGTGAGCGACCTGCACCTGCACAGAGGACTCGATCGTGTAAACTTATAAAAAATCCGGTTAGGGTTAGGGTTAGGGTTAAACCCCTTTTTTAATATATATATATATATA
>Ga0105055_10007628_pt1 | contig 14303 bp, 12 predicted proteins | sample BON03_FD_78090 | JGI IMG/M metagenome (GOLD analysis project Ga0105055, IMG submission 78090) | Freshwater microbial communities from Lake Bonney liftoff mats and glacier meltwater in Antarctica - BON-03 | ecosystem: Environmental > Aquatic > Freshwater > Ice > Glacier meltwater | place: Lake...
GTTTATTATCCTATCAGTTTGGAGTTGGGTTACAGTTGTTTTATTAATAATTTTACTAATACATCAAAAAAAGGATATTAAAATACCGAAAAAATGGCTTTAAGTCCAAAAATTAAATAATTTATGAAAGCAGCAAACAACAGATTACTAATTAAATGTGATAAAGATTTTAAAAATAATCACACATTTTCAGATGGAACTACAATAAAACTAGAAAGAAACGTAGAAAACTTAAACCACAGGGAAACGATGCCTGTTCAAGGGGTGCTGTTAGACACATATTTAGATGTTCCACGTGAATCATATATTATATTTCACCACAATTCAATTCACCCATCAAACGAAATATTTAATCATTCAAAATTAAATGGGGATGAAATAGCAAGTGGCATTGGGTTGTATGCTATTCCAGAAAGTGAATGTTATTTATGGAAAAAAGATGATTTAAGCGAATGGCTACCAATGCTAGGGTATGCTATTGGCGAAAGAGTTTTTAAGCCATATTTGGGTTCTTTGATTGGCATTGGTCATACTAAAATACCTGATACTTTATTTATAAAAACAGGCAAGTACAAAAACAAAATAGTTCACACAGTTAAGGCAGCAGACTATGAAATGGTATTTAGAGATACTAATGGTAAAGAAGAAAGGTTAATTAGATTAAGAACCTATTGCCCTAAATATAATGAAAGAGAAGAAATACTGTTTGAAGAAAAAGAATTAACAAAAGATTTGCTTAGTGGCAAACTTTTAGTAGGTTTGACAGAGATTAACTGCAAAAAATATGTCAAATGAGTGAACTAGAACAAGAACAAGAAAAAGCAAATTTAGAAAAAACAATAGCATTACTTAAAAACAAAATAGCTTCCCAAGAAGTTTTATTAAGCCTATATGAAGTAGATGGGAGTAGGAATTTATTTTACGCATTAAATAGAAAAAGCAATGAAATGGCACTTCTTTTAAATAAATACAACTTAACCGATATGGATTTATCGGCAAGTAATAAGGAATTTGAAAGATTAAAGGGTATTTGGGATAATAGCACAAACCTAGCAACAGCTTTAAAGTCATTAGAACAAACAAGTGGCGTTATCGGAGATAAAGAAAAAGACCTACAACCAAGATTTAGAATAAGCCCCGAAAGTATAGCTGACGAGGTAGGAGAGTTGGCGGGTAAAAAACAATAGTCTATGTACGAAAAAATAGAAGGTGGAGAAATAATTGACATTCAGGGACTTAAATGCAACTTACCGCCTATTGGTTATGTATATAATATTGTTACAAAAAAGCTAGATTTTATTGGCGTTCATAGGCGATCTAATGATGATATACATTGTTATTGGGAAAAGATACCATACCCATCATGGTACAAAGACACAATAAAAAAGTGGGATAATTACGATAAAATTAAGAAAGATGATGATGATGATTTTTATGATGAAAAACTAGAGAAGTTTAAAGCACAAGAATGGCATAGAAGGCTTAATGGGTTTTGGTATAGGAATAATGACAAAGACGTATTTATAACAGGATTTCACTATTACTATTTAAGTTATTGGCAAATTGATATTGGATTACCTAGTTTTAGGATGCCTGATTTAGAAAAGGCATACTTTATGGATTACTGTATTAAAGACCCATTGTGCATTGGCTTAACAGAGGTTACAAAAAGACGTTTTGGTAAGTCATTTTTTGCAGGGTGCTTTGCCACAGAATATGTTAGTAGAACCAAAATGACAAATAGTGGTATTCAATCTAAAACAGGAAATGATGCTAAAAAGTTTTTCTCAAAGACAGTAGTAAATCCATTTAGAAGGCTACCAAAGTTTTTTAGACCTGTTTATGATACAAGTTTAGGTGCTAATCCTAAGTCTGAATTAAGATTTCAAAAGCCGAATATAAGAGGTAAAAAGTCTGACGAAAATGTTGCAGATGATGAATTAGGTAGTTTAATTGATTTTGCTTCTGCTGATACAGTTGCTTATGACGGTCAAAAATTGCATAGATATGTAGCTGACGAGTGTTATAAAACCAATGAAGTTAATATATATGATAGGCACGAAGTAGTTCGTTATTGCTTAATGGATGATGAAGGTAAAATAATAGGCAAAGCATTATACACATCAACAGTAGAAAAATTAGATACAGATAAAGATGGGGTATCGGAAGCAGCTAAATTATTATGGGATGAAAGCAATCAGTTAAAGAAAGGGGAAGATGGTAAAACAATTAGCGGTTTGTATCGTTTTTTTATGTCTGCTAAAAAGACTAGAAACTTTAGCTTATATGGCTACCCTGACGAAGAAAAAACATTAAAGGCTATATTATCTGATAGAGAAACAGTAAAAAATAATCCACGATCATTGTCTGCTCGTATTAGGAAAGAGCCGTTAACAATTGAAGAAGCGTTTTTATCTGATAGTGATAAATGCGTTTTTAATACAATGAATATATCAAAAAGGAAACAAGAATTAAGAGATACTCCAATATTTAAAAGGAATGTTCTTTTTCATCGTTCAATTGAAGGTGTTGTTAGTTGGAAAGAAGTTGATATTATAAAGCAAGACTTTTATTGGAAAATAACACAATTCCCACCAATTGGTAGTGAAAACAAGCAAAAAAGAGTACAAGGATTAAAGATACCCGAAAGAACACATGACGGTGCTATTTCTGTGGATGGTTATAGTAATAGTCAAGGTGGACAAAAGTTTGGTTCAAGGGCATCAGCATGGATAGGAAGAAGGTTTGATATTTTAGACCCACATAATACTGGCAAGCCAATAGGTTGGCTTTATGGCAGACCTTCCATAAAAGATATTTTACACGAACAAATACTTTTAGCATCAGAATATTTCGGTTATGAAGTAGCGTATGAGCATAATAGTGATGATTACCTTTCCTTTTTTAGAGATAGAGGTATGATTAATTATTTAAGTAAATACCCATTATCAACAATAGACCCCAATAAAAGACAAGATACAGAAAGATATAGAGGTTTCCCAACAACTCCATTTAGCTTAACCAAGCAAGTAGATACAGGAATATCTTATTTTGAACACTATTGCTACCTTATTGATTATATTGAGTTGCTTGAAGATGCAGAAAAGTTTGACCCAAATGATAGAACAGAATTTGATATAACGGTTTCATTCTTAATGTTATTGGTTATACTTCAAGAGCCTGTTAATCTAAGAAAGAAGAAAGATACACCATTATTAAACGTGTATAGAACACCCTGATTCCAAAATAAAACAGTAAATGCTAATTGTTTGTTAAAATATTGTATATTCGTAGTGTTATTCTCGTGCAAACTTCAAGAGCTACGAAAATTATTAAAGAAGGTACTTTTAAATAAGTATGGCTCTTGAAGGTCGAAGCCACGTAGAAATACGTGGTTTTTTTCTGTTTTTAACCACAATGTCTGTACAGTTACGACTTTAAATAAAAGCAAACTTATTTGATAGTAGTATTGTGTTGGACTTGTACGGTACTATAATAGGAACAGCAAAAAGTGCTAGCAATGATTTACGCTTATCAACTAGCGACCTTCAAGATTAAAAAAAAGCTGTTGCCTCCGATTTAGGATTTCGGGAATCAAAGATAAGTTGAGTGATTGAACACTGTAATTAACATTCAATCAGTATTCTTCTAACTTGAAGGGATATAGAAGCTGTATTATCACTACATTAAAAATAAACTTTAACAAATATTTATTTGGTTTGTAAAAAAATACTATATTTGATTACCAATTGTGTTAAATGTTGGTTAAAATTAAAGCATTTTAAGTGGGTGCATCATCTAATATTAATTTCGGAGATACAAATGGTGGCAATGCTACCATGAAATCATTTCAGTTAATGGGCGACCCTTCTGAAAAGCTAAATAAATCCTACGGCAAATCGGTTTCCCAATACATACATTCTACAATTAGTGGAACAAATAGTTATTATTTCAAAAGGAATCAAAGGTTTTTGCTAAATAGACAATATGCCAATGGTAGAATTGATATGGCTAGATTCATGGATAGGCTTGAAATGAATGGAAAAGTAAATTATGTAAACTTAAATTGGAATTGTATAAAAATATGCAATACAATTATAGGTAGATTAGTAGGTGGGTGGGATAAAAGGAATGAAAAGATTAATGTAACAGCCGTTGACCCTGTATCTTCAAAACAAAAACAAGACCAAGCAGACGAAGCAGAATATGTTTTTGATAATAAAGAAATGTTAATGCAACAGCAACAAGAATCAGGAGTTCCACTTGTACCACAAGATCAGTTTGTTGCAGAAGATAAAGATGAATTAAGCGAATGGCTATTAGAATTTAATAGAACACCCGAAGAAATAAAGTATGAAATTGGCACTAACAATGTTTTAGCTGCTAACGGTTGGTTTGATACATTGAAAAATAAAATGCTACACGATAGCACACAAGTTGGTCTTGTAGGAACTTATACCTTTATGAATGATGAAGGTGAAATTATTATTGAATGGCTAAGACCAGAAAATATGTTTTATTCCAATTCGGATTATGATGATTTTAGAGATACTACATGGAGAGGAAGAATGTCTGTAATCAAAATTAGCGATTTGCGTAAAAAATATGGCAAAGACGGTGGTGGCGATTTAACAGAAGAACAGATTTTTGCAATAGCACAAACGGCAAAAGAATATAAAAGTATTGACCAAATTACTTGGCTTCAACAATGGGGTATGTCTTTAACAAGACCGTATGACGAATGGAATGTAGATACAATGGAGTTTGAACTTAAAAGTTTAGATGATGAAACATTTACAGTAACAACCACAAATAAGGGTAGTACATTAATAACCAAAGGTAAGTTCGATAAATTAAAGGCAAATCAAAAAATTGTCAAAAAACAAAGTTGGAATATTTATCGTTGTGTTTTTGCTACTCAATCAAATACTGTTTTAGAATGGGGGTTAAAAGAAAATATGATTCGCCCACAAGACCCTAAAGAAAGTGGTAATGTAGAATTTTCATATAGCTTCTTTATGCCACAAAATTACGATATGCGTAATGTGGCTGTTCCTGAAAAAATAGAAGAACCTCTTGACCAAATGATTGTTGTTAGATTAAAAATACAACAACTTGTAGCAAAAATGAAGCCAGCAGGTTCAATGATTAATATTGATGCACTTCAAGAATTAGATTTAGGACTAGGCGAATCAACAAAACCATTAGAAGCACAGAAAATATACGAACAATCAGGTACTTTATATTATAGAGGAAAGGATGCAGAAGGCAACCCAATACCTGCACCAATAACAGAACTTGCTAACGCAGGGTTTGTTGCACAAATGCAAGGGCTTGTTTCTTTATATCAATTTCATTACCAAGTATTAAAAGATGAATTAGGACTAGACCCTAACTTATCTCAAAGTATAGCAGCACCAAGAGTTACATCTCAAAATGCTGAATCTGCAATGATTATTACAGACACAACAACAGAACATTATTACAATGCTTATATAATGTGTATGCAAGATACTGCCAAAAAAGTAGCTTGCTTATTGAATATGAGTGTAACGCATGGTGCTAAAAAATATAGAGAACTATTAAAACAAGACGAGGTATCAGGAAGAAATTTTACAACAAAAATAAAGCTGTTACCAAATGAACAAGAAATGGCTAAGTTAGAAGCAATACTTAACGAAGCTATTCAAACCAATAAAGATTTTATTCTTTACATAGATCCTTTCAAACTAATGCGTGTTGCAAAAGAAAATTTAAAATACGCAGAACTTTTATTTAGACAAGCACAAAAAAGATATTTGAAAAGCCAAATGGAAATTGCTCAAAAAAATAGTGAGTATAATGCACAAATTCAAGTAGAATCACAAAAATCAAAATCACAAGCAGACGATGCACTAGAGGACAAAAAAAATGGTGCAAAAGAAAAACAGATAGTCCTTCAAGGGTATTTTGAGTTAATGAAAGCAGGAGTACAAGTATCATCTGATATAAGTGTTTTATTGGGTGAAGTTATAAAAGGAGTTGCTATACCATTGGCTTTGCAAAATAAACAAATGGAGCAACAAATTCAGCAACAAGCAATGCAACAAGAAATGGAGCAAGAAGAAATGGTTGGTCAAGAACAAATGCAAGAACAAGAACAATTACAATAACAATTTAAAATAAAGTTATGGCAGTAAGTACAATAATAGATGTAACAAGAGATTTTAACGCTGATGCGTTAGTTAAATTAGATGTTAGTGGGTGGGATTATATTGTAGTCCAACTTGTATCACCAACAGGTACGGTAACATTTAGTAGCACTAATGATAGTGGTGCAGTACAAGGCGTAATCGATGGTAACGCATCAACAGCTATCAATTTTATAGCAACACAAGGAACTAATCTTAATTCAGGTGCAGCAACAACTACGTTGGCTGCTAGTGGATTAGTGAGATTCGCTTCAATAGGATCATTTTTACAATTATCAGGGGCAGATTTGGTTACTTGTACTAAAATTCTAATACAGCTATATAAAATAAATTAAAACAAAACAATAATTTATGCTAGAAGAACAAACACAGACAGTCGATAACACGCAAGACGTAAATCTACCAAACCCATTTGACGATGCTAGTTGGGTAGAAACAAGCCCTGTTCAACAGTTTGCAGAAGTGCAAGAAATAGGCAGCGAAACGACCACAACAGAAACAGTTAGTACCGAAGAAGCAAAGCAAGATTCTAAAACGGATTTTAACACAGATGCCTTTGTAAAAGAAAACTTTGGCTATGAAAACTTAAATGAAGCTAAAGCAGACTTTGAAGAACTAAAAAAATTAAAGGGTACTTTACCTAAAGAACAAGAATTTGCAAACGAAGAAAGTAAAACTCTTTATCAAGCATGGCTAGAAGGTAAGACAGATGAAGTGTTAGACTATCTAAGTAATCAGAAAAAATTAAACAGGCTTGCATCAGGAGAAGTAACACAAGGGAGTGCAGAAGAAATACTTAAATTAAGTATTAAACAAAAAAATCAAAATCTTTCAGAAGATGAAGTAGATTTTGTATTTAATGAAAGATTTTCTTTGCCAAAAGAACCTACACTAAAGGAAGACGAATATGAAGAAGATTATCAAGCAAGAGTTTCAGAATGGGAAACAAGGATAAGTGCTATTCAAAAAAAGCTAGTTATTGAAGCTAAAATGGCACAACCTGAATTGCAAAAAACAAAAGGGGAATTAGTATTACCAAGCATACAAAAGGCTAATCAAATTACAGAGGCTCAACAGCAAGAAGAATTGCAAAAAGCAGAAGTAAATAGAAAAGCATTTGAGCAAGCATTAGAAAGTGAATATAAAAGTTTCAATGGGTTTAACGTGGCTTTCAAAGACGAAAGTGCAGGGATTGAAATTCCAATCTCTTACGTTCCAACCGATGAAGAAAAAAGTTCATTAAAAAATGCTCTTTCTGATTTTGATTCATCAGAGTATTTCGGCAATAGGTGGTTTTCTAAAGATGGTAAACCACAAATTAAAGAAATGATGGCTGATAAATATTTCTTAGAAAACAAAGACAAAATATTACAGAAAGTAGCAAATGAAGCAGCACAACAAATGAGGCTTAAAATGATTGCTTTGCAAAGCAATATTAATCTAAAAAACAACGGTCAACAACAAACCTTTATGCCTGATAACAACTTATCCGATATTGATAATTTGGCTAAAGCGATGTTTGCGGCTTAATCTAAAACAATTTTAAAAAACAATTTTAAATTTAAAAAATGTCAATACCTACATCAAACATTTTGCAACCTGGGGCAATTGCCAATGTTGCAAACAGGGCGTTAATAAGTTCATTGCAACTATTAACCCCACAGTCATGGAATCATTACGTTGAAAAATACGGTAACGAAGATTTCACACAATGGTTATCTACATTCGGAGGAATGGAAGAAGTAAAAAACCGAGATTTTTTTTGGTTTGAAAGCAGAGGAAAACTAATGTTAGCAGTTAATAGCCTTTCTGCAATTGTTGAACCAGCAGCAGGAGCAACTGTATCTATTACCGTTTCAGACGGGTACTTTGATAGCAATACAACTAACCCTATTAGAGTTGGTGAAACATTGCGTATCGCATCTTCTAATATAGAAGGTGAAGTATTGACTTTAAACGATGCAACTCCGGGTGCTTTTGTTATTACAGTAAGACCTAAAATTTCAACACAAGCATTTGTATCAAGTGGTTCTGCTAATTTATTGGCAGGAGAAACACTTTTACTTGCAGGTGATGTGGATGCAGGTGAAGCATCGGATTCAATTGTTGGTCAACAACATACGGATGTTAGGTACACTAATACTATCACCGAAATGCGTGAAAGTTGGTCTGCTACTGACCTTGCAGAAATGACAGAAGTTTTCTACAATCAAGGCGTTTCGGGAAGTTCACCTGTTGGTCAAGCAGGAACTTCTTATTACACCTTAAAAGGGTTGTGGAAAGCAAATATGCGTTTCAAAAATAACATGGAGTTTAAGTTAATGCGTGGTAATATTCAAAACAATACAGGATTAGGAAATTCCGTAGGTGCTAAAGGTATTATACCTCAAATTGAAGAAAGAGGTCAAACCGTTGGCTATACCGCAGGTACTTTGAATATTGCAAAATTGCATGAAATTACTCGTATTATGGATGTAAATGGTTGTGCAAAACAAAACCTTTGGTTACAAGACCTTTTCCAAAAACAAAACTTCTCCGATGGTATTTTCGCAGCTTACCCAGCAGGTGCTTTTGTATGGGGTCAAGGAGAGAAATCACAAGAAGCAAGTGTAGCTTATGGTTTTGAAAACTTCTTCATTGATGGTTATATGTTCCAAACTAAAAAGTATGGTAACTTTAACACAGAAGTTGTTTATGGTAAAACACCAACTACCGACTATTTCCGTAATTACGGTATCATTTGCCCTATGGGTGAAAGTAGAGATGCTAGAGATAGTTCTAAGGCGTACAAAAATATTTCTATTATGTATCAGAACCCTGTAAAAGGTGGAACGATAGGAAATGGAATTAGAGTATGGCAGCATGGAGGTGGTTCAGCAAATCCTACCAATGGTAAGATGGAAGATAAAGTAGAAATGATTGCGTACAGAAGCTCAAGAGTAGCTGGTGCGAATCAATTCATTATCGTAGAAGCAACATAGATAATAGGTTTCGTAAGTATATTAATGTAGGAAGGTAAAATCTTCCTACATTCTTTTAATCCTTCCGAGATGGGAGGGGGCAATTAAAAAGTAAAAAGCCCTTAATTTAATAACATAAAAATAAAAAAAAATGTCAAAACCAAAAAGTAGTACTACTCTTAGTAGTATTCAATCAACAATGTTAGGTCAAAGTCCTACACTAGAACAAATTAATCAAGCACAAGCAGAAAACGATTATTCCGAAATTGCAAAAAGCAATTCAGTAGAAGCCCCAAATGAATTTGTAATTTTTAAGTTAGTTAATACCAAAAAGAAAGGCAATATCTATGTTGATGGTATTAATGACACTATCAATCCTAAAACAGATAAAGTAGAAAGGATGCGATTACTTTCAGGTGTTGATACCCTATGGGTAAAAGACCAAAAGGATATTACCAAAGAGTATGTAGATAGCAATAGAAGGTCTTTAATGTTTGAGGGTAAGATATTGAGAATACCTTCATGGGACACAATCGCTATTGAATATGCTAGAACTTGTAGCCATTGTATTGATAATCCAAAAAGGCGTTCAGGTTCTAAAATGGAATTTTTTGAATGGAATCCTAAAAAACAAGCAGAAGAAGCATTAAAAAAGCAGCATTTTATGATTGATGCAATGCAAAAAGCATTATCAGTTCCCGAAGATATAATGAGAAAACACGCATTGTACTTAAATGTTAGCTTTATTGATGAAGTAGGCTTTCCTAAAGAAACTGCATCAATCAGAAGGGATTATGCACTAAAGGCACAACAAGACCCACAAAGATTTATGGAAACCTACGACAGCCCATTAGTCGAAATTTCATTTTTGGTTAAAAAAGCGTTAAGTGATTCTAAAATAGATATTGGCAGAGAAAGGAATAAAGCCTTTTGGGGTACAGGCAAATTTATTTGCTCAATACCACCACATCAAAATGTTCACGAATATTTGGTTGAATTTGCATCAGCAGGATCACCCGAAGCAAGAGATTTTCTTGAACAGCTAAGATTTTCAATTAAATAGCTTATTTACCCATTTTTCACAATCCCCTTAGTTTCTAAAAAAATTAAGGGGTTTTTTGTTTAAAAATTATTATATTTGATGAAGATTTAACAAATATTTACAATGACCGTAAACGAGGTATATCTACTTATTCAGTATATCGTAAATAAAAGCCAAAATGGTTACGTTACACCCGATGAATTTAATAGGGTTATTAACCAAGCACAGGTTTCTTATATGGATTACTTGTTAGGTCAATTTCAACAATATCAAGCAGGGCGACCTATCTCAAATGTTCAATTCGGTAATAACGAAACAACAAGGCAAAGAATTACTCCATTTATTCACCCTGCAACATTAACAGTAAATGGTCAAGGAGTAGCTACCTACCCAAGTGGTTACTTACAAACAGATACAATGTGGACTAGCAACTATAATAAGATAAAGTTCATACAGCAAGATTTTTTATCTAATTACATAAATAGCAAAATAGCACCAATAGTGGAAAACCCTATTTATATGATAGAAAAAGATGGGTTTAAATTTTACCCAAATAATATTGCTTCTGCAATATTAAATTATATAAAAGAACCAACGACAATAGTTTGGGGTTATACATTAGATTCAAATGGCTTGCCTGTATATAGTGTAGGAACAAGTGTAAACCCACAATGGCAGGAAGTAGATATGCTTGAAATAATTAGTAGAGCATTAAGAATGATTGGCGTTAATCTTCAATCAACGGTGGTATCTCAATATGCTAACGAAATAACTAAAACAGGACAGTAATGGCAATCATATCAAGGTATATATTATCGGAAAGAATACAAAGGGTTGTCTATAATGGGTTACCTTCCGATGATGCCACAATTACTATACCTATAATTAATCTTTGGATTAACGATGCAATTGGTGCAGTAGCTAAAAAAAATTATAATGATTCATTACAGTTAGACGGTATTGCTTATATAAATAACTCTTTTTATACTACGTACAGAAATTTAAGTGTTACAAAAGAAGATGATTTATGGAAAATATCTTTACCACAAATTCCACTAGGGTTAGGTAAAAACGAAGGTATTAGTACTGTACAATTTAAAAACAGTGGTCAAACGTCATTTACTGCAATACCAATAAGCGAAAATCAAGTTGGTTATATAGATACTTTAAAGTTTATACCCAACAAATTATTTTATTGGAATGAAGGAGAATATATTTATTTAAAATCAACAATATTATTAAATACATATACAGCAACAGTTAGAATGGTTAGTGGTGGCAATTCATCTGATTTAGATAGCACTATAAACGTACCCGATGATTATATTGGCGATATGATTAATTATGTAGTAAAAATGCTAATAACAGAAAGAAGCCAACCATTAGATACGTCAAACGATGGATTAGACTTAAAATAAATAAATTATGATAGCATTAAAAAACCAAGTAATAGTTAAGCCATTTATGGGAGATAGTATTAGTTTGGGAGGTATTATTGTTCCTGATTCATTTAAAAAAAGAAGTAACAAAGCAACAGTTATTTCAGTAGGAAACGGAACACCTAAAAGACCAATGTTGTATAAAAAAGGTCAAGTAGTTTATAATGTAAAAGATTACGGAACAGAAATTTTAAAAGATGGGGAAAAGCATTATATCATGGATATGGATGCTATACTTGCTTACGAAGATTAAAAAAATATAAAATGGCTTACCAATCTCAACAATACATTAAACTCGATTCGGTTATAAATAATTATCTTGACCAATCAGAACAAGGTGTACATAAGTATTATAAAATATGGCAAATTGCTTTTAGAGGACTAGAACAATTAGGGTTAGACTTTTTTTATACTGTTAAGTCTGTAAAGCTACCTGTAAATGCAAATAAAACAGTAGAACTTCCATCTGATTATGTTAATTATACAAAAATAGGAGTGCTTAACGGGAATGGCGAAATATCAGCATTGACTTATAATAATAACTTGACAAATTACGCTGATTTATTGCCCGATAGACTAGCAAAAACAGAAGATAATTCTCTCTTTTCATATTATAATTCACAAGCACCTGCATTTTATAATTATTGGGATGGATCAGGATATGGAACGGTATATGGTTTGCCTAGTGGTGGTCAAAACATTGGGTCTTTTAAAATAGATAATGCAAATAACCTAGTTGTGTTAGATGGCAATTTTGGTTATGATTATTTAATGATTGAATATATTTCAAGCCCAAAAGAAGGCGAAGATGTGGTATTGCCAGTTCAATTTAGAGAAGCATTAATATCTTATATAGCATGGCAAGACATAGCCTATATGCCCAATACAAGGAAAGGTACTATAAGCGATAAGCAACAAAGAAGAAATAATTTTTATAATGAAAGAAGATTGGCAAACGCAAGGTATAAACCGTTGTATTTAAATGAGGCTTATGAATGGTCGCAAAAAAACACCCGAATAACTGTAAAATCTTAGTATAAATGCCAAACATAAATAGAAATTTTACAGGAGGATTAAACTTAGACGACCATGAATATAGGTTGCCCGAAAACTCTTATTCCGATGCCTTAAACGTAACAAGAGATAGTCAAGGAGAAGGGCAAGATGGTGTTTTAGCAAACATATTGGGTAATACATTAGTTTCAAATTCATTACCAACAGGCGTTAATAAAATAATTGGTGGATTTGCAGATAAGATAAGAAATAGGTATTATTATTTTAATTGGAATAGCACAGGTCTTAATGGCATTTACTACTACGCACAAGACACAAATACAATTACAAAAGTATTATTAAGTAAAACAGATAGTGGTGGTATTGATATTCTTAAATTCAATCCATCAAACAAAATATATGGGGTAAATATAATTTATAGAGATGGATTTGAAGGAGATTTACTTTATTTTAATGATGGGTTAAATGAACCAAGAGTAATTAATGTTATTCAAGTTTATGGAGTATGGCTAGAAGAATATATTTCTTTAGCTAAAGCACCACCAATAATGCCTGTTAAGCCTGTATATGAAAACGATACAGCTAGTACAGTAATAAATACAACCGTGCTAGATGTTATAAAAACAACAAATAACAATGCTTTTAGTGGTGGTATTACAACAGACTATGTTCCATTTGATACAATATCATCTACATTATTTTCAGCAAGTGTAGATAAAACAGAATTTACATATACAGGAGTAGCACCTATAACATTATTATTTAACCCTGTTATTGGTGTATTTTATAATTTTGCAGGTGGTAGTGGGTATGTTGAATTTACATTAGTTAAAAACGGTGTAGCTATAACAGGTTCTTCACAAATATTTAATGCAGGGTTTGGTGGTGGAACTTATAGTAAATCAGTTAGCGTTTCATTAGTGACGGGTGACGTTATTAAAGTAAAATTATTTAGCACTTATGTGTTTGGTTATCCAACAGCTTTTTTTGTTTTACAAGGTGGAACTTTACAAGCCGTTGAGCAAACAACAACAAGTAACGCAAAAGTAACTGTCAATAATTTAAGGAACTCATTATTTCAATTTGCATATAGATACGTTTATACCAATTTTGAAAAATCAGTATGGAGTTCAAGAAGTGTAGTTCCATTACCCAATCAGCCAACAGGACAATTAACAGAAGATATATTTACAAACAATGCTAGAATATCACTATCAATGAGTAGTGGTGGGTTAGATGTATCTAAAATAGAAGTAGTATTTAGACAATTTAAAGATGGCACTACAAGCGATTGGTTTTTAATAGATTCATTTAATAAAGCAGAATTAGTAATACCAAACAATGATATTTATACATACAAGTTTTATAATGATGGGCTTTATCCATCAGTTGATGTTTTAGAAATATTACAATTGCAAGACTTAGTACCACAAAAAGCAAATGCACAAGAATTAATAAACGGTAATACTCCAATTTACGGAGGCATAACAGAAGGATTTGATAAAATTATTCCCGATATTTCAGTAAAACAAAATCAAAACACAGGTGGGTTTTTCTACGATTACAATGGATTACTTTTCTTTGCTGCTATAAACGGGAATGATTCAGCAGCACAAGGAACTACAATGAAAGTTTACCTTTATGGAACAGGGGTAAA
>Ga0105055_10007634_pt1 | contig 14286 bp, 10 predicted proteins | sample BON03_FD_78090 | JGI IMG/M metagenome (GOLD analysis project Ga0105055, IMG submission 78090) | Freshwater microbial communities from Lake Bonney liftoff mats and glacier meltwater in Antarctica - BON-03 | ecosystem: Environmental > Aquatic > Freshwater > Ice > Glacier meltwater | place: Lake...
ACTAATGGAACTTGGAGAGTGCTTGGGTTAAATCATGAAGGTTTTTCTTTTTCTGGTCAACCAACTGCCGCAGACGACGGACAACTTCATCGCTTAAGCCAGAACTGCTTTCCATATAGTTACTTGAATTAGATGGACTTTTCTTCCTACTGTTGCTTCTCTGATCAGGCACATTAACACAATCAAGCATCTGTGAGAGAGGCTTCTTCGAAGAATGAGGGTTCCGCCCCTGAACTGGAGTATGACTAGGTGACGACGGTAGATGTTTATTTGATGAAAATGAACAGCGCTGTGAATAGTTTCTTTCCTCGACAACTTTCCTAGCCTCAGAAATCTCAAACTCATCATCAAAAGACACGCTGTGAGTCGTGATCAAATCACCCGTAGAGCAAATTTCCGCGCGTGTTCCAATCCAGTCTAGAGCGCTAGTACTATGCATGGTTTTTGGATCGTGGAAAGATCGAGTTTCTTGCTGCACTGATTTACATCGAAGTGTCTCCACTGCAACCAATCGTTCACTCGGTGATCTTTTAATGGTCGACTTCCGAGTAGCCCAGGACTTTTGAGGAGCGTTTGACTTTCGATTCTTCTCTGGGGTTTTCAAAATTTTGTTTGACGAAAACGTGGGTTTTAAATCTCTACATGTAGAAGTTTCTACGAGTGCTATTTGCCTTGCTGGCCCGGCACTATACTTGCAAATATCCAGTTCTTGTTTTATTGTGGCAGTATTTTCTTTAGCATAACGTGATCGATGTAACGTGGAATAAGACCATTCTCTAGATCTCGACGTTACACTGGGAGAAGATCCTATTTTATTATCATTGAGCATCAAGAGCGAAGGAATCCAGTCCATTATTTGTTGACGAAGTTGAGGTCGTAGGGAGATCACTGGGTTGTCGTTGAATCGTAGCTCCGAGAGGCATTTGCAGCAAGACATGGGGCGAAAAGCTATTTGCTTATCAATTATGTTGTGGCTTATATCTAAATGCTTCAGACTAACCATTAGTTCTACGCCCACAATATCATACAACGAATTATGAGAAACATTTATAGTGACCAACTTGTTTGCAGTTGTATGAAGACCTCGCAGAGAAACGAGTTTATTAAAACTCGCATCGAGTTCTTGCAGATTAACCAATAATGAGAGGTCGGCAAGATCGGTCAAATTGTTATGAGCTACAGTCAGTACACATAGCAACTGAGGTAGGAAAGTTACTGAGTGAAGGTTATTGTAAGAAAGGTCCATGATTCTAGTGGATTCTGATACAGTAGTCTTGGACATCTCTCTTTCACCTAAAGATCGACCTTGGAAATTAACTCTATCAATGTCCTCGTAATTAGAAACGTCCTCTTCGTCCACCATGCCTTCAAACACTCTTTGTTTTCTAGGACTGCTTCTTGGCGTAAACCCGAAACTGAATCCTGTCCCTGAAAAGTGATCCGAATACTGAAGTGGCACTGTGTCGTATACTGTTTTGACTCTAGACCTTGAAGCGACAGGCTGCATTTCTAATATTATAGATTGTGCAACCCTTCAGATAAAACGGGTAATTCGATGGTCTAGTAGACCCTAAATACACATAAAAAATCTTGCGAGCGAGTTTGCGACAAAAGATGGATCAAGTAAAGTCGCGGCTGCTAGATAGTATTGGTAATTGCGATGGTCTTGAAGATTTGCAGCAAATCCTCATTGCAGAGCTTTCGAATGTTTCAAAAGCAATTCATCATGAAAAGATTTGCCAAAGTAGTCCTAAAAAGTTGATTATTGTGCACTTTAACGACGTTTACAATATAGCCAGTCGTGAAACCGAGCCCGTTGGAGGGGCTAGTCGATTCAAAACCGCAATTAACCAATACAGAAAAGGCGGCTCCAAGTACACTGAAGGCATTGACCCAGTGATCCTCTTTTCTGGCGATGCTTTCAACCCATCAACGCTATCGGTGGTTACTCGAGGAAATCACATGGTGCATATTCTAAACAGTTTTGGTATTGACGCTGCCTGTTACGGAAATCATGATTTTGATTTTGGGATTGAGCAGTTGGAAGAGAATGCCAATGCGAGCAATTTTCCTTGGCTGATATCCAATGTGGTTTTGAAACAAGATAAGAAACCATTGGCAAAAGGTTTGAGTAAATTGGTTGTAGAAGCAAGTGGGGGGATCAAGATTGGGCTGATGGGACTGGTAGAACATGCGTGGTTGAGCACATTGTCAATGGTGGATGAAGACGATGTAATTTTCGAGGATTTTGTTTCCTGTGGACGAAGAATCGCAATGGAATTGAGGAATCTAGATGGCGTAGATATCGTGATAGCACTAACACATATGCGAATACCTAACGATACGCGGTTAGCGAAAGAAGCAGGTGATTGTATTGATATTATATTAGGTAAGTTGTTGATTTCAAGAAAGAGATGTTTGCTTATATAAACAGGGGGACATGACCATGATTATTTCAAAGACACCATTAACGATACTTTTGTGATTAAAAGTGGTACTGATTTCCGTGAGTTTTCAGTAGTCAATATTGAAGTGAGCGACACAGTCAAGGTGGTGGATAGTGAGCGTGTTGAGATTAATTCGTCAGTCGTGGAAGATGAATTCCTGGCCGATGTAGTATCTTATTTTGACAAGAAAGCATCTGCGGACGAAACGAAGATCATTGGTGAATCATGCGTTCCCATTGATGCTCGATTTGCTTTCATTCGAACGTGTGAGACAAACGCCGCCAATTTCATTGCGGACATTATGCGCGTAGGATGTCAAAGTGATATTGCCATTCTTAATTCTGGAACTATTAGATTGGATGATATTGTTCCACCTGGCGTTTTCACTCTCGGTCATTTAAGAGGGATGCTTCCTATGGCCGACGAGCTCATCGTGCTGTCGATGACAGGAAAAATGCTTCTCGAGGCTTTAGAGAATGGGGTGAGTAAGTACCCACAGACTGAAGGTCGATTCCCATGTATCAGTGGGGTCACCTTCAAATTCGATTCCAACAAACCTCCTCACAGCCGGGTAGTCGAGAGTAGTCTTGATCCTTCGAAAACATATACAGTTGCAACTAAAGCCTATTTGGCGCAGGGGAAGGATGGCTATGATGTTTTCACTCAAGGTTCTGTCATAAGAGACGCTGAAGAGTGCCCTATGCTTGCCATTCTAGTGAGGAATCATTTCCTGACGATTTCCGCCATCAATGGATTCGCCATGCCCAGAAAGATTGCCAAGAAATCAATCGATCAAGTTGTCATGAAGGCAGCAATGAAGTTCAAACATATGAAAGAAATTTCATGCGATAGCTACTACAAAGTAAAACCCATTGTGGACGGTAGAATTATTAACATCGCAAATTCAAATTGACAATTCATCGATGTTTGAACCCAATTTTAAGTATTATTCATTTGATTTCAGTAATTACATATGTTATTAAATTTAAGACCCATCAAAGAATTGTTCCATTGACGGAGTTTCCACTTCGATCGGAATTTGCCTCAAAACTATGCATGGTCAAAAGATAAATCAATTATACAAATTAGATTTGGTGTGATAACAAAAAAATCGGTTTTTCCTTCTGGACAGGATATTTTCACAAGATGGAGCATAAAGAGGCTGGGAATTCGCTTTTTTCAAGCGGGAAGTATGAAGATGCTGTCGTTGAGTACTCGCAAGGATTGCTAGCATCGCCCGACAAGGAAGTTACGTTGACACTACTTTGCAATCGCGCTGCGTGTCATCTTAAATTAGATCACTTCGAAGAGTGCGTTTTGGACTGTAACATGGTGCTTGAAAAGGATCCTGTTAATGCGAAGGCACTTTTCAGACGAGCACAAGGACATATGGGGGTTATGAAGGTAGAAAAAGCTTACAGCGACTTGAAGATGCTGCTTGATGTCGACAAGACCAACAAAGCGGCCATTGATCTAATTCACAAAGTTCGATCGATGGCACAGGATATGAATTCCACCTCCAACCAGACCATGGCCTTGATTGACAGCATTCCTAGTATGGCAGATGAGCTTCAACGTGGTAAGTGAAAATGATATTGATTGCATCACGTAGCTCATCCTTTTTAGATAAGAATCTTCGTCGAGTTCTCGGTTCAGTGCTGGAGGACGAGCATTTAGCATTAGCGATCACGAGGGAGGGTGCTGGATCTAAACTGTGGGATATGAGGCAATCTAGTCCTCTCTCCATAAAGGTTCTCTCAAAACTGGCAGAATTTCCTACTTGTTTCGGTTCCATTTTGAAAGTTGTGGACCAAACCGATGTGATGAAGATAGTTCACGGGGAGGGAGATTATTCAGCTATGGAAGAGACCTGTCGTGCGGCTGCCCTCAATATGCTGTGGAGATTGCTCAAGCACGAAGACAACGTCTCTAGCCCTGACTACATAAGACAACTGGATGAGAAAGCAGTGGTCAAGACTATTGTGGAAGCATTGGGATCTGAAACAGAGTCTATTCGAAGAGTTGCAATTGAAGCCAGTGTGAGGGTGTGTACTGATATGAAGTCTCGTTGTGTGATGTTTTTGGAGAGTGGTGGATTGGCGGGTTTGTCTAGTGTGATACTAGGTGACCTCGGACGTAATGAGCCGATTCAACAAGCATCAGTAGTTCTTGGTCAGGTTCTTCCGCCACTCAAGGATGATGGTCTCATTAAGAAGCATGCATTGGGGTTTTGTGCAGATTTGCTCAAGTCAACCGATGTTCACGATCAGATACACGGCGTTGCCTGTCTCGATGCGATCATTCTTGCCAATAGAGATCTGGGATATGCTTTAGTAGACGAAGATAAGCTCCTAGAAAGCCTGAAGGTGATTTCGCAGTATGGTACCGAGAGAGCCCAAGCGTTAGTCATTGACATTTACTCCCATATCGCCAATTCAGAAGAAGGGCGGAGTCTTTTAGCAGGAGATTGTACCGACGCACTGCAGATTCTTGTACATTGCAGCAATGTTGATGTTCGCGCTTCGGCAGCAGTGACACTAGCCAAGTTGAATGCTCTGGATTTTGACGCGTCGTCGGACAAAGGAATGATGGTTTTATCATCAGTGGTAGGACTTCTTTCAAAGAAGGCCTCTGTAGAAGAACATAAGAAAGGGGTGGAAGCTATTTCTTTCGTGATTACTGATGCAGAAGTGAAGATGATGTTAACTACAGGAAAAGGAGTGCCGCTATTGGAAGAATTGATTCAACTAGCATCCCGAGAGAAGTCTACTGCGAAGGAACCGTATGCTTTTGGTCTGGCGTTTATCTTTGAGAACCTGACAATGTCAGAGGACGACAAGAAGAAAGAGAAACTGAGAGAGATGGAAGTTACTGCAGAGCAATGGGAGCAATTCGAGAAGTTAACTAAAAGCCAGACTCGCAAATCCGGTCAAATTGATCCTGCCGAGAATGTGAATTTCAGGATTCAAGCTTTTGTGGATGCCGAAGGTGTTTCTGGTCTTCGATCTCTTGTTGTCAATGGAGGCAGTGAGAAAGTATGTGAATCAGTATCAAGGGCGTTTTGCAACTTGGCTTCCGTGCAAGCTGTCAGAGGTAAGATGCTTGCACAAGGTGCAGCCAAGGCGCTTTACCGTCTAACGAGCACAGGATCTAACAACTGCAAACGCTTTGCTGCACATGCTTTAGCGCGTATCCTTATCACAACGGATCCTCATGTTTTGAAAGACAATGACATTATGGATGCGATTGGACCGATGGTGTACCAAGTGAGACATAGCGACGAGGAACTGGTAGTGTTTGAATGCTGTATGGCACTCACCAACATTGCTACTGTGAGTTTAGAGGCGAAACAGAAACTAGTCAAGTGCAATGCTATCCCTGCTTTCGAATATGCCCAATACTCTGAGAATCTGCTAGTTCGGCGAGCTGCTACTGAAGGTAAGTTGTTTATTCTTTCTTTGTTTATGTTTTATTAAATTTTGTATAGCGTTGAACAATTTGATTCCTACGGATGAACTTATTGAGTGGCTTTGTAAACCTGAAAAGTTGCGTTTGTGGATGATGTTTTGCCAGGCGTTTGACGAGGATATGCCTACCGCATGTGCAGCAACAGGTGCACTGGCCAACCTCGCCATTGATGAAAGGTTAGGAGAGGCGATGGCCAAGAAAGAAGACTCGTTAAAGATCCTCATTGAACTCGCCACTTGTGGGAAATTGGATTTAGAACATCGAGCCGTTGTGAGTTTGCTGTACTTGATAGATTCATGGCCAGGAGGAGAAGGGAAAAACAAGCTGATTGAGGCAGGTGCTGTGAGCGCGTTTGAAAAAGTGGTGCGGGACTATCCTGACAGTGCAGTGGCGCAAGTTGCCAAAGATGGATTGGAAGTGCTCAACAAGTGATCTTCGTTTTTTGTGAAACACAGCTAATGACATTTTAACAACTAATTACATTAATAATTTTAAGTTCATTATTATGAGGAGACAAGTTGCTGAGCGACCCAATCCAATCCCTCATTAAGTCCGGCACCTGTGAGTGCGCATGCTCCTTCAATGTGCCATGGTCGTCCTTTTATATTATGCAGCTCTAAAGCCGCCGTGAGTTCCGCAGCAGTCATTGCATTTCTAACATCTTGCTTATTGGCCAAAACAAGAATTAAAGCCCGCTGCAAATCCTCGTGTTCCAGCAGTAGCTTTAGTTCCTTTTTTACTACATTAATTCTGTCCCGCTCAGTGCTATCAACCACCAATAGAACGGCATGTGTGTTTGTGAAGTAAGTCGCCCACGTCTTTCTTAGCGATTCCTGACCCCCCAGATCCCAACACTGAAAACGCACTTTGCCTCGTCGAACCTCCTCCACGTTGGATCCGATCGTCGGTTGGGTCGAGACTACTTCCCCCAAGTGCAGCTGGTACAAAGTAGTGGTTTTCCCTGCGTTATTAAGACCAACAATAATGACCTTGACTTCTTTGTCCCCTTGAAAGATGCTACTCCATAAAGACAGGACGGAGGAGTAAACTAAGCCCATACACACGAGACGCTCCGAAACACAAGAAAAAAAATTATTATTTCGATTTTTGCCATAGCGCTTCTTATGAACACGAATAAGTGAAGCATGAAATGTGAATCGTTTGTATTTATTTTAATTCAAATGCACAAAGTATACTGAATATGTGAACTGTAGCATGCATGAATTTTGAATTCCTTTTTCCTCAACAATATTTATTTAAACTCAAACCGGTTATGTGAACTGCAGCACCATTTTCGAATTACTTTTTCATAAAATTCTCCGAAAGTGTGAGGAAGTTGGCGAACATTCCATTGGGAAGCTTCTCAAGTGCCTCTGGTGTGCCTTGTTCCACAACAGCTCCTTGATCAAGGATGAATAGAGAGTCGACATGCCTGAAATTCGACAAGCGATGAGCAATAGTAACAGTGGTCATCTGCTTTCCTGACTTCTCAAACATGTATTGAATCGCTTCTTGTATTTGAAACTGCGATAGTTCATCTAAGGCAGATGTTGCTTCATCTAGTAAGAGGATCTTGGGCATGGCTAAAAGAGCTCTGGCCAGACATAATCTTTGTTTCTCGCCTCCACTTAAACTTGATCCGTTAAAACCAATATGGCTATCCAGCTGTTTCGGGAATCTTGTTTTATCCATGAAGAGATCATAACAAGAAGCGAGTTTAAGAGCTTCCGGGATTCTATTTTCTAACTCCGAATCTGATGAACCTTCTACTCCATACAGCAAATTGCCACGCAAGGTGCTAGTCGGAAGATGGACATTCTGAGACACTAAGGCCATTTGCTTCCTGAGCCACATGGGATTGTAGTTGCGGAGAGGCTGTCCTCCAAGTTTGATCTCTCCAATAGCTGGATCATACAACCGCAACAGCAATGCAAGAATAGTTGACTTTCCGCAACCAGATGGGCCTAATATTCCAATTTTGCTACCTTGTGGAATACACAAACTTGCGTTTTTCAATGCAAAGGTGTCTGGTTTCGTCGGGTAAGAGAACGAAACATCGTCAAATTCAATGGACCAATCAGTGAGTTCAGTCATTGTTTCTATTGGAGGATGAAGTATTCCTATGGATGATTGGCGATGCAGCAGGTCATAGATACCTTCAATGGAATCAAGACATTCCAAAAGCTGCTCCCATGTGTCATATGCTTCATGCGCTAGCCCAACAACTCTATGCGCGGTACTTGAAAAGGTTGCCAAAGACCCTGGATGCATTTCACCTTGCAAAACCAATCTTGAAGCCAAGAACAAGGAACCTATATCAATGAATTTCGAAAGCGCAGATCTAAAAAAACGAAACCATCGGGAGACTTCAGCAGAATTGCTTTTTGTGGTCAAGACCATTTTCAACCTATCTGAATATTGCTGGGATTCCTGAAGCTCCCTTCCGTAACATTTCAAGGTTTTCATGGCCTCAGGTTGAACGATGGTCTGCATAATATCTCGGAATCCACTCACTCCTAGATATTTGTTAGTCGTTTTAGTTTTGTGAAGTAAAACCAGTTGCTGGGCCTTCGTCCACGTATCTACTCCATGTTTTGCCAACAGAAGACCGAATATGATGAAAGTGAGTTTCTTACTGGCAACATACATCATTGTCAAATTTGTTACCATTGCGGATAGGGTTGACATCGCGTTTACGGGGAACTTGAATAAAGTAGTTAATGTTTGTCCTACATCTTGAATCGATTCACGAATACTGTATGTATCATTCAATTCGAAAAACGCCATATCTTGAGCAACTAGGGATGAAAACATCTGACTCTTGATATCAAGAATAAACTTTTCTGTTCCCAAGCTTTCTGCTCTTTTAGCAGCCAAGAATGATAATTCTGAAAGAATCTCAGCAATGAAAAGCGATTTCAAAATAGATATCATCCCCAAGGACCAAGATTGACGATGGTTGGACGCCTGCGACAGTTTGGTGTAGATGCTTGAAATCAACCTAGCCATACACTGCTGCTTATACGCTTCCAACATACTCGAGAAAGATGACAGCACAGTAGCCACGATTATCATAGGTAGTGGCGATTTGACATCACGAAATAAGGCCACCGTTTTTTTAGCCTGAACCCAACGACGACTTGTCAAAAACTGGCGACTCTTATCACAAGTATTTCCCAAGACATCAGACACATTGACATCCGGACAACTTAATTTAGCAGTTTCAAAAACCCAATTTGAATGACTGATAAGATCACTCAAGTACACTGCCATCTCGTGATCTCCTTGTTGCTGGATGGAATTTCCTTTACTAGCTTTCAATTCATTCATAGTTCGATTCATTTCAAAAACGAGCGAACGAGCACTCAACATCACACCAGCAGAAAGTATCTCATCATGCTCACAGCAATCTGCTACTTGAGTTACTCGCCGAAGCAGCGACAAAACATCCACTTTTCCGTTTTCCTTTGTCAAGTCCTCTTCCACTTGAATCATTGTTCGTCTGAGCTCTTTGCGCATCTGCAAAATTTCGTCGGTAACCCAATTATCCTCTCTAGTGACTTGCTCTTTTCTTGACAGAAAAAACAAAGTTACTACCAATGCTGCACCAGTGATCCCGCCGAACCGATTGACAACGTCCTCTAGGTTTCCTTGACCTGCCATTTTCAAAAACGACCATATACGTTTACGAGACCGCAATAATAAAACCAAAACAACTGCCTGCAAAGCCCTTGATGAGTTCTCGGAATTTGTGCCCATTTTGAAAATGAACGGAGTTCTTTTGGGAATGTATTAACAATGTACCTGGTATTTAAAAAGAGTGGTGACGAATGCGCGTTTGGCAGATTGTGGCATTTTGAAGAATCATTGTTTGAACGATTGGAAATCAGACACTGAGTCTGAATTTAGATGATGAAGAAGCGGAGTTTAAGTTGTGAAGAAATTACGGAAGTTAGTAGGGGCAATAGTCATCCGATGAACGTGAAGCCGATGGGCCAACGATGGTTTACAGATAGTTTAGAGAGCGTCTTGAATAGAGCATCAGGGTTAGGAACATACTTTTGTTGCCTGTCAGAAGATGAACTTTTCGCGATCCTTTCGTGGCTCGATGTATCGTCACTCTCGAGTTTGATTTGTACTAGCAGACTCATGAGAGTATATTGCTTCACAGATAGTATCTGGAAGGATCTTTGCTTGAATACTTGGAAACCAGATGCTGAGTTTGAATTCGAGGGAACATGGCGTGGTATTCTGATGGGGAATAATGGTCTTGAGATAGAGATGTCCTATCCTGTGGTATTCTCTGATGCGCTGTACAAGCCGTGGCAGTATGCATGTGCTGATATTCAAGACAAATGGTTAGAAAAGGAAACTGTCACTCGAGTTGGAAATTCTATCTCTGTAGATGAATTCGTCTCTCGATTTGAATCGCCTGGAATCCCACTTGTGATCGAAGGCAGTATCGACTGGGCTTGTATTCGAAATTGGCGCTCACCTCGCAAAGGTGTATGCTGCATAGGTGACTATGGGACACGAAAGACATTGGTAAGAGTAGGACCAGTCGATATGCGATTGACTGATTTTCTCAAATATGCTGCGAAGCAAAATGAAGAATCTCCTCTTTATTTGTTCGATTGCAAATTTGTAGAAAACCTTCCAGGCATCAGTGATGAGTATCAAGTTCCCAATTACTTTAAAAATTCGGTCGAGCATCCAGACCGAGATCTGTTGGAAATGATGGGAAACGATCGACCAGACTATAGATGGCTCATTGCTGGCGCGGCAAAAAGTGGTAGCAAATGGCACATAGATCCCAACGGGACTCATGCTTGGAATGTGACTGTCAATGGAAGTAAGCGATGGATCATGTATCCTCCCAATACCCCACCACCAGGCGTAACTCCCAGTGATGACGGAGGTGACGTAACTGCACCTTTGTCCCTAATGGAGTGGTTCGTGCAGTTTTATCACACTCAGAAACATCCTGTTGAATTTACGTCATATCCTGGAGATATTGTTTTCGTTCCGGCGAAATGGTGGCATTGCGTTCTTAATTTAGAACCGTGTGTTGCAATCACCCAGAATTATATTTCGTCAACTAATTTGAGAGCTACATTGGACCTTTTGAAGAACTCGCCCCATTTAGTATCCGGTATTCCTGATCATCGACAGCCTGAATTCCTATTTGAAAAATTTGAAGCATCACTAAAAGAACATCGTCCTCATTTATTGGATGAGATTAGAGAAATGGAAGAGAAAGCCCAGGCTGAAAAGCAATTCAAGTTTTCATTCTTCTCCTAAAGGATTGGGAGTTTCTAGATTTTGGAACAGATCTTTACAAATGAGAAGTTTGAGTCCGTGCACCAATTTCCATTCATTTTTCACTCAAGGTGAGAGTGGACTCCTTCTTTCCTTTTTTGGTCCTGAATCTTTGGTCTATAATTTAGTTATTTGCGTTTTTAAAATTTGAACTAGAATTAATCGTGAAGATCACCTTTTTAAACACAACCAACATCAATTTCTCTAAAATATTACAATTAGTAGATCGAAGCCATTGAATGCTACTTTCTTCAAAAATAAGAAAACAAGTATAATTCTGAAAGAAAAGAGCCCAATGGTTATCCGTGAGGCAATCAAAACGAAACAACTTTCTGTAGTTTTACATCCAATCCCAACGTAAAAAGTCAATATTGTCTCTTCAATAAAACAGTCACATACTTTTGGAATCGACTTGTCAGACAGAATAGATCGGGAGGGATCATCCCATACATGCAAAGTCTACTAACATGAAAATAATACAAATTCAAAGTAGAGGAAAGCTGGATCAATAATACCTTATATTGGTATTCACCAAGAATTAACCCATCGAATTTTCAAAAAAAGTATAAGAGATAAGGGAAGGTCCCCGCAACGTAGCGAGCTCTTTTTGATGAATGTGGTCCGCGAGATCGAACGTCTGAATGAACGTGAGCTTCAGAATGGCGTTTCAAATACCAAGGGATCTTGGCATTACGATTACACTGACACAAATTGGGTGTTCGTGGGTAGTCTTGAGAAAAACCTGTCAGAAGGTGACGTGATTTGCGTGTTTAGCCAATTCGGTGAGATCGAAGACCTGAATCTGGCTCGTGATGAGGACACGGGAGAAAGCAAAGGGTTCAGCTTCGTCAAGTTTGAGGCGTGGGAGAGTACTGTGCTTGCAGTTGACAATATGAATGGTGTCGAGTTAGTAGGGCGAACCATTAGAGTAGACCATGCGAGATACGAACCTCCGAAGAAAAAGAAAGGAGAGTATATTGAAGCTTCTGTTGGACACGCATATACAGATCCAAGTAAAATTGAAATAATGGGAGAATTTGATATTCATCAAGGGGTTGAGGTATTCAAACGGGATAAAAAAAACAATAAAAAGCACAAATCGAAGAAAGCAAAGAAAACCAAACTTTCTAACAATAAAAGATCGCCAGATGATGCTTTTTCTGATGTTGCCGAGAAAAGAAGTCGCATTGCAGCACTTTCAAATGCCCCTGCAACTTCATGGAATGGGTTGTGAACCGCAGCTTTATTGTTTTATTTAGTACACAGCTTGATTATTTTGTCTCATATATATTATACATCTTCTTCTTCTATGCTATCGTCCTCTTCTTCCATCTCCTGGTCAAACTGATCGAAATCATCGTAATCGTCGTCGTCAGTTTCAAATGCATCTGGAGACATCGGAGTTTTACGAGATCGGGTCACTTCCAAAGTTCTTTGTTTCTCCCAGTATTTTTTCTTTTGGCAACGTTTATATGCTCGTTGAATCATAAGAACAGCACGAAGCTCATTGAATACAGAGAAGCGTTTCGTTGTAGCTTTATTTCGCCCCATAATCCCACGATATGTCTTTTGAATCAAAGTGGCTTTGGTGGATTGCTTGGAAGTGAACTTCGTGGAGAAAAGACTCGGAGCGAATTTAAACTTTTGGGTCAATGTGAAAGGTTTAGACTTCTTACTTTGTTGTAACGAAGATATCAGGGCCTCCAAGAGCGATGTATCCCTGCTTTCATTCACAACCGAATTGGAATACATTATCGCATCCCTCATGAAAGTACTATGCCCAGTCTGAAGATACCCGATGGTCCAATGAAGCGAACCAACGGAATAGGAACTATTAATCTCCAGTATATCAACGTCCACACACGATGAGAATTCGGGCATTTCTTTTGGTGCGTTGCGCAAAATGGCCCCTTTCAGAGGAATTATACTATGAATATCGTAAACTTTCTGCGTAGGGTTCACCCAAGATTTTCTAGCTTTCGATACAATCAGAACGTCGTTGTACAAAACTGTGAAGGCGGAGAATGAATCTCGGGTATTATTCACCAAACTATTTCCTGAAAAAAGCATCATCCTATGAGGCTGCTGGAACGACACGATCATTTCATTCCCTCCTATCCTCAACTTCCCGTGAACTCTTGACATTTCATCTATGTTGGATTTGCTGTTTTTGAAAGAATTGATCTGGTCCAGCACACCAGTAAGCAGTCTTGTGATTCCTTCCGCACAGTCTCGAATTCGGTCGATGGCAGAGTTAAGATCCCTTGGTAAATTTTTTAACAGGCTCTGAATTAACAGCGGGTATTTGCAAACTCGCTGCACTGGTTTAATTAAGAAAGACTCTAACCCCATACCCCGAAGAACTCCATCTCTACTTTGCAAAAACACCAGCAATTTTTTATTGCTGATCATTTCCTTTGCCAATAAAGAAACGACTGCTTCATATTGCAAACAGTAGTCTTCGTAGATATAAATGGATGTCACTAATGTGACGATTGAGGCGAGACAAATTAATGCAGGTTGCGTGTCAATGGTATCACTAAATGTAATATACAGCTGAGGATCTGTGTAGCTAGTTTCGTCGATACAGCTCTTCCATAAGTCATTGTTCATGGACTCGTGAATAAGCGTCAATTTAGACCATAGCCTTAAAAAACTCACCAACTGCTTCTCACCATTGACAGAAATCTCTTTACTCGCAATGCACTTAAGAAGTGGTTCCACGACGAGGTCGTTAAGGATGTCGAGGTCGTTGAAGTAAAGCCTCTCCGTATCGATTATCTCGTGAACTGCTTTGTCAAGGAGAATCGTTCTCCGTTTCCATTCACTTTTGCTTTCATTCGGCGAGCGGTCTTTAAACGATGTGCCCACTATTTCAGGTAACAAAACAATCTCGAAGGATTCTCGTTGGGATACAATCTCACGAGAAGGAATAGGTGGAGCACTATTGAGTAAATCTTCTTCTCTGGTGCTAGTTTCTTGAGTATCGTCGGTAAGCAGCGGTTCCTTGTAAACATCAGCTGATATTGGAGGTGGTACTGTTTTATTGACA
>Ga0105055_10007640_pt1 | contig 14282 bp, 11 predicted proteins | sample BON03_FD_78090 | JGI IMG/M metagenome (GOLD analysis project Ga0105055, IMG submission 78090) | Freshwater microbial communities from Lake Bonney liftoff mats and glacier meltwater in Antarctica - BON-03 | ecosystem: Environmental > Aquatic > Freshwater > Ice > Glacier meltwater | place: Lake...
CCGTGGACATCATCCGGCTTGGTCTCTGGGCGCACCATGATGACCGCTTTGCCCATTTTGGCCCACTTTTCGGCAGTGTCGGCATCAAAGACGGCCTGGCCTACAGCCGCACCAGGGCTAGCGTTGACAGCCTTTTCTACCAACATCCGTCCATCGGCGCGCGCTTCTTCTTTTACATCATCCCCAAATTGAGGATGGAGCAACATCTCCACCTGTTCCGGCGTTACACGGCCCAAGGCGGTCGTTTGATTAATGAGCCCTTCTTCGGTCATATCGACCGCAATTTTGATCGCCGCGCGTGCGGTGCGTTTACCGTTGCGGGTTTGCAACATCCACAACTTGTCGCGCTCGATCGTAAATTCCACATCCTGCATATCGTGAAAATGGTTTTCTAATTTATCGCAAATTGTGATAAATTCAGCGTAGATGGCAGGCATACTTTGGCGCAGTTGCGCAATGGGCAGCGTATTGCGGATACCAGCCACCACATCTTCGCCCTGGGCATTCATCAGGTAATCGCCATAGAGTTCCTTGGTGCCGTTGACGGGGTTACGCGTAAAGGCAACACCCGTGCCACTGCCTTCACCCAAGTTACCAAAGACCACTGTCTGAATATTAACTGCGGTGCCCAGGTCGTGGGCGATATTGGTGGCGTTACGGTAATCGGTCGCCCGCTTGCCAAACCAGCTATCAAAGACGGCCCGCGTCGCCAATTCGAGCTGTTTGATCGGATCCTGCGGGAAATCGACACCCTTATAGGCGACGATCAGCCCTTTGAAACGTTCGGTGATCGACTGCCATTCTTCGGCATTCAGGTCAACATCCAAGGCGATGCCGCGTTGTTTTTTCACATCCGCGATCACGCGCTCAAAAGGTTCATCCGGCACGCCCATAACCACGGAGCCAAACATCTGGACCAGCCGGCGATAAGCGTCGTAGACAAAACGGGCGTCGCCCGTTAAGGTGACCATGCTGCGCGCGGTTTCATCGTTCAAGCCGATATTGAGCACGGTGTCCATCATGCCAGGCATCGAGAACTTGGCGCCGGACCGGCAGGAAACCAGCAGCGGATTGGCCGGATCACCAAAACGCTTGCCAGTGAGCACTTCCAGTTCACTCAGCGCTCCAAGTTGTTGCTCCCACAAACCAGGTGGGAATTGACGATCATGGCTTAGATAGGCATTGCAGGCCTCGGTGGTAATACTAAAACCGGGCGGTACTGGTATGCCGATGCGTGTCATCTCGGCCAGGTTAGCGCCTTTGCCACCCAAGAGCGAACGGACCGCGTCCCAATCACCAGGGGGAAGCGACGCTTCGAGTTCATCGAGTTGATTAAAAAGATAGACCCAGCGCTGGGTAGCCCCTTTGGGCATGATTGCTGGTTCTTCCACAGCGAGCGACGCTGGTCGCTTCATAACGAGAGGTGCCATAGTTCAGTTCTCCTATTGCAAACCGGATGCTGATCGAGATGGGTAGAAACGATCGATTGACGATGGTTTCATTATGGGGCAAACGGAGAAAGCATACACCGGAAGGGTGATGAGTATTTTAGCGGCCAGTCGGCGAGGATTTAGCCTGGTCAGTTGGCTAGGAAGTGCGGTATAAGTAGGACAGAGGATCAGTAGGCCGGTAAGTCAGTGGAGCAGTGAGGCAGTGAGACAGTAGGTCAGTAGAGCAGTACCTACTGTCTCACTGTCTTTGTACGCTTCATCCCCCCACATTGACCCCGATCAAACGTCCAATCAGATAGGTAATCGCGGCGGCCGCCAAACCGAAGAGCACCTGGCGACCACCAGAGGAGAGAACACTGCGTCCTGTAAAGAGGGTAATGCCGGCGCCAATCGCAAAGAGGCCGATTGTGCTAAAGATTAGGCTCGTGATTACAGACGTCATCCCACTGAGGAACATAAAGGGGGCGACCGGGATGATGGCCCCGACCGCAAACAAGAGAAAAGATGTGATGGCTGCTTCCCAGGCCGAACCGCCCAGCGCTTTTGGGTCGATACCCAGTTCTTCGCGAGCCAGCGTTTGCAATGCGTTCGCATCATCTTGCATGATGCGCGCGGCCATGGTGCGGGCCTGCGTTTCGTCTAGCCCGCGCGCCTGGTAGATCAGCGCTAACTCTTCGGCTTCTTCGGCGGGTGCGTTGGCAATTTCAACTCGTTCGATCTCGATCTGGCGTTGATATAATTCACGCGAACTCTGCACCGAGAGCCATTCGCCCAGCGCCATTGAACAAGCGCCGGCCAACAGACCGGCCAGGCCGGTGATCAAGATCGCGCTGCCAGATAACGCAGCGCCAGCCACCCCCATCACCAGGCTAAGGTTAGAGACGAGACCATCATTGGCCCCCAATACTGCGGCGCGCAACGCATTGCCGCCGGCGGCGCGGTGACGCCCTTCAATTTGCGCCAGCGCGCCACCCTCTAGTCCTTGTGACGCGCCTTGTGTAATCGTGCGCAGCAAGCGGGCATGCGAGCGTTCATCGCCAGCCAGGGTGGGCAAGTCCGTTTGCTGATCATACTTGTGAGCGTCGACCTGCTCGAGCGTCGTTACGCTGGGCAGCACAGCACCCACACCAAAACGCTGTGCCAACCAGATAAGTGTGCGCGTGCGCCAAGAAGGTCGGTAGACCGGCGTCGTGACACCCGCCGCGATGAGGCGCTCGATCCAGGCATTGGCATGGCGCTGTTCGACAGCTGCCAGCCGACGGTAAACCTCGGCAAGCTGAGGGTTCTTTTCTACCCTTGCCAATGTTTGATAGAGCGCCACACCGTCGAGTTCATCCTGCAGGTGGGTTAAAGCTTGGGTAATTTCGTTGCTGGGCATTGGTCTAACTTTCTGGCGAATGAATTTGCAGCAACCCATACAAAACCCACCGGCGTGGATTGTTCGCGCATCAGCCGAAAGTGTGCAAACGCATTATTTTTCAAGGCAAAAACACTGGTTTGCCCACTTTTCACCGATACGCCGGATTGTTTTAGCGCGGCCAGACGGCCTTGCCTGGCCAGACTAGTTCCATATCGCGGAATAGCTGGTAGAGCATGGGTCCATACGAAAAGATAATCAGCGCAATTGTGCCATACATCCACGGCGCCCAGTTGTCTAACCAGGCCGGCGCCGGGGTTGGATCAAGCGGTTCGGCCACGGGCATTTCGATCGGCGTGGTCAGCTTACGGCTCAGCAGAACTGTGCCAAAGATAACGGCGAAGAAAAGTGTGGCGCTGATGCAAAGCAATCCGACGCCAACCACGGTTTCCATCAAGAAAGGTGTCCAGGCCGGTGAGGCGTAAGGCACTGCGCCCAGCATGGTGCGACGGGGCGCGCCATATTCCAAACCTAACATGTGGTAGCCATTGGCAAAGAGCAACATACCAAAGAACCAGGTCCAGGCCTGACCAAGCGCCAACCACTTGCTAAAGAGTTGTTTGCCACTCAATTTTGGCACCAGCCAGTAGCAAATGCCAAAGAAGGTGAGCGTCGTCGCTGAACCGACAGTCAAGTGAAAATGGCCAGGGATCCAGGTCGTGTTGTGGACGGCCATGTTTAGATTATACGAGGCATTGGTGATGCCACCAATACCGCCAAAGACAAAGAGAATCATGGCCAGGTTTTGGGCGGCGTAGGAGGGATCGCCCCAGTTCAATTTGCCAATCCAGGCCAACCAGCCTTTGCCACCGCGGGCGCGCGCGCCCAGTTCTAGCGAGGCAACCACGGTAAAAGCGGTCAACAAGCTCGGGAAGCCGACACCGTAGGTCAAGAGCATGTGGAGGAACTTCCAACCCTGAGGAATGCCAGGGTCGGTAAATTGATGGTGGAAACCAACCGGGGTCGAGAACAAGAGAAAGAGCCAGAAGACCAAGCGCGCCAGCGGCTCGCTGAACATCTTACCACCGGTCTGGGCTGGCAACATGGCATACCAGGAGACATAGGCCGGTAGCAGCCAGAAGTAGACCAGCGGATGGCCAAAAAACCAAAAGAGCGTGCGTCCCAGCAGTGGATCAGTGCCGGACAGCCAGCCCAGCGACCAGGGCAGGAGAAAGCCCAAAATTTCTACGGCGACACCCAAGGTGCAAAGTTGCCAGAGCACCATCGTGATCAGCGCGGCCAGGGCGATAAAAGGTGTACGTACCCCTGGATTTTCTTTGCGCCACGCCCAATAGGTAAAGTAAAGCCCGTAGCCAACTGTCCAGGAGCCGACAACGATCAAGGTAAGACCAACATAGAAGGTCCAGTCGGCCATTAAAGGCGGATAAAAAGTATAAAGAACAGTCGCAAGATTCATTAATAATGGGTAGGCAGCCAGCAGCAGACCCACCACCATTAGCACGAGCGCCAACACGTTGATCCACGGATAACGCAACGGCCGGTTAAGGCTACGTACGGTGGCAAAAGTGAAGAAACCACAAATAAAGAAGGTTGTCCAGACCAGGGCATTGAGCACGCCATGAATCGTTAGCCCTTGATAGTAACTTTTAAGAATTGGCAGGTAAGGGTAGAGATCAAGCCCGGCATGTTCCAACCCTTGTAAGACACCGAGGGCTAAGCCAATTGTCAGCGCGCCGATGCCGATGCCGACATTCCAGCCGGTGAGCCGGTCGACAACTTTTAGGTCAGTTTCGGTCAATGGCGTCGGCTTGGGCGTAATCGCCACTGTGAAGCCAGGCATTGCTTGTGCAGTCATTATCCTCTCCTAGGTAATGAAAAGTTAGATCAATAAGTAATCGGTAATAAGTAAGTGATAAGTGGTAATTCACTGTCTATACGATGATTCGCACATAATTACTGCTTACTACTTATCAATCAGCGCGCCGCAGTTTCTGTCTCCTCGACAATGATTCTGCCATACATGGTATGATGCCCAATCGTCGGGCTGGCCGCGCCGCAATACTCATGGCAGATCATATTGTAGGTGCCAGGCTTATCAAATGTGGCTTTCAGCGTCGAAACTTGGCCAGGTAAAATCATCATATTGAGATTGGTCTCCATCACCTTGAAGCCATGTTGCACGTCGACACTGGTGATGTAAAAAGTGATGCTGGCGCCGGCCGGCACACGAATTTCTTCGGGGGTAAAACTCCAAGTCGCCGCACGGATATAGGCTTCATATTTGCCCGGCGCCAACTCACGCAGCCCAGGGTTGGCAAAGGGGCTACCTTCGGCCATGATCTCAGCGGGCTTGATCCGTTGATAGGCGCCCGGCACTTGAATCCCCCAGGCCACGCTAGCCGTGATAACGGCCGCCAAAAAAATTGTCATCATCAACAGGCTGACGCGGATCCAGGCTGCTTCGTAGCGATCGACATGTAAGTTCGGCAGGTTGCTCGATTCAGGCGCTGTTGCGTCACTCATTGGTTCATTCCTCTCGACAACATGGTTAGATAGGCGGCCCCCCACAAGGTAACGGTGAGGATGACAAAAACTACCAGCAAGGCAATCGTTCCTTTCGGCGTATCTGGGTTTTTCACAATCGACTCCTTTCAAAGCTTGAATAAATAATTTTTACTGATCAACTGTTTCAGATCCTCAGCCATATCGGCAGGCGACATGCCGGGCGGAAAAAGTAACCGTGTGTAACCTTCGGCATCGACAACCACCACCGTACTAGTATGCTCGACAGGTAAGATAGCCGCGGCGTGGGAAGCTGTATGCCCGGCTGAGACGTGGTCATCGAAGAAGACCCCAAACCCGGTCGCAACGGCGCTAAGTGTCTCCACCGGTCCCGTAAGCCCCACAAACGTGTCATCAAAAGCCGCCAGGTAATGCGCCAGCTTTTCCGGCGTATCATGCGTCGGATCAACGGTTAGCAAGAGCACTTGCACCTGATCGGCCTGATCACCCATCAACTGGCGCATTTGTTTCAATTCGGCCAGGGTCAAGGGGCAGACATCGGGACAGGTCGTATAACCAAAGAAGAGTAAGACAATTTTACCGCGTAAATCGCTCAAGCGCACCGGTGCACCGGTGGAAGCGGTTAAGGTAAAGTCGGCGGCGCGTTCCGGCGATTGCAGCAACATGCCATGAAATGGCTGCGGCCGCAGCCACCAGAGTACAAAGAGCAAAATAATAGCGGCGAAAACAACAAGGCTGCTGGTGAACCAAGGAATTGTGCGCCGCGAGGTACTACGCGTAGATGCGGTCGTTTGATCAATCGTTGTATGTGTCATTGCCGTAAAAAATATTCAGAAAAATAAGTACCCAAACCAGTAATCACGCCGGGTAACAAAGAAAGAGATGCGCGGCCTCGTAAGCAAAGCGGGCCGCGCCAGTGCTGTTGCGCGCCTCGGTTGCAATTAAGCCTAGATCGCGCTCGATGATGGCCAATTCCGGCGTCGCCGTACGATAGCGGGCGCGCACAATGCCGGTGCCGTCCACCAAGACAAACATTGGCTCAAAGGTGAAGTCACCGCGCGTATCGGGCTGATAATAAACGCCAAAACCGCCACCAATCACATTTTTAAGCTGGGTCTCCGTGCCGCTGACAAAGCGCCAGGTATCCGGCTTAGCGGCGAAACGCTGCGCATAGGCGCGCAATTGCTCGGGCGTATCGCGCGTTGGATCAAAGGCGATGGTAATCAAGGTAACCGGCAACCCTTGTAGATCCAACTGTTCAAGCCGCGCTTGTAGCGCCTGCATCACCAAGCTGGTCTGTGGGCACGGCGCTTGACAACCGGTGTAGGTAAAGTTGTAGAGGACCAGATGGCCGCGCAAATCTTCATTCGTCAGGCGTGCGCCATCCTGGTCCACTAAAGCAAAGCCAGGGCCGAGCGCGATGCGCGGCAAGACCTGGATTGGCCGCCAGAAGACAAAGACCATAATGGCAAGTAATGGCAGTGCGAAGAGTGCATACCACCTGCCCAAGTGGGGCGGTGAAACCGGTAATACTGGGCGGGGCGCGGTTGATGTACGATTCATAGCCACTTTACCCGTGCCGTGCCAGATAGTTCCAAGCGCTTAACGCAGCCTTGACCCCTTCACTAACCGCAACCGGCACTTGTTCGGCATAGACATTGGTCACATCACCAGCCGCAAAGAGACCAGGCACGTTAGTTTCGCAACGTTGATTGACAACAATGTGTCCATCTTCGTCCAGATCTACCAGATCGTGGACAGGGTTGTTGTTTGGCAATAGCCCTTGTTGAATAAAGACGCCTTCAACCTCCAGCGTGCGCGTGGCGCCATTGCCGCCCATCAAATCAATCCCGGTGACAAATTCATCACCGGCAATCTGCTGTACTTCCCAATCGCGAAAGGTAGAGATACGCGGGTGGTGAAGGAGCCGGTCAGTCAGCTTAAATTCACCTAGCTCGCGCGTGCGCGCCACAATGAAGTAGACATGTTTGGCCAGCCCAGCCAATTTGAGCGCCGCGCCAATCGCACGTTCGCCGCTGCCGATCACGGCCACATTCCGCCCTTTGAAGAAGGGCGAATGGCTGATGGCGGAATAGCTGACACCACGCCCCGCAAATTCTTTTTCCCCGTGAATATAGAGCCGCTGCGGTCGTGCGCCGGTGGCCACAATCAATGTTTGGGCGCCGATCATCGTCTGGTCGGCCAGGGTCAATTGGAAGCCCCCGCCTGCGCCGCGGTTTACCACAACAGCCACTTCTTGGCTGATGCGCGGCGTGGCACTATCCGTGATGCGCACATCAAAGTCGCGTACCAGATCACCACCCCACACGGTTTGGGTGGGCGGTCGATCGCGCAAGGTAAAGGAATGGCTGACGCGGCCCTCCATTTCTGGTGCGACCAAGGCTACATTTAATTGTGACTGCATGGCATAAAATGTGGCAGCCAGACCTGCAGGTCCGCCACCAATAACGACCAATTCATATTCAGGCATAATAGGTCCCCTTGCTTTCTGCACTATCTGTGAGCCAATGCGCGCCTGTTGCACTTGGTGCAACGCGGCACGCAGGTACTCGGGAGGTCCGCCTTTGCTCACAAAGAGATCAACCCCGGCTGCCAGCGCAGAGCCAGCTGCTTCTGGTTGCCCACTTAAGGCGACAACAAAAACCTGGGGGTTGGTTATATGTAAATCATTGATCAATTTCTTGCGCGCGTTGGGCGTATTGAGCCCGGGCAGCTCCCAGTCTAACAGAATTAGATCGGAATGGGCAACTAGAGCATCTTGCAACAACGCAGCTACATCGCCGACCTCGCGAATTAACTCGACCCCTGGTTCTTGTTCTAAAAATAATCGAATGGCCAAGCGCAACCACGCCTGGTCATCGGCAATGAGCACATGCACGCTTTATTCTCCTCATGCCGGATGGGCTGGCTGATAATCAATCGACAAACAAGGTGGTTGCTATTGGACATACACGCTCGCCAGCCATAAGCTGTTCGAGGTAGCCATACTATAAAGCAAAAAGGAGATAAGTGCGCCGGATGGAGGACGAGGATATGGACCGGCTAGATGGAGAGTTTACTACCTGGCCACTTGACCAGGCAGGAGGAGAAATTGACTATTATCAGGCAACAGCTAGCACTGCAGGCAAGCAACTGGTCACTGATCTGACTACTGATCACGGCTTACTGCCCTTCTTTCGGCACCAGGTTGTGTTGTAGAGCAAAGGCGACGGCCTCGGTGCGACTGGCAACATGCAACTTGGAAAGGACGTTGCTCACATGAAATTTTACGGTGGAACGACTCACAACCAATTCATCGGCAATTTGGGTATTGTTCAAGCCACGCACCATCAGGCGCAAAACATCCTGTTCGCGTGCGGTCAGGTTATCGCCCGGTAGCGGTATCCCATGTTTGGTCGCGGTGTCAATCAACGCTTGCGCCGCTTCCGGCGCCAGGGTGGGACGACCGCGGCGGGCGGCGCGAATGGCCGCGGCCAGTTCGTCGGCCGAGATATTTTTCATCAGATAGCCAATCGCACCGGCTTTGAGCACATCTTGGATCAAATTATCTTCCTTGAAGCTGGTCAAGGCGAGCACTTGCACGTGGGGCAGACGTTCGCGGATCGCGCGCGTTGCCGTGGCGCCATCCATGCGCGGCATGATCAGATCCATCAAGATTACATCCGGGTGCAGCCGTTCACACAAACGTACCGCTTCCGCTCCGTCCGCAGCTTCGCCCACCAATTCCAGATCATCGTAAGCAAGCAGAAAAGCCGATAACCCACTGCGTACAACCGCATGGTCATCCACAAGCATTACACGAATCGGTGATCCATTAGTCATTTTTAATCCTCAGAATCAAATTTACCAATGCAACGAAACAACTGTCCCCAAGTCGGGCTGGCTCTTAATGGATAAGGTAGCACCAATTGACTCAGCGCGCTCGCGCATAATATCCAGGCCCAGGTGTTCGGGCCGGATTGTTTCTATGGTAAAGCCACAGCCATCGTCAGCAATCGTCAGTGTAACTACTTCCGGATGTCGTTCAAGCCTGATCTCGACATGTTGGGCGCGAGCATGTTTGGTCACGTTATTCAGAGCTTCTTGGGCAATGTGATAAAAAGCAACCTTGACATCCGGCGGCAAGGTGCGTTCTCCTTGGATCGTCAGGTTAACAATCACACGCGCCCGTGCGGTAAGGGCATCAGCCAACAGCCGTAGCAGATCGCTTAAATCCACCTCTTGGAGCGTGGCGGGCCGCAATTCGAGCAACAAGGTCCGCATTTCGGCCAATGCACCGCGGGTCAATTCGCGCAACTCACCAATCCGCCGCTTACCTTCCTCCAAATTGCGATCCCATAAACGTGGAATAACGTCGGCAATCAGGCTGGCCGAGAAGAGCGTTTGCGTAACCGAGTCGTGCAAGTCGCGGGCGATGCGGTTACGTTCGGCGGCCACGGCGGTGCGCTCCACTTGAGTGCGCAGCCGGGCATTCTCAATCGCCAGCGCCATTTGATCACCAACCGTGGCCGCCAATTCGATATCTTCGCGCGAAAATGGACGCGGGTGGGTATATAAAAGGACAAGCCCCCCATAGACTTCCTGCTTTAGCGTAATGGGAACCGCCAATTGGGCACAATAGTGAGATCGGGTTCCCTCTTGCGCTTCTATAGTTACTGCCACGGGTTGTCCTTCAGCGAGCGACTTGCCCAGGATAGTCAAGTCTAAGTCTTCATTAGCTTGTGGCTCTGCCGACAGCGTAAGCCCAGCGGAGGCATGAATGACGATGCGCGTGCTGGCATCTTCCATGCTATAAATGGCGCAGGCGTCGGCATTTAATAATTCGCGCGCCTGCACGACAATTTGTTCGAGCGTTGCATTGAGAGATTGGTTAGAGTTGAGGATATTTAAGATACCGCGTAGCCCATCTGCCACCTGTCGCCGCCGTTCTAACTCGCGTGTTCGCGCTTCGACACGCCGCTCCAATTCCTCTTCTGTCTGTTTACGGCGTGTAATATCGGTAACGGAGCCGAGTATAAGCATCTCGTCACCAACATGGATGTGACTCAGGCCTGCCTCAATTGGGAACTCAACGCCGTCTTTACGCCGGCCTGCCAGATCCATGCCCGACCCCATCGAACGCACATGGGGGTGCATGACATAGCCAGACCGATGCACTTGGTGGATAGTACGAAATCGTTCGGGGAGCAGCAGTTCCAAAGGTTGACCAAGCAGTTCATCGCGCTGATAACCAAACATTTCTTCTAGCTTGACGTTGACATACAAAATGTGACCGGCGTGGTTCACCATCACAATCGCAATTGGTGCAGATTCCACCAGAAGCTTGAGGCTCTCTGGGTTGTCCCAACTAAGGGCTGGCATTGCTGAGCTCATGGGGTAAACTTTACCATAATAAATATTATTCTGCTCGATACGATTCGCTAGGAGCCTAAACGTAAGATAATTATACTACAATCAGCCTAGATCGCATACTACCATTAAACTCGTCATAAAATCCTACTAGTACACTTGGACGGAAATAACCATACTATTCTCCGGTGAATCAGTAGTGAATCAGTAGGACAGTGAGACAGTACAAACACTGTTCTACTGTCCTACTGTCCTACTGTCCTACTGATTCACTGTCTTACTTACGCCCAAGTGTACTAGGACAGTGGATCAGTAAGACAATGAGTACTCTCTTACTCAATTTTACTAATACTTACCACCTACCCTTCACTTGCTTTAGGCGGCAACTCGATCCGCCCGTAATCGATCAATTCGTTCTGGCGCTCGGCATCCAGATAACTTTGCAGGATCACCGCGGCGGCAACCGCATCATCTTTGCCGCCACGCTGGCCTTCTGCCGCTAAAATTTCGTGGGCGGCAAAGGTGCTCAAGCGTTCATCCCAAAAGATCACTGGAATCGGGCGCCCGACCAAAACGCGCAAAGCCTGCGCCAGCCGCATCGCCCATTTTCGTACAGACTTAGTGTGATCATTCTCGCCATCATTAATACTCAGCGGTAAGCCACAGATCACTGCGCCAGCTTCTTCACGTTGCACTAAGCGCGCCAATTGTTCAAAATCGGCCCGCCGGCTGGAGCGATCGAGCACAGAATGAGGCCGTGCCGCCAGCCGCAGCGGATCACACACGGCCACACCAATCCGGACTAAGCCGAGATCTATGGCGAGTAGTTTACCGATCATAAAGTGACCAGTGATCAGTAATTAGTAATTAGTAATTAGTAATTAGTGAATTCACTCACTAATTACCAATTACTAATTACTGATCACTGGCCGTTCTCCTCGGCATATTCCACGCGCACCTGGATTCGATTATCCAATTGCGGCAATGTACTTAGCCATTGCGGGTCTTGATAAATTTCGGGGGGGCGCACCAACGGCCAGCGCGCCTGGAGAGCAGCTTGGGCCTGTTCGGCTGTCTTGCCCGCCACCGTCGCCCGTACCTCGGCCAGGTCGATGGGGACGACGTACTCAGCATTGACCGTAACCGTAAACTCCACATTACCGCCGATAAAATTTGCCCCTGGCACACGCTGCACCAACAATGAATCGGCCACTAATTTACCCTGGGCCGGGATATCGCGCTGTACAGCATCAAAAAGCACGACGCGCGTTGATGCTTCGTCGACTGCCACTCCCTGCACCTGAGAACGCAACGTTAGCTGCAATTCATCGGTCTCTTCGTCATTAAAATGGCTGAATGCCGGCAATTCGACAAAGGTCTGCACCGACTCGGGCGGCAACCATTCACCAGGCTGTAGTTCAGCTTGCAACGCTTCGTAGGCTTTGGCTTCGATACGGGTTTGCAACTCGGCGAAAAGGTTGTCGCGATCCGCTTGGGTGACGACGCGTGCTTGTTGCGAACCACCGCCAAAGGTGCCATCTGGATTACTAACCCGCACTTGAAAACGCAGCGCGCCTTCTACCGTACCGATCTGGTTGGCTGTGACATTGCCTTCAATGCCTGGCTCTACCGCTTCAATTGGTACGCTCGCTCGTGCGCCAACACTGGCCTCTAAACCGGAAGCTTGCGTAGTGCGAAATAAGATCGGATTCCCGGTGCTTGTGCTGACGGTCGAACCGAGCGGAATGTTCACGGCGGTAGTACCCAGGTTGCTAAAAACTACGGTGCCCGTCGCTTTGTCCACTGGTTTTTGTTGAAAGCCAGTCGTGATTATGGTACCCTGCTCTTCGACCGCCGTTTCGATCAGCCGCGCAGGTAACAAATTGATCTCTAAATCTGGCTCGGTCAAGCTTGGATTGGCCGTCAATTGAACAAGCGCCGTTACCGGTTTGCGCCCCGGCGCCAGCGTAATCGTCGCTGCCGGCAAGACGTAGAGGGCAAAGAGCGCTAGAAAGAGGACAATCAGGCTACCAACTGCAACAATGCTGAGGGTGCGCATCCAAAAAGGCAAGGGCAGCCGATCGCGCTGCGCGGTTGTGATGCGACGCTGGCGTGTTAAGTGGGCGGCGGGCTGTGCCATCTCACCCACGATCGTTTCGCGCCGTGCCCAGGGTGCATCGGGTAGACCTGCCGCGGGGTTGCGGGGATGGATCAAAGGTAGCGGCGGGCGCATGCGCCAGGCACGGTGTTCAGCTTCGTCACCGTGCAGAAAGACCGGAATGCCCAGCTGTTGAGCGGCTTTGCGGGTCGGCTCGTTGCGCGTAATAATGCCCAGATGGCAGCGCTGAATCTGCGCCTGGCGCTGAACCAGCCGCATGCGGGCCATGTTATCCAGTTCTGCCCAGCCCTCGGGTAAATCTAACGCCACGCGGTCGTTGCGGATGCCAGCCAATTGACGGCGCACCGCTTCGATGGTGGCTGCGGGATCGATTTGGAGAATTTGTGTCATAGTATTTACGATTGACGATTTACGATTTTTGATTTACGAAATAAGCTCGTCAACGACGAATATTCGTAAATCAAAAATCGTAAATCGTAGATCACTTCAGGTTCTGCTTCACCCAGCCGGAGACTTGCGCTAGCGCGGCGGGGAGTTTATCGCTATCTTTGCCGCCGGCTTGGGCCATATTGGGTCGACCACCGCCGCTGCCGCCGATAATCTTGGCAATGTCGCGCACCAGATTACCCGCATGCATGCCGCGGTTGATCAAGTCTGGCGTCACCGCCGCAATCAGCATCGGCTTCTCATTGATCACCGAACCGACAACGACAACACTGCTGCCCAGGCGGTCGCGGAACCAATCACTCATCTGCCGCAGGGTTTCGACATCGGTTACATTGACCGGGGTTGACAGGACCGAGAAGCCATCGACTTGCACGGCCTGGTTGAGCAGAGATTGAGTCTCTTGCTGGGCCAGTTTTTGACGCAGTTGCGCCAACTCCTTTTGCAATTGCTGATTTTCTGCCTGCAATTGCGCCAGCGCCCCTTCTAGGTCGGCCGGTTTGGTGTGAAGCCGAGCCGCCGAACGGTCGAGTAGGGCCATGCGCTCTTCGATCAATTCCTCGGCGCCCCGCCCCGTCACCGCTTCGATGCGACGAATACCGGCGGCCACACTGCTTTCGCTCACAATGCGGAAACTGCCAATCTCCGCCGTACTATCAACGTGCGTGCCACCGCAAAGTTCCATGCTCACCGCGTGTTCTTCAGACGTATCCTCGCCAAAGCTGACGACGCGCACTTCATCGCCATACTTTTCGCCAAAAAGGGCCATCGCCCCTTCTTGGACCGCGCGCTTGTAACTGGTCCAGCGTGTGTTGACGCGGTAATTGGTCAAGACAATTTCATTGGCGCGGCGTTCCATCTCCAGCAGTTCGGCTTTACCAATCGGCTGCGTATGTGTAAAGTCGAAGCGCAACCGATTGGGCGCAACGAGCGAACCAGCCTGATGGGCGTGGGTGCCTAATTGTTCACGCAACACGGCGTGCAATACATGCGTCCC
>Ga0105055_10007645_pt1 | contig 14280 bp, 4 predicted proteins | sample BON03_FD_78090 | JGI IMG/M metagenome (GOLD analysis project Ga0105055, IMG submission 78090) | Freshwater microbial communities from Lake Bonney liftoff mats and glacier meltwater in Antarctica - BON-03 | ecosystem: Environmental > Aquatic > Freshwater > Ice > Glacier meltwater | place: Lake...
GAGCGTCGAGGTCCTCGGCGACAGTGGTGTCCATCTTGTTTCGTGCCGCGTGGCACACCTGTTCATTATCACCTCACCTCAGTCTCTTCATTCATTATCACCTCACCTCAGTCTCTCTTGCCATAGGCCTCATGCAGCAAAGCAGCCACTAATCACAGGGCTCATTCCGCACATGAGCCACGAACTCACTTACCACCTTGCTGTGGCACCTCTCTCTCTCTCTTGCTGTGACACCTCTCTCTCTCTCTTGCTGTCATGCATTCTCCCAGACACCTCAATCCAAAGTTTTGCCCAGAAAAAATAACCACCAGCCCCCCAATCTGGCAGGACCTACTATATGTGGCCGCAATGCCCTGGTTTGTGGGCTGGTGGGGGGGGAAGGTAGAAGACGAAGAGCCGCTTGCAGGCAGGGCATGACGCTCATGCACACGACACACATATAAGAGACAGCATCCCCCAGACGACAGCACATTATAACATTTCACACAACAAACATCATCCCCCGCTCCTTCTCCTCCTCCATCCGTGAAACACATCGCCAAAGTGCGACTGTCCCCACGGTGGCGTGCAAGTGCAAAAAAAAAATAGACAATGGGACACACGACAAAAATATGACAGACGAAGAAATCAAAGACACAGAGATGAAAGACCAAGAGATTAAAGAGGTGAGGGTTCAAGACACGTCGACTCAAGGCAAAGAGATGTTGCAACAATCAAACCCGAGACAGAGACGTTGCAACAAAGAGACTACAAGACAGAGAGGTTGCAACAAAAAGACCTCTAGCAGCGCGGCGAGCACGCGCGTGCTCTCCATGCCCTGTGTCTCTTGACACAAGACTTCACTACCGCCTTCCCCAACCATATCCGCCGCAACCCCGGGTACAGCCGCAGCATCTCCTAGTAAGCAAGACAATGACGCACGATCAAAGGGGTGGCTTCTGGACTTGGGCGCTCTTGGTATGCCAGGCAAGGCTGCGGCGTCGACAACAGCGGCCGCGGCAGCATCGGCTTTGTGGGGGGTGTTATAGTGGTTATGCAGACAGCGGGCAAAGGCGAGGAGACTCGGGTGCATCAAGTCGCGCGTCATAATGCATGAGCGTGCCTCTTCCATGGTGCACAGCGCGGCAGCCTCTTGCGGCGGCAAGAGCGACCACACATCCATCAGCGAGCATTGGTCGAGGGCATTCGTGTCAAGCACAAAGCCATAGTTCAAAAGTAGCTCGTCGTTGTTCTTGCTTCCATAGCTAATATGCACCTGCTGCCCCGCTACATAGCCATGGCCCGTTGAGAGGAGAAACCGCCCACTTGACGCCTCGTACACAAGCTCTGTGCCTGACACCTCACTGTTGTGGTTGCTGGCATCTGTAGTTTGGGTACTCGAGTCAATCACTCCTCACTCGCCTTCGCTGCTGGGCGCGATGTGGCCCTCGCACTAGCGCCGACGCTCTCTGTCAGGACACAGCGGCAAGGGCACCAAGTGCTTTGCCCCTCGAGACCCACCAAACGGCAGCCGCGTGCACACAGCACCAACACGCAAAGACCATGCGCAGGGCTGCAGACTATGACCTATGATTGGGAGCTGTGACCTATGAGCGGGAGGAGGCACGCGGTGTTGGCCTTGAGGTTGCTGCAAAATGAAAGGTGCCCGTCGGCAGAGGCAGCAAAGGCAAAGGCGCGACTAAGCACAGTCTGCACAGCCCATGTCAACTGCTCCTCCGAGGGTACGCTTCGCAACACTCCTGCAAAGTCGCGCACCCAAATGTCTCACGTCATCACGTCATCATGTCACGCTTGTGACATTTGTGACACTTGTGACACTTGTGACACTTGTGACACTTGTGACAGTTGGCAAGTCAGCCTTTGCAAGGTGCCAAACACCCGCCAACAACTCCTGCTGTAACAACTCCTGCTGCAACAACTCTGCAAAGACTCTTCCAGCCACAAACTCGCCGCACCTGCCGCTCGGTAGTGAATCTGCCACTCGGGACATGCCGTGGACCCCAATTGCACACACGGCATTATGGGTCAGACACCACAAGGAAACCTCTCGAACATGTCCTCCTCTCGAACATCTCCTCCATCCTTCCGCCAGGAGCGGGTGAAAACTGGATGGTCGTGCATCATGACCAGTCTACAGCCTTGTCTACAGGCTTGCCCTTTTTTGAAATCTGGCAACCTGCATTCTCCTACTCTGCTTCTGCAATCTACTCCCTCGCTTGCAACGGTCGCACTACTCCAGTCACGCGAGTGCAATCAGGAAGACCGAACAGCTGCGCGCGTCTGGGAGCTGTCTCTATCTATCTTTCTCTGTCTGCACAGCAGCGGTGTATAGACGCCTCTTTGTGTCTAGTCCTTGTGTTTTGTGCTCTTTGTGTCTATACGACTCTTTGTGTCTCGGGCTCTTTGTGTGTATAGGGCTCCTTGTCTGTATAGGGCTCTTTGTGTGTGGTCTTGGTGTCGAGTCTATACACCGCTGCTGTCACACAAAGACTAGACACTAAGAGCCCAAGTTTCCAAAGGTGCTCAGGATTTGAAACATTGCGTACACCACAGAATTGGGGAGGATTTGAAATGTGCGGGGTTAATTGACATTGTGTGGAGTGTTGCATTGCGCTCTCGAGGTGCTTTCTCACATACACTCTCTCACCTTGCATTGACATGCTCACTCACATTGCATGCAGATGCTCTCTCGCATTGCCTTGCGCTCTCGAGTTGCTCACTCGTCTCGCCTTCAGATACCATACTGCGATCCCATTCAAATGCACCCTTACATTGCATTCAGATGCTGTGTCGCATCGCACTCTCAAGAAGGTCTCTGGCACACGTTTCTAGCTCACGAGGTGCAACCGATGGGCAACAGCCACTGCAAGCCAACTGCGAGGGGAGGCAAACACAACTTACGACAGAGTGAGAGGTAGTGAGCACGGAGGACTGCTTGCTCGGCCTCTACTTTGCAGAGCATACTCGCATCCTGCACCCACCAAACACTGCCTGTCAGAGCGCCGCACCACATCTCGAAGACCGCAGAAGTGTGCGCACAGGGCCAACACGTTTGTCTTTGCCTCAACGCCTCGCACAATTTGGTCGTGTGCACCTCCAAAGAAATTGCCTGCTGCAAAACTCTCAAACCCTTTATTCAGGAATTTTGTTAAGGTGGCCTAAAGTACTCCATCTGAGCCCGGATGTTGGGGAAAAACTGAGCCCGGATTTTGGAAAAAAAGTGTGCCCGGATGCTGGGAAAGAACTGAACACGGATGTGGGGGGGGAGAAGAAGCCAGATGTGTATATTATGGTCTGTTGTGTATGGTATATGGTATATGCTATACGCTGTATGGTATATGCTATATACTCGTATCATGCCATGCCCTATATTGGCTGCACTCCACATGTGTTTGGCGTGGGGGCGGAGAAGATGAAGCCATCGGAATCGTCTTCCCTTGCTCTTGCACATGCGAATCTCATTGATAAAACTTTGCACCTGGAGGTGCAGCAGTTGGTCATGGCTCCACGCGAGCGCACCGTCGTGACTCTGCGGCAGAAGGTTCAGGTACTCGCGCAGTGCCGCCGCGTCGCCTTGCTCGGCGGCGTCTTGACTGCCGTCTCTCGCCGCGGTGTTGCAGGCGTTACAGGCATCGAGCAGTGCGAGCGCGAGGCGAATGTGCAGAGGAAGAGCACTCCACACTGTGGATGCATCAGAACTGTCCACTTCTTGCTGTCGCGCCTCTACTTGCCACGGGCACGCGGCGCTCTGTTGTACCTCCAGCACGGCGCGGCGCGGAAGTCCTACCAGTGTCTGCCTGCCTTCGCCATACGTGTTGGCACATTGATATGTATATGTGTACGTGTGCATAAATATGTGCGTGTGGTATGTGGGAGGTATAGACACATGGGGGTGCGTGTAAATCTGTGTACGGTGCAATATCTGTTAGTCTACAAATGTATGATTTATCAATGACACAGACAGGCGGACAGATGGAACTAAAGACAGATATGCAGACGAACCGATATATAGACGAAACAAACACATACATGCATATAGACAGACAAACACAAACCAACATACGCATGTATGCATGTATGCAAGTATGTATGTGTGTATGCGAATGGGGATGTGCAAACACATACACACACATGATTGAGACATAAACGCCCACGCATATCCTTATGTATAGAGTGGAAACATTTGAATGACATCTCGCACATACACAAACCCAGCCTCAATTTTGCGCGAGGCGCACAAGCCCCAGCCACCACCACCGTCGTCCACGTGCGCCACGCGCACAGCCGATTCGACGTTGAAGTGGGAGATGTAGCCCTCGAGCTTGGCCTCCACGCACCGAACGCCTCGGCTGGCGACGGTCCCACAGTTTCGCCGTGCAAGCACGGCGAAGCCGGCGCGAAAGGCCGCAGCGACGGGCAGCGTGAGGGACAGCGCGAGCACAAACGCTATCACTCGTCCAGTCGCATGACGAAGCGCGGCAGAAGGACATTGAGGGGAAGTCATCTGACACTTCCTGGGCGCGGGATATACCTCTAGTGAGGGCGGATTTGGACACGCGTTGCTTCCGTGTTCGACAGTCCTTGCCAATTGCTCTCGTATGGGCGAGGCAATGGAATTGCCCGCCGCGCTGCCCTTGGTCGAGGCAAGCATGCAGCGACCTGGCATCGCCAAGCATCTTGCCTCTGTAGCAGACTGGTTGGAACAGGGTCAAGGTGCGTGCACGAGTTCGCTGCCATCTGTTGAAAGCTGAGATTCGCGTGCGACGGCGCCAACGGCGCTGGAATTTGGACAATGGGTGATGGGGGATATGTGCTAACGGCATGTGTGCCCAGGTGAGCTGTCGATGGAGGAGCTGAAGCCGCTGTTGCGGATCCTGATTGAGGCAGTGCCGCGTCTGTACGACCCGCTCAGCAGGCGGCAAGCGACCCGACTTTTTGCGGCGGTGCTGGGCCGCGGTGGCAAGATGTGCCACGAAGGTTCGCTTGCGATGCTGATGCAGTGCAGCAAGAAAGTTACCAGCGCAACGGCGCTGGCACTGCTGTTTTCGTGGACTTGCGATCTCGCAGCGCTGGCGGCGCTGCCGGAGGGCGGCGCACTGCAGGGCCCGGCCTTTCCCAAGCTCGTTGCCCTGCAGAGCCAGTTGCTTGCTCGTGTTTCGCAGGGGACCAAGCGCAAGTTGACGACCGGGTGTTTGGCCAAGGTGCATGCGCTGTTTTGCCGCTTTAAGGATGGCCTGAACAAGTACCTCGATGTGGTGTCGGCGGCGACAGTGGAAGCAGAGATTGAGGGCGGAGTACGTATGGTGGCGTCATTTTTTGGGCATAAGTCACGGGCCACTGATCCGACATTTGCGCCTGTGAAAGAAGCGCTCATCAAGGCGTACTCCACTGGGGTGCTTGCTGCAACGCAGGGGTCAAAGGGGCGCACGATTTCGGCCGGTACGTCAACCGCCTTTGAGGGCCTGATGCGCTGGATCACGCATGATGAGTTTGCACTTTTAATGACTGAGATTACGCGCATCCTCATGCGTACACCCGAGTATCTGCTGGACTCGATTTGCATTACGCTGACGCAGCTGACGATAGACACCTCGCGATATGTTGAGCCCTTGGTTGATGTCATTTGTGAGCGTATTATCACCGAACAGTCCCGTCAGTCGTGCATCGATCTCGTGTCGGCACTGGCGCGTCAAAGCAGCGACGTTTCAGCCGTTGTGCCCTTGGGTAGTGGGCTCAATAAGGTGATGATGACTAAGACAAAGTCGTGGCAGGACAAGGTTGCTCTGAGTTCGTGCCTCCAACACCTGCTCACCATTTGCAAGGGCAAGGCTATTGTCCAGCTCGCCCAGGAAATTCTGCCTGGTCTCGTGGGTGCTACTGACAAGGAGACGAAAGAGGAGGTCAAGTGCGGAGGACTAGCTCTGATGGGCGTGTGCTGCTTTCGCGCAGACAAGTGCGGAGGCGACGTGTTCAAATCCTTGAACAAGGCCCTCGAAACCGGTTCAGATTGCGTGCGCAGGGCTGCTCTGCAGGCGCTCGGTGCTGCTATGCGCTCGACAGGTGTGCGCAATGAAGCTGTGGACATGGTTGGCGGACTGGTCAAGGTGGCGCAGACGGCCGACAAGAAACCTGCTTATCGACCCAATTCCCTGACGGCTTTACAATTACTGCTGCACCTAATGCAGCAGCACAAAATGGCCGCAGACAAATGGTCGGATGCCAAGCTGTGGGCACTGCTCATGTCTCAAGACTCGTATATTGCTTCGCTCTGTCAAAGCGACAGCGCAAGCTCCGACCAACTCGTGGCGCTGGTGGAGGTGGTGGAAGCGCTCCTCACTGCCCACAAGGATGCCCTTCTGGCCTGTAAGGTGCCCGAGGAGCAGGTGGCACCTTACTCTCTCCTTGCCAGGTTGCTGACGCACCCCATTTATGCAGTGCACAAGGCAGCATCAAATGTGGTGATGCGAATGCACAAGGAGTCTGGCTTTATCCAAAAGTTGGTTCACGAGGTCTATGAGCTCATGACCAAAACACCTAGGCTGTCGCCTTCCCCTTCTCCTGAAGGCCCCTCCCCTACGCATTCGAGCGTGTGCTTCAGGCGAGCAATCCTGAGCTGTGCTCCAGGCGGTGTGGTTTCGTCGCAGGTGCTTGCTAAGCTCTTGTTGGCCACACACTGCGATGCGGTCATGAGCGCTGCGTGTAACCCCCAGGCTGTCAGCACAGTGTGGCTCAGCATCGAGCATCTCTCTTTCAAGGCCACAGGCACGCGCATGCAAGAGGTGCTCTGCTTGCATATGGAGACCTTGTGCAGTCAGCTCCTGAGCCCGGAGGGGACACAGAGTACAAATGTGGGACAGAGGCGCACGGCTCTTCGAGTCTTGGCTACATTAGCCCGGCAGGACCTCGACACGCTACTGCCGAAGGTCATGGACTTTATTGCCGACGATCTCAAGCCCGAGCCTTTGCTGGTGTTTGCCGCGAGAGACATTGCTATCTATTTTACGCCCGAAGGACAGCTGGCAAAGAACACAGAATTCGACAGCGGCTATGTGTGCGAGGTGCGCGAGGACGTCAACGATAACCGGCACATGTCCAAGCAAGAGCGCAAGCTCTATGGCGATCTCGCCAAGGAGCTCGGCGGCGCCAAGAAAAAGGCTGAAAAGCCTAAAATGACCAAACAGGAGCAGGAAGTGTTCGACGGACGCCTTGCAGAAGAGGCTGAGATCAGAGGCAAGGTGAGAGACGTCTTGTTGCGTGCCCAAGCAGCTGCGCAAGCTGTACAGGCCTTGTGCGACGGAAACCCCGATGGCGCTGCAGTGCACCTTGGCAAGTTGTCGCGTGAAGTTACCTCGATGGGTGCTTCGCCGCTCATGACTAGCTCCATGCCCGCCTTGATTGCCTCTTTCACCAAGTGCTGCAGGCCGTCGGTGCCTCGTGAGGTTACCGATGCCCTGTTGCTGGTGCATTCAGCGGAAGAGGGACAGGAGATGCAGAAGCTGGCGCTCACGCGCAAGGCAGTGGCCGCGATGCAAGGTAAGGTGCAGGAGATGGGAGTCTTTGAGAGCGGTTCCTTTGCGCTCATCTTTCCTGTGTTGCGACATGCCCTGACCTCGCCTAGCATTGGCACCGAGACGCTCGATGGTGCCATGGAGGTCGTGAGCCTGCACACACGCCAGGCTGGCATTGATTTAGAGCCTGTCATTGCTGTCATGATGGACGTCATGGCCAAGAACGCTAAACTGCGCAAGACTGCCAACGATAGCGTTCTAAGACTCAGTGCCTCGCTGCCGCCTGCGAGTGTGGGTGAGCTGCTGGAGGGTGGCATCTCTGGCGTGGCTGCTGTGCGCATGGCCTGTCTCGAGGGGCTGGCACGTGTGCAGGGTCTGCCGGGCCCTGCGCCCCACCTCTATCTTCACTCCACCCTCTTCCTACTGGCGCACGACGGCGAGGAGGCCATCAGTGCTAAGGCCAAGGAGGTGCTCGACAAGTGCGCGCTGCAGCTGGCGGACCTGGACTGGAATCAGCTTGTTGATTGCCTGTCGCATGAGCTGCAGGATGTGCGCAAAGCTGCTGCCCTCGCGCTCGCGGCAGTTGTTGAAGCTGACCCCGCAGCGTGTGCTTCGGATGTAGTGAGTCATCTCAAGGCGCTCTACGTGGACAACAAGGGGTTCGAAGGCAATGCCTTGACGCGTAGTGGTGTGGCTGTTGCACTTGGTGAAGTAGCACAGTACATGACGAAGCGCGAGCTCATAGTCTTGTTTCCCTTCCTGGTTTCCGACAAAGAGCAGGGCCTGTCTGACCCCGATGATGACGTGCGCGCTCAAATGACGTCGGCAGGTCTCAAGATGCTCGAGACTCACGGGCAGTCTTCCATGGAGCTGTTGCACCCCATGTTGCAGAACCAGCTCAACAAGCCCGACGCTGGTACATGGCAGGCCGACTTAGTGCGCGAGGGTACAGTTATCCTGCTCGCCACCCTTGCCAAGTTTTTGCCCAAGGGCGACACAAAAGTCAAGGAGGTTCTGGACCGCCTCTTTTTTGCCCTGGGAACGCCTTCGGAATCGATCCAGCGTGCTGCTTCCACCGCCATGTCGCCCCTGGTGCCTATGTTGGATAATCCTGAGCAGGTCAAAGTGATGATAGCCGATATGATGCACATGCTGCTCGAGGGCGAGAAGTATGGCGACCGCCGCGGTGCTGCATATGGTCTTGCTGGCCTCGTCAAGGGTCTGGGTATCTCGGCTCTCAAGGCCCATGACGTCATGTCCACACTTCAGGCTGCTGCTACTGACAAGAAGTCGGATCATCGGCGGCAGGGAGCGCTGTTTGGGTTCGAGTGTCTTTCTGAACGTCTGGGCCGTTTGTTTGAGCCGTATGTGATCCACATCCTCCCTATCCTCCTCACTTCCTGCTCTGACAATGACGATGGCGTGCGTGAGGCTGGCGAGGCTGCTGCCAAGTCTGTCATGGGGCAGCTTAGTGGTCAGGGTGTGAAGCTGGTGATGCCTGCACTGTTGCAGGGTGTGGAAGACAGCGCCTGGAAGACCAAGAAGGCTGCTATTGATCTGCTCGGCAGCATGGCCCATTGCGCCCCGCGCCAGCTCGGCACCTGTTTGCCCACCATTGTGCCTGTAATGGCAGAGGCAGTGTCAGACTCAAAGGCGCAAGTGCGAGATGCGGCCAAGGCAGCGCTCAACCAGGTGGGCAGTGTGATCAAGAACCCTGAGATCCTTGCAATTGCCAAGGTGATCATCAACTCTTTGTCTGATCCCGAACTGACGGCCAAAGCACTCGAGGTAGTCATTGATACCACTTTTGTCAACGCCGTGGACGCGGCGTCGCTGGCGCTGCTGGTGCCAGTGATCCAGCGCGGTCTCAAGCACAGGAGCACAGAGCTGAAGAAAAAGGCGGCAACTATCGTGGGCAATATGTGCAACTTGGTGGCGGACCCCAAAGACGTGTCGCCCTACCTGCCTGACCTGCTGCCCATCCTCAAAAACGCGATCCTAGACGCCTCGCCCGAGATGCGCACGACTGCGGCCCAGGCGCTGGGCTCGCTTGTTAAGAGTATGGGTGATCAAGACTATGAAGAGCTTCAAAAGTACCTGCTGGTGACGATGAAGTCTGACGCTAACCTCGTTGTCCGCGCCGGCTCTGCGCTGGGTCTGGCTGAGGTGCTTGGCAACTGCTCTACACAGCGCTTCGAGAATGTGATTGATGAGGTAATCTTGGAGTGCTCCAACAAGCTCCAGTATGTGCGCGAGGGTTACTTCGGGCTCCTTGCCAACCTTCCCGTTGCCATGGGCGATAAGCTCGAGCAGTACATCCCCAAGCTCCTGCCTGTCATGTTGCAGGGGCTGTCCGACGAGACCGAGTCGGTGCGCACAATCGCGCTCAAGGCCGGTCACGGTATGGTTGACAACTATGCTGAATCCGCCATGCCAATGATTCTGCCCGCGATTGAGTCAGGGCTGTTTGCCAACGAATGGCGTATCCGCAGCTCCTCTGTCCACTTGTTAGGCGATGTCATGTCCAAGATCACAGGTCGCAACTGGAAAATTTACGGGCAGGGACATGGTTCAGTAGATGATGTTGACGAGGGCACTGGCGATCGCTTGACTGAGAGCAAGATTGCTGAAGTGCTCGGTGTTGAACGGCGCAACAGGCTCTTTGCTGCCGTTTATATGCTGCGCTCTGACGTGAACCAGTCGGTGTGTATTGCGAGCTTCCAAGTCTGGAAGAGTGTAGTGCAATCGCAGCTGCGTACGCTCAAGGCCATTCTTCCAGTGCTCATGGACACTCTCATTCGCTGCCTCTCTGAGCCTTCCGAGGAAAAGAAGTACGTGGCAGGCAAGGCGATGGGAGAGATGGTGAGCAAGCTCGGCGACCGTGTGCTACCCGAGGTGATTCCCATTTTGCAGCAGGGGCTGGACTCGGACTCGGAGCTGAAGCGCTCTGGTGTCTCGCTCGGGCTATCTGAGGTCATTGACAACTGCCAGAGACAGCAACTCTTTATGCATCTCGATGATCTCGTGACCACCATCCGCAAAGGTTTGTGTGACCCGGCTCATTCTGTGCGCTCTAGCGCTGCCTTAGGCTTTGATTCGCTCTACAAGGCCATTGGGCAACGCGCGATTGAAGATGTTGTGCCCACCCTGCTGCACAACCTGGATGATGTCGGTGGCCATGCGCTCGAGGGGCTGCGACAGCTCCTCAATGTGCGTGGCAAGATTGTGCTACCGTACCTCATCCCTCAGCTCATCGAGCCTCCAATGACAGCCGCAAACGCGCGTGCCCTCGGCTCGCTCGCCGCCGTGGCTGGCGACGCACTCTGCTCACGCATTCCCACTATCCTTGGTGCGCTGACTGACGGAATGGAGGATGGGGATGTGCCTGAGGACATCGCTGTCGCATCAGAAAAGGTTGTTTTGGCTGTGCCACATGATGGGATGCGTCTGATGTTGCTGGAGCTTCTGCGGCGACTTGAGGACACATGCACCTCCAAGACGCGGGAGTCAGCTGCGCGCCTCTTGTGCGCCTTCTGCTGTGGTACCCAGCATGACTACGACGAGTTCCGTTCGCAGATGATCAGGCAAATCTTGCATCTCTTTGGCGATCGCCAGGAGGCTGTGCTCGACCGTGCGCACAAGTGTCTCTTCGCCCTCGTCAAGTCGCTTGAGGAAGGCGACAAGAAACAAGATGAAAAGGCTCCCGCTGTCAGCTGCGGTCTATACATTGAAACGGTCTACGAAGAAGTCAAAAGCCTGCAAGCGTATTCCGATGACTCAGGCGTCCCTGGCTTCAATCGCACCAAGGGTCTGGCACCAGTCTTGCCCTTCTTCCTACAGGCGCTCATGCACGGTGCGACGCCAGAGACGAGGGAGCAAGCAGCATCAGGACTGGGTATCTTGGTGTCGGCCACCTCGGAAGCGGCGCTCAAGGCAATGGTAGTGCAGATGTCGGGACCGCTCATCCGCATCATTGGCGATCGCTTCCCTTGGCAGGTCAAGGCGGCCATTCTGAAGACGCTGTCGCTGCTGCTGGGGCGGGGAGGCATCATGATGAAGCCCTTCCTGCCCCAGCTCCAGACCACCTTTATTAAATCGCTAGCCGAGCCCAGCGCGGTGGTGCGGTCGCGCGCCACTCGCGCCCTTGAACGTCTCGTCAAGATGAGTGCGCGCGTGGACCCGTTAATCAATGAGCTCATATCGGGCATCAAAACAGCCGAGCCCAACATCAAGATTTCTTTTATTGAGGCCCTAGAAATCGTACTGGGGCGTGGCGGGAAGGTGGCAACAGCCCCCGTTATGCTCACCACCGTAAAACTTCTCACAGATCTCATGGCCGATGACGACGACGACGTGCGCGCTGCTGCTGCTGGCGCCTTGGGCGCTCATTCGGGCAATGTTGAGGATGATGGTCTTTTGTCTGTGATGCAAGGACTGCTGGAGCACTCGCCCGAGTGGACCACACGTCATGGACAGACGCTCGCCCTCGCGGCCCTCCTGAAGCACGCTGCGACCGCTGAGCGGTGGTCAGCCGCAAGCAGTGTGGCGCAGGCTGCCGCACAACTAGCGCCCCTCGTCAAAGACGACCGTGTGCCTGTACGCATTGCAACGGCCAAGGCAATTGAGGGCACCCTTCGCATCCTATTAGCTGCGGCTGTATCCAGTGGGCACCAGAGTGGAGAGGTTGAGAGTGGGCTATGGAAGAACTTGATCGCGCTGCTTTCGGATAGCTCTCCCGATGTGCGCATCTCAGCTGTTTCCAGCATCAAGTCCGTGAGTAAGACAGCGGCAAACGGAAGGCTACAAGCTCAAACTGTCGAGGCTCTAGTTGTGCCCCTCTTCAACTGCCTCCGCGACAAGGTTACGGTAAGAGATGCTCAAGCATCACACCACCCTATGCCTTGTCTCCTCTAGTAGCGTGTTGTGGCATTGATGTTTGTATTTCACAAGATAGGTATGTTTGTATTTCACAAGATAGGTATCGTGCCTCCGATCTTGCTGTGCCATCCCTCGTCTGTCTTTTGCCACCATATTTGTTAGCGAATGTCGCATGGTGTGGTCTAGTAGAGTGCGTTGCCGTTTTGGTGTCGGTGCATTGTCTAATATAGGCGCGTGCTGTGGTGATACCTGACACGCAACGCATGCAAGCAGGATGTTTCAAATGGAGCGCAGCGCGCGCTCTTGCACGTCCTGTGCCTCTTCAACGGCATCGAGGTGTTTGAGGAGGTGGCTCCCAAGATACGACAGGTCTGTGCTATGTCGCTTTTGTCCTGTGCTATGTCGCTTTTGTCTGTCCTACGGGTCTCCTATGTCGCTTTTGTTCTATGTCGCTTTTGCCGTATGTCGCCCCTCTGCCTCTGTCTTGCTACATCTTTGCCTCTCCACTTGTTGGGCTCTCTACATATTTCTACGTGTTTCTGCTGTTGCTGCACTCGCTCGCTCCGTCGAGTCCGACGCAGCAAGCGAGTGCGGCAACGGCAGACTTTTTCGTCGGCGCATATTTTTGGAGAAAAAAAATATCATGCGCCGAGCGCACAGGTAAGCTGAGTGGCGCGCGGCACGTAAATGGGTTTTAGAGGTAATCTGAGTGGCGCGCGGCGGCTCCGGTTGGTACAAGCACACAGCCCCGTGTAGTGACTGATGCCCAATACATGTGTGTGTTCGGATGTGTGTGTGGTCGCGCAGATTGATCGGGAGCACATAAGGGAATACTGTAAGCGCGTGCTAGCCAAGGGACCAGATGGGTGTGCTGTGTCGGAAGATGATGCCGATGAACATGATTGAGCCATTGCTCCTTGTTTGACCATTGCTTACAACATTCAACAAATACATATTGTCAAGACCTTTATTTTGTTGAGACCAACTCTATTCTTCCCGCTGTATTTACAAGGTACACTTGATTCGATGCAACCCAACCAACACACTCACTTGGCGCAATAGGCCTTGATGGGTGTGCCTTTTGGTGATATCTGATGGTGATATCTGATGGCTCATGTCATGCCACATGCCAAGCATCCTCAGCCCAATCACATGTGCGTGGTGTCAAGCGGAAGAAGAAGTGGTCCATTTGAGGACGACGGGCGACTGAAGCAAGAGTCTTTCGACTTGCGCCTCATGTTCCCAAAGTGCCTGCCTCAATTTGGTGGTGTACACCACCGGATCCATGATTTTGACCGTGTCCTGCATTGGACGAGTGCCCATGATTGAGTCGCTTCGTCAGTCACACACATGATTGAGCATTTAGTCAGTGATATAGACAATTGCCTTACTTCAAGACTCTTGATGCTTCACATTCGCCTCTAGAGTGCATGCCGCGTGCACTCTTCCGCGCATATGAACCACACTACCACACGCAAAAACTGAGAGAGAGAGAGGGGGGGAGACAGACAGACACACAGTCAGACAGACAGACAGACAGACAGAACTATAAAAAAAGAAGAGAAAGATAAAGAGAGAAAGAGACAAAGACCTGCTCCGAGTAGAGGTGTTGGAGGGTTTCCCGAGAGCGGGTGTCTACCTGCAATAAGCCTTGCCAAAGGGTCGCCCGATCAGCCGCATCCTCCTCCTCTTTCTTCTTTTTCTTCTTCTTGCTTTCCTTCTCTTTATCTATGCGCATTTGTGCCGACTCCATCGAATTGAGCCACTCATACCTGAAGCCCGTTGTGACACCCACACACACACACGCACGCGCGCGCGCATACACACGCACGCAGACACACACACACACACACGCACACACACACACACACACACACACACACACACACACACA
>Ga0105055_10007651_pt1 | contig 14274 bp, 10 predicted proteins | sample BON03_FD_78090 | JGI IMG/M metagenome (GOLD analysis project Ga0105055, IMG submission 78090) | Freshwater microbial communities from Lake Bonney liftoff mats and glacier meltwater in Antarctica - BON-03 | ecosystem: Environmental > Aquatic > Freshwater > Ice > Glacier meltwater | place: Lake...
CGCCCACGCTAAGTTGGAAAGCCGGTCGTTTGATGGGCGGACGGTGAAGTGTCAGTATTACCCTCTGGAGGCTTATAGGAGCAAGGATTTGCAGGCCGAGCCTCTGCCCGAAGAAGTGCCGGTCTCCGATGCGAAGGAGGGGGATGCAGCAACGGCAGACTTGCCTGCTGCAGAAGTGCAGGAAGAGGAAATCGCGAGGGGAGGGACGGGTACGGAGGGCGCATCAGGAGAGGAAGGGGGTGAGGAAGAGGGAGGAGGTGACTCGTCTCCTGGAGCGCCACCCCAGGTGCCTTCTGCTGTTGTAGAAGAGCTAGATTAAGAGGGAAAAAACAACGCCAATTCTTTGTTGGGAGACACTAAGAGACACATAAGTAGAGGGAATGGATTTCAATCATAAGGGCAAAAGATTTGGAAACAAGAGTGTTACTTTGTCGTGGGGTTTTCAATTTTATTCCCGTTATTAGCTGGTTTCCAAACCCAGCCCCTCTTCAAATAGTCATTGGCTCAGTGTTCCTTTGGTGATAGCGGGGTCAATTACTCCTTCCTACATATGTACATATATCTACACCATCTTTCCTTTCTTCCTGATCCTTTCGCATATGTCCACCTCACACACACTCAATCTGCCTTCTTTCCCCGCGGGTAAATGCTCAAGCAATACAAACCCAAGTAGGCACATATATCCTCTGTCGCACCCAGGGCGTAATAAAAGTACACCACCGCTACCAACCCCACGTAGGCCCACATGATCACCACGTCCGACAGCGGCAACAGCCCCCAACCCGTGAGTCGGGTGACAGCGGCAAGGAAGGGTTGAGAGAGATGCTGCCAATAAGTGTTAAAGACAACCAAGAGTTGAGGGAGGACGGGCAAGGCCAGTTCGGACGCGCCAAAGGGCTGCTTGGCCATGTGGCAGACGATCATGCGCGTGGAGAGGTAGGCCATTGTCAGGCCCAGTGCCATTAGTACACCCACAGGGTGGTCGAGGAAGACGTGATGCCCGTGCCCCACCGTCCACATGCCCCCAAGGAGAAACGACAGCAGTACGGGCAGTAGCTGCCGCACGGCTTCCTTCCTCCCCAAGACTTTGCCCCCTACCTCTTCTGGGGGTAGGGTCCGTGCTTGCCCCGAGAGAAGCACGCGGTAGATGCTGCAAGCCGACACCCAAAAAGTCAGGAGGCAGCCCCAAGCCATGCCCACGGCCTTGACCGTGACGACGACTACCGCCGCGCCGTCCTCCCCGCCACCGATTCGAAGGGCCGGCGTCTCCCAGAAGGAAGCACCGAGTACGGCCGTGATGAGGAGGATGGCTATCTGCACGACCTGGCCTTCCGTGATGCCCACGTAACCATTATTCGTCATCATCAAGCCGGTGTGGTACTCCTCCCACTGCCCCATGAAAAACGCAAAGAAGATGTTAAATAAAATGACCAGCATCAACCAAGGATGATCGCCCAATCGCCAGGCGCCCGCCAGCACCGTGCAGATTAGTACTGCGTTCAGTGCGTCGCAGCCGTGGTCAAAGAGCTGTCCCAAGGGCGAGGACGTGCCCGTCCGCCGGGCCTGCTTCCCGTCAATGGCATCCAGCGTCTGGTAGGCAAACAAGCTAAAGGCACAAAACAAGGCGACTTCAGCCGACATGGGTTCGGTCAGACTCGGGTCCGTGAGCACGACCAAGGCGGCCGAGGCCATCATGAAAGCCAGACCTAGGAGCGTCACGAGATTGGGCGCTAGCCAAAGAGGGAGCCATTGCACGGCCCAGTTCCAGTAGTGGTTTAGTAACCTGTCCAGGGGCGTCGACGAGCCACACACGTACTTGTAAGCCGCTACGCCTTCCAGTGCTACCTCGGACAACACCCACCTGTGACTTGTAGTAGTAGTAGTACAACTGATGAGACATGTCGAGGCCAGGGGGAGAGAAAGAACATGGCATGCCGCAGGTGTCTACCCAAAGCTGCCCACCTTTCTTATTATACGAACCATTCAGACCTCCCTTTCCCCCTCCTTCGACGACCAGTTCTGGATCATGCCAGAGCCAGACCCTCCCTCCATCCATCACCTCCTCCCCCACCTCCTCCCTCCATCATTCGCCTCCTCCCACTGCATGTAAGCCTTACCTGCGAGGGCTCGTGGTAGCAGGCACCCCATTTCCAGTGGCCGTCGTCGTCTCGGCAGCCTGTCTCCTTTCTCCTCGCTGTATCATTTGCTACCCCTATTGTGGATGTGTGCGGATGTTGTGTGAGAGCACGGCGTGCCAGGATGGATGGGAGCGGGCGAATCTCAGAAGCTCCAAGGAGCGCGATCTGGAGGAATTAATGCTCTTGTCTAAGTAAGTCCCCAGAAATGGGGGGGGGGCGCTCAGGCGAGGTTGAGAGATAGATAAGTTTGTTGTTCTCGTAGTATTGAATATATATGCTTAGCTTAGCCACGTATGTCCCCGCGCGACACACGCGCACGCAGACACTCAACACGCAATATACGCACACCAGGGCACACTTATGCGATTTCGGGCGTTTGGCGAGCGAGTCGAGACCTCATTCCAACCCATACCTCCAAACTACAACCACATACACCCATATACATCACACACAGGCGGCTTGCGTGCCCTAGTACGACCAGCCGGCCCCGTTCCATGGCCCGCAGGCACCGCAGCTCCTCCCCTCTTCTCCTAGCAGCTTTGCTCCTCTGTACGGCCAACGCATTGAGGCCCCGCCACATGATGATGGCCAGCACCAGCACCAGCAACCCCGGGACTAGCTCTCCATCCACACTACCACCACCACTGCCGCCGCCAATCGTGTGGACGATCGCGGGCTCGGATTCGGGGGGTGGGGCGGGCATCCAAGCCGACCTCCTGGCGTTTCATTCCCTCGGATGCCACGGGTGCAGCGTCATTACAGCGCTCACGGCGCAAAACAGCAACCAAGTGCGCAAAGTGGAGACGTCGAGCCTGGTGATGCTGCGCACCACGCTGGCGACGCTGGAGGACGACATGCCCGCAAAGGCGGTAAAGCTGGGCATGCTGGCCACGGCCGAGGTGGTAGGGGAGGTTGGAGACTTTCTGGCCCAAAAAGCAGCAACGGGGTCCCTGGGGCCCGTTGTCTGTGATCCCGTCATGGTGACGACCAGCGGCTCTGTCCTTCTCGACAAGAATGCGCGAAAACTGATGATCGACCGCGTCTTTCCCCACGCTACTCTGATCACGCCCAACAAGCACGAAGCCGAGGTCCTGGTGGGCTATCCGCTGAGGACGCCGCAGGACGTGGAGCGAGCAGCACGCGACTTGCTGGCCATGGGCAAGAGTGACGCGGTGTTGGTCAAAGGCGGACATTCCCTGGACGGCGATGAGGAGAAGAGAAAAGCGGAGGAAGGGGAGGCCTTTGACGCGACGGTAGCGCAAGACTACCTCTTGGAACGGGATGGGGCCCAAGGCCTCTGGATCACCTCGCCCCGCCTCCAAAATCCCAACACGCACGGCACGGGCTGCACCTTATCCTCGGCCGTCGCGGCTTTTCTGGCGCAGCACTTGCCGTTGGAGGACGCGGTGGTGCTGGCCAAGGCCTACGTCAGCCAGGGCATCCGCGCCGCTGTCCAGCTCGGGCATGGACCGGGCCCTGTTAAGCAGACGGGGTGGCCGGCCAGTCCGCCAGACTTCCCTTGGTAAGTGGGCTCACAAGAGTCTCGCTGCCTCCTGCGTATGTTTTCTCACCCGCTTTTGTTTCTTGAAGAGGCTTGTACGTCTGCCTGCGTGGCCTCACCTGCCTCCCCGTTCACCCAAATCTCACGCTCCTCCTAAACTAAACCACAGGGTCACCTCCCGTGCCGATGAAGGATCTGAAGCCAAGCGCCCCGGACCGTTTGCGGAGTGCGAGCGGGAGATCGGGCTGTACGCGTGCGTGGACTCGGCGGCGTGGGTGCAGCGATTGCTGGACGTGGGCGTGCGGGACATCCAGCTGCGGATCAAGGACCGGCCAGCCGCGGAGCTAGATCGAGAGGTGGGAGAAGCGGCGGAATGCTGCCGCAAGGCCCAAGCCCGGCTGTGGGTGAACGACTACTGGGAGCTGGCCCTACGCCATCAAACCTATGGGCTGCACATCGGACAGGAGGACCTCAAAGGCCTGCTCACGGCGCCTGACCAGCCATTGACCGCCATCCAGCGCGGAGGCGTCCGGCTGGGCATCAGCACCCACACCTTTGCCGAACTAGGCCGCGCCGTCGCCCTCCGGCCGTCCTATATCTCCCTGGGCCCCATCTTCCCCACGGCCTCCAAGAAAGTCAACTTCGGCCCCCAGGGCCTGGCTAGGCTCAAGCAGTGGCGGCGCCTGGTGGACGTGCCGCTGGTGGCCATCGGCGGCATCGGGCTCGAGGCAGCACCAGCAGTCCGGAAGGCGGGCGCAGACGGGATCTGCGTCATCTCGGCACTGACCAAGGCCTCGGATTTGAACGAGGCTGTAAAAGCTTGGAACATCCAACTAACAAAGTAAACAACTGAAGCAAATGAGAACGCGGAACTCAAGGGGATATATACGTCGTTCTTGTGGTATATTTCTTTTCTTCTTCTCTTTCCATTTTCGCCTTTCACTCCCATTTTCCTTCATCGGTCTTTAATGCTGGCCTTCTGCTCCTCCGCGTCCTGTGTCCTACCCTCACACATTCATGAGTGGATCATGGTGCGAGTAGAGGCCGTACTTCTCCTCCTTGCCCACCACTCAAAATTAATGTCTCCTTTTCTTCCTGTCTGCCGTTTACCTTCCTTTAAGTACCATACACATCTTCTCAAGTTACGCTTCTTCTCCTTTTTGCCTCCTGCCATTAAAATAAACAGCCAGACGAAACACACACCTCTTCTAATGGTCGTCCTCGACACCCACGCATTACCTAACACCGCTTTCTCTCCTCTCTTCTCATCTTTCCTCTTTCTGCTACAGTCTTCATCTTACTTCCGCACAGGCCGTCGCGCCTTGATGATCTTCCGTCCGCCAGGCTGCTGCTGGTTCGAGGTGGCACCCAGCGAAAATGCGTCGCCACCAGGAACCGGCGGCGCCCCAAACCCTCCCATTCCACCCGCGCCAGGCACTCCCCCCGCCTGTGCCCCAAAGCCACCAAACGAGGGTGCCCCACCCAGTGTTCTAAAGCCTCCGGCCATGCTTCCAGGCGCAGGAGGAGGGCCGCCGAACATGCCCCCCGCAGGAGTGGAGGCGGCCTGTCCAAAGGCCACCGAGGGGGTGCTCGTCGCCGACGCTCCGAACATGGAGGCAGACGAGGCCCCGCCAAACGTGGGGGCTGTGCTGGTGAGGCCGGACGGCGGGACAGCTCCCATGCCTCCCATCCCCCCCATGCCCAGGCTAGCACCGAAGCCACCCGCGGGGGCGGCAGGAGTGGGTGTGGCCCCAAAGAGTGGAGGCTTGCTTGCGGCACCGCCCGGGCCGCCAAACTGGAAGGAAGGAGGGGCACCAAAGACAGGCGCAGAGGCCGCGGGGGTGGGTGCGGGCGAGAGCCGCGGGCTGGCGCTCATGTCCATTGAGCCGCCTCCAGGGGAAGGGACGCTGCCAAGCCCCCCTCCGCTGCCACTGGCCTTCAGACCAGGGGTCGCTGCGGCGCCACCACCAAACGTAAACGAGCTCAGACCTCCGGGGGCGGCGGCAGTGGGTACCGGCGCCGCGCCAAAGGTGAAGGGCGGTAAGCCACCTCCTCCTCCACCTCCCGTGCCAATGCTGCTGCCGCTGCCAGAGGCAGGGAGGGAGGTGGGGAAGGCCGGGAAGGAGGGCGTGCTCTTCAACCCTCCCGGAGCTGCAGATTCCGTCGATTCCGAGCCGAAGCCGCCCGCACCGCCCGCGGGCTGGTCGGCGGCGGCGGTGGTCCCCGAGAGGGGCGGGAGGGTGGAAGGGACGTTGGCAAACAAGCTACCGGACCCGGAGCTGCTGGGCTTGGGCGGGGCCAGGGTCACGGGCGGGAAGGACAACGGGGCCGGAGCCGGCGCATTCTTTGAGGAAGAGGAGGAGGCCGCCGCAAAGAGTCTCGAGGCTGGTGCTGCTTGGGCAGCGGGTGCCCCAAAGGTGCCAAAAGAAGGAGCGGTGGAGGTGGCAGCACCGGCCGCGGTCCCCGTCCCCCCGAACGTAAAGGAAGGGGTGGAAGGCGCGGTCGTGGTGGTGGTGGTGTTCGCCGCATCTTCCTTGCCGCCGTTAGCGGAGCTGCCCGCAGTCGCCGTCGACGAGGAATGCAACCCCCCGAAGGAAAAAGAGGGCAGCTGAGGCGCAGGCGCTGCGGCCGGTTCCTTCTCCTTGGCCGCCGCCGCATTGCTGGTGCCGGTCCCAAAGACAAAGGGCGAGATCGCAGGCGCCGGTGCTTGCTTGACCCTCGCGCCCTTGTTTCCGTCTCCTCCTTCCTTCTCCTTCTGCTCTTCCTCTTTCTTCTCTTCCGCCGAGACCGGGGCCGCACCGAAAGAAAAGCCACCGGATTTGGCCCCCATCCCAGAAATGCTAAACCCTCCTCCGCCTCCACCCCCTCCTCCTCCTCCTCCTCCTCGTCCTCGTCCTCGTCCTCCTCCAAAGGTCAGTCCTACCACCACACTCGCCTTAGCCTTGTCCCCATTCTCTCTGTCCTTCTTCCCTGCTTCCTCTGTGGTCTTATGCTCCGCCGCGCCGCCCCCGCCGAAGCTCACTCCACCCCCCCTCCCACCCCCAAAGCTAAAGCCCTGCGAGGTGATGGCACCCAGGCCAGAGCTGGAGACGCTGGTCTTGGTCAGGGTCAGCGCCGGGGCGGGTGCGGCGGCAAAGGCTGCTGCGGAGGAGGGGGCGGGAGAGGCCGAGGAGGAGGCGGAGGAGTCGGAGCCGGGCTTGAGGCCCTCGCAGGACGGACACTTGAGGACGGCGGCGTCGATGTTGGTGGACAGGCAGCCGTCGCACTTCCAGGACCCCGGCTTCTGCAGGCGCGCTTGCAGGTCGCCCCAACCGCCGCCCCCTCCTCCGGTGGAGGGTGTGGTGGCAGGGAAGGCAGGCGTGGGGGCTGGGGGGGCTTGCCGCGGCTGGGGGGGGGGCATGGCGGCACGGTCCGCGTCCTTCTTGGTGCTGGCAGCCGGCGGGGCCGAAGTGGTGGGAGGGCGGAGTTGTGATTGCTGTTGCTGCTGTTGTTGCTGCTGGTCGGCGGCCCCCGCACGACGAGGACGCAAGCGGCGCTTGACCGGAGGCGTGAAGATAAATTCCTCGTGGTGCTTGGCCACTGCTGCCTCCACCTCCCTCTCCTCCTCCTCGTCCAGGAGCATCGCTCGCGGCGCCGTGAAGGCGAACCCCGCGTTCTCTTCCATGCCGGCCGCGGGAGCCGTGGCTGCTGTTGCTGCTGCCGCCGCTGCCTCCACCCCAAACACGGGCCGAGGCTCGGGCAGCAGCGAGTGACGCGGCAACTTGAACACGCCCGGCTCGCCCCCTCCACCTCGCTCTTGTTCCTCCTCCTCGCCCTCCTCCCTGTCCCCCCGACGCCGCTTGTCCCGCCCCGCGGCAGCCAGGCGGCTCGGCTGGACAGTGCCTGCCCCACCGCGGCTGCTCCGTTGCTGCTGTTGTTGCTGCTGCTGGTGGTACGACTGCTGCTCCTCCATGGCGGGCATGCCCTGCCGCGGGGGCGACACCTCCCCCACCTCCCGCGTGGGCAGCGCCCGGGAACGGAGGGGCGTGGGCACGTACTGGGACTTGGCGTCCTGCATGGGCGTGCGCATCTGCTCCTGCATGCTGTTCAGGATGCGCCGCGTCACCAAGTCCGACCATCGGGACGGGGCACGAGGGGCTTGCCGCGGCCGCACCGAGCGCGCGGCGTCGGCGGACTCCAGCAGCAACCCCCGCTTCCTCCCACTGCTGCTCAGGCTGGTGCTGCTGGTGCTGCTGCTGCTGAAGCTACCGCCCATCCCGCCATTGCCATTGAGCGGCCTGCTCCTGTCCACGTAGGGCGTGGTGCGGAAGCGCGAAGGCGCCGAGCGACCACCCCCCCCACCTTCTTGCTCCTCCTCCTCCTCCTGGGCAAAACGGACACAGTTGCTGTGGCTGCTCCTCCCGCCAAAGGAAGACGACGACGACGACGACGACACGGGCGCTTGTGCTTGCTGGGAGGGATAGAACATGGTGGGACCGTTGCTCCGGGCTCCCCCTCCTCCTCCTTCTCCCCCCCCCCCACCACCGCTACCACCGGTCATGAAGTGCAGGTCCGGCATCTCGTCTTGCAGGGTGCTGGCCGCCGCCGCAGCGGCCGAGAAAGGCGTCATGCTGCTGGCGATGGACGGCCGCTTGTAGCTTGAACCACCACCATCACCACCACCGCCGCCGCCGCCGCCGCTAGCAGCAGCTCCATAGGCCACGAAGCCGGCGGAGGAGGGCACTGGCACTGGCGACGCTCTCCGCTGGTCCCACGTGCGGGCCTTGCCACCCTTCTTGTTGAGGAAAGTGTTCACCACCCCAAACACCTCTTCCCCGCCTCGTTGCCCGCCTCCTCCCCCACCACCTCCACCAACAGCAGCAGTAGCAGCACCGCCGCTGCTACTGCTCTTTGATTCCTCCACGCCACCCCCACCCCCCGACGCCAGCACGGGCAAGGCCGTTGCCCGCCCTCCCTCCTCCGACGAAGGCACCGCCATTCGCGTGACTGCAGGCCTCACCACTAGCACCACCGGCCGCGGCAGGCTCGCCTCCCCTTCCTCCTGCATCCACGCCGGATGCCGCTCGGGGAGCTGGCGGTGACTGCTGCTGCTGCTGCTGTTGTCGTGGTGGTGGTGGTGGTCATCGTCGGTGACCTTGGCCGTGGCGGCGACCGGCGGAGCGCGTGCATGCCCGACAACCACCTCAGCCGCGTCGCGGACTCGTTCGAGCTGCTCCGGACGCATGAGTCCCTGCCCGACTTGGCTTGCTAGCTCACGCGCCACGGCGGCAGACGTGGCGGCTTGCCTGGCGGGGGAGGAGGGAGCGGGGGCAGCGGCGGGGCTGCGGGTGCGAGACGCTGGTGGGGGGGGCGACGCCGGTTGGTGTTGCTGTTGTTGCGGTTGTTGTTGTTGCTGCTGCTGCTGCTGCTGCTGCTGCTGCTGTGTTTGTTGCTGCTGCTGTTGCGACCGCAGCCACTCCTTGAGCCGGTCGGCGAGTTCGCTCTTCTTCCCCTTGTAGGACAGGCCCTTGAGGCGCAGGATCTTCTTCAGCTCCGACACGGTGATGCTGTCCACCGGCTGGCCCTCGTACTCCCCCTCCTCCGCCGCCCTGTCCGTCCGGGAAGGAGGCAGCTCCACCGCACCGTCCTCGTCGACCTCCCCCGCATGCCCGGCTTCGCGGCACTGAGCCCGCGCTGTCGAGGCGGTCGCTGGGGTCCTGGGCCTCGCCCCATTCATGCCCGCCGCACGAGCAGGCGGGGAGGCGCCGTCACCCCCCAAGGACGCCGCCAGCTTCCTGGGCACCTCCCCGCTGCGGTTCCGTCGCGCATGCTCTTCCCGCGGGGACATAAAGCCCATCACACCCTTGACGGCGGAGGAAACTAGGCTACTGCTCGTCTTGAGGAGGCGCTGGAAGGGCGTCGCCTGATGGTCCTCCTCCTCGTCCTCCCCTCCTGCTACCTCCGCCTCCTCTCCTCGTCCTACCCTGGGGAGACGGCCTCGGCCTCTTGGCTGCTGCTGCCGGGCATCCGCAGTGGGCACGTTCCAGGCTGCTGCTCCTCTTTGCAAGACCTGCTCCTCCTCCTCTTCTTCCTCCCCGTTCCTCCTGCGTCCGTGCGGGCGGCTGCTGCTGCTGCTGCTGCTGCTACTACCTCCATCCGTCCTCACCCCTCCGCCCGTTCGTCCCAATTCCCGCCGCGTCCGCATTCGTGCACTGGACGACGTCGAAGAGGCCGGTGATTGGGGCGCGCGTCCGACTGGTGCTGGTCGTGCGGGTGATGATGATGCTTGCCTCTCTTCCGTCGTCCGCGGCGCTCCACGTGATCGTGTCCCACCACCGCCGCCGCCGCCTTCCCTTTCGACAGATGGAGAGTGGGCTCTACTCCGCGTTAGACGGGCGCTGGGCATTCCTGTTGATTTGTGCGTGGGAGGAGATGGTGGGGGGAGACGATGAGATGGACGCGAAGCCTTGTCTGGCCTTCTTCTTCGTTGCGGGCGGTCCAGCCAAAACCTTTGTCCCTGCTTGGTCCATGCGCCAGCCACGGGCACCCTCACACCGTCCGCTTGGCTTGGCTTGCATGCAAGGTCTGTTATGGATGTGTGTCCGTGTGGTAAGTGAGTGGGTAAGCGGGTGAAAGAGCTTGTGACGGAGAGCATCTGGTTGCTTGCTTCTTCTCTGTCGCTCTCCATCACCTCACAAAAAACAAGCTGTGGTGATGCCAGACAAACCACCACCTGCGCAAGCAACAATTGTGCGCACTCGACAAGTCCTATACCAGGGCCGAGGCATCGCTCTGTGGGTGTCCTGGGCTCTGTTAGTCGCAGCAAAGAAGGGGAGAGCATGGATCTGTGATGATGAAGCACGCCGCGGCGGCCAGGGAGATCTCCTCCTCCCCTGCCATTGCCGATATCACACACCACCACCACCACCCTGACCCTTGTCAACCCACTCTTCTTTCATTCTCCTTCTGCTTAACAGGGCAAAGCCATGCTTATTTTGCGGCGGGCTGAACGTTCCCGACCCTAGTGCTAGCTAGGTTCTGCCTGGCCTTTCGCCTCCCCAACCCCCCGCCTTGCCCTCCTCCCCTCCTCCTCTCGACCGCTTAAAAAGCACGCGTTGCTGACCAGGTGCCTGCAGCAGCTCAAGCGCACCATGGCCGCGGCGGAATCATGGCCGCCTTCCCAGGAAGCGCTGTCGCAAACCGTCAATTTGCTTTGCGTGCTGCGCGACCCCACCAACCCGCAGGTAAGTTGTGTGTCGGGGCTTTTTTCTGGGCGGGTAGGGAGAGAGATTGCGAAACCAAACCGCTTTTTTTACTGCGTACCCTTACAAAAGACGTTGCCAGGGAAAATTTGCCTGCGAAAAAGAGGCTTGCCAGCGATTGTGCGTGCTCACTTTTGCCCTCCCCTCGATCATACACAAAGTACTTGGAAGCACAGCGTCATCTGGAGGTTCACCAAGGGGACGCCCAATTCCTCCTTTCCCTCGCTTACGTGCTGGCACGGACGACCCAAGAGCAAGTCCCCGATGACGTGCGGCAGCTAGCGGGCCTGTTGCTGAAAAACTACGTGCTGCGGCACGCCGAGGCGTTTGTGCGGGGGACCGGGGATGTAGGGGCAGCAGGGGCGGGGGCGGGCGGAGCGGCCGAGGTTCGGGACTTCGTGAAGCTACAAGCCTTGATAGCGGCGAGGGACGGAAATCAGTCGGTCCGCAACACGGCCGGGATCTTGATCACCACGCTGGCCACCCACACCTTGCGCGCGGGCTTGCCTCTGGGCACGGCCTGGCCCGAGCTCTTCCCGGCATTGGTGGAGATGCTGGGGGGTGGCCAAATGGCGGCCATCGAGGGCGCCTTCAGTAGTCTGACCAAGATCCTGGAGGACTGTGGCCAGGACATGCGGGCTGACCCCTCGGGCTACGGGCCCCAAGCCCTCAACCAGCTCGTGCCCATCTTCCCGTCCTTCTTCGGCGCCGAGGCCCCCGGCATCCGCGCCGCGGCCGTGCGGGCCATGAACCTGCTGGTGCCGCTCAAGCCCACGCAGCTGACCGTGAACATGGACGCCTTCATCCAGGCGCTGGCCACGTTGAAGGATGACCCGTCGCCGGGCGTGCGGCAGGGCGTGTGCCAGGCCCTGGTCGCGCTGTTCAAGGACGGCACCGACCACCTCCTCTCCCGCCTGCCCGAGGTCATGGACTTCATGCTCGCCAAGAGCCAGGACCAGGACCAGGACGTCGCCCGCGAGGCCTGCGAGTTCTGGAGCGTCTTCTGCGACTACTACCCCAACGAGAGCCAGCGGCGCGTGCCCGAGGCCTTGCGGGGCTTCCTGCCCCGGCTGGTGCCGGTGCTGCTGGCGGGAATGGTCTTCTCCCAGGCGGATCGAGAGGCCATGGAGGCGGACAAGGCCAACATGCTGGACTCAGTCCCCGACCGCGCCGAGGACTTGAAGCCCATGCATTACCAGTCGCGGGGAGGGAGGGGGGGTGGTGCGGGGGAGGAGGAGGGAGGAGGGGAGGAAGAGGAGGAGGAGGAGGAGGATGGGGAGGGGGGCGATGACGGGATGGGCGGCAGCGGCGACGAGGTCGAGCAATGGAACCTGCGGCGGTGTTCGGCGGCCACGCTCGACACGATCGCCGAGTTCTTTGGCCCAGATGTGCTGCTGCCCATTCTGCTGCCCCAGCTATACGCCAAGCTACAGCAGGGCTCGGTGTGGGAGCGGGAGGCCTGCATCCTGGCCCTGGGCGCCGTGGCGTCTTGCATGGAGGGCATGGCCGAACAGCTCCCGCAGCTCTTCCCCTTCCTCCTGCAGCAGCTGGACGACAAGGCGGGCATGGCGACCAACCCGCAGCTGGGGTGTACCGTGGCCTGGACGCTGAGTCGGTACGGCGGGTGGGTGTTGGAGCAGGACAACGACGCCGTCTACCTGGCGCCGCTCGTGGAGCGCCTGCTGGGCGCCATGCTCGACCACCACAAGAAGGTGCAGCAGGCGGCATGTTCGGCCATGGCGACTCTGGAGGAGGACGCCGGCCTCCGCCTCCTGCCCTACTTGCCGCACCTCTTGACCTTCATGACCCAGGCCCTGGGCCGGTACCAGACCCGCTCTCTGATCGTGCTCCTGGACACGCTGGGCACCCTGGCCGACGCTGTGAAGGAGGAGCTGGCCGAGCCCAAATGCACGGCCTTGTTCATGCCGCTGCTCTGGGCCAAGTGGCGGGCGCTGTCGGACTCGGACCGCGTGCTGCTGTACCTGATGGAGTGCCTGACCTCGCTCTCCACCGCCCTCGGCCTCGCCTTCCAACCCTGGGCGCCCGAGGCGTACGCGCGCTGCCTAGGCCTCTTGCGCCACACGCTGGCGGCCGAGCAGGCGGGCCAGGCGCCGGAGAAGGATTTCGCCGTCTGCGCGTTGGACCTGCTGACGGGCATGACGGAGGGCTTGGGCGCGTCATTCGAGAGCTTGCTTCCCGGCTCAGACCTGCTGGGACTTCTGTTTGGGTGCATGCACGACACGTCGGAGGAGATGCGGCAGAGCGCCTTTGCCTTATTGGGCGACCTGGCCAAGGCCTGCCACGTCCACTTGGTGCCGGTGCTGCCAACCTACCTGCCCGTGTTGGTGGAGAGCCTGGACCCGCGCGCGGTCTCCGTCTGCAACAACGCCTCCTGGGCGCTGGGGGAGCTGACCGTGCGGCTGGGGCCCGAGCACATGTCGCCCTACGTCCCTGCCGTCATGGCACGCCTGGTGCCCATGGCCAGCCAGCGCCAGGAGATGCACCCCCACCTGGCCGAAAACACGGCCATCACCATCGGCCGCCTGGCCAAGGTCTGTCCCGCCGCCGTCGTCGCTGCCCCCGGGGTGGGGCCTGAGTTCGTGCATGCCTGGTGCTTGAGCCTGCAGGACGTGAAGCATCGCGGCGAGAAGGAGCACGCCTTCGAGGGCCTTTGCCTGCTGCTGCAACAGAACCCGGCGGTTCTCTTGCCAACAGCGGACCGGGCCAGCGCGCCCAGCCCCCCTCCCGGCTCTTCTTCTACCACTCCGTCGCTCAACACGTTCGAAGCCTTCGCCTGGGCCGTGGCGTCCTGGTACGACAACATACAGATGCAGCCCGACGTGCCGGAGGCGTTGCAGCACATGTTCCGGATCATCTTCAACTACGTGCGAGAGACGGTCAACAGCCTGCCGCCACGGAACTGGAACGAGTACTTGAGCAGCCTGGACCCGCAGCTGGTGGATTACCTGGTCAGGTTCTACGATTTGTAGGGTGAAGGTGAGGAGTGGTGTAGGCAAGGCTTGTGCAGACAGGACGGATGGACGAACGGATCGGTGCGCGCAGGGGAGATTTTATATTGAACGAGAGCGAAGTCTGTCGCACTGACACACGCACGCACGCATGCACGCCACTGAAATAGGGACAGCCACACCGAACTTGTCAGTCATAATGACATCCAATCCAAATTGAAGTTTTGCAGCCTGACACGAAGTAAAGGGAAAAGTTTGAGCGGGCGAGTGTCTTAAAATAAAGGACATTCCTCGTTCTGATTTTGTAGGACAAGAAAGAGAGGGAGAAAGAAATTGGAAGAAAGATAAACAGGGAGAGTAGACGAGCGAAACACAATAAACGAGAGGGGATTGATAATGAATTTTGGGGTGGGGAGGCAGAGCGC
>Ga0105055_10007658_pt1 | contig 14269 bp, 13 predicted proteins | sample BON03_FD_78090 | JGI IMG/M metagenome (GOLD analysis project Ga0105055, IMG submission 78090) | Freshwater microbial communities from Lake Bonney liftoff mats and glacier meltwater in Antarctica - BON-03 | ecosystem: Environmental > Aquatic > Freshwater > Ice > Glacier meltwater | place: Lake...
CTATGAATTTTGTTGTCATGGTCAAGGTTTTGTCGCTTTTTGGCAAAAGCAAAAAATCAACCTCCCATCCCCAGCCTGCGAACAGCTGCTTTCATTAATTTGGGCGTGGAATGTTCGGTGGACAAAAAACAGAATAGAAGGAAAATATGAACAAGCAAAAAATCAATCTCCACCGCGTTCTCGATACTTTGCTTATTGCTTGTCCTGCTTGTTTGTGGTTGCGAAATGGCGTGCACGCGTTTGTATCAGACACCAGAAATACGACAACAACCCCCTAGGCACACATGACTTGTCACGACAGAACACGAGCTTCAATATGACAGCCTAACTTGTGTGTGCGCAGCCAGCACAAGTTGTGTACTCTACTACGAGCAAGCGCTGGTTTAGAAGTCCTGCCCACCCACTAGTAGCAAAGCAGCCTGCCTTCGTCCCATGCCTTTGCCCCCGAGCCACGCCCGTCTCCGTCTCACACCACTCCGTCTCCGTCTCACATCACGCCCATCTCCGTCTCACACCACTCCACACTCTCCCCCCTACCCTCTCACGCACGAACACAGCAAACCAAACCCAAGGCATAGCCACACCAACAACAACTACAACTTCAACCATGCCCGTCGTCCCCCACAACCCCAATGGCGTGGCCAATCTGATCTCGTCCAAGGACATGGCGGAACTAACCAAGGGGCAGCATGAGGGCACCCAGCACCAGCAACAGGAGAAGGCCAACAACACCAACACCAAGATCCCGCCAAAGCACTACGACAGCGCGGGGGTCCATAGCCAACACCAGCAGCTCCAGCAGCCCCGCAGCAACAAGCAGTCCTAAATGCTCGAGCTAGCTAAGGGGTCATAGGAAGGGCTTTTGTCTATTATTGAGAAGACATCACGTGGAAATGCTTGAGCTAGCTAAGGGGTCATAGGAAGGGCTTTTGTCTATTATTGAGAAGACATCACGTGGAATTGTTTAGAAATTTAAGCGGGATCTAAGGGATAGAGACTTAGAAAAATATTGAAAACGTAAAAAGGAAGAAGAATTTACCGGTTATCCTACTGTGAAGGAAGAATGAATCAAGTTTCAAGAATAAGTAGGGAGAATATCACTACGAGGGAAGCGAGAAAGAAGACAAGGTCTTCAAATTTATCACTATAGAAGGAGCGCCAACTAGGCAGATTATAAAAAGAGAATACAACAAAAGAAAAAGAAAATCAAGATGAGATGAGAAGGCAAAGCTTTACTAGTCCTGACTTTTCTTTTCCGTTCTGTCTTTTTTTCAAATCGGGGATGACGTCGATACCGCTTCTTATCTCCACCTCCAAGGGACCGGCTTCCACACCGTCGCCCTAATCGCACGTGCTCTGGGCCTCGCCTCCCATTCTTCCTTGTCAAAACACATCCGACGCGCCCACTCACAAACCACACAATTACACGAACACTCACATATACGCAAAACACACACACACACAACACTCCTACTACCACGCGCGCTTCATCTCTTTTTTATTATGTCTGCTAAACGTAGTTTTTGTTTTTGTTTTTGTTAATGAATGACTTCTGCTTCTGCTGTTGTTCTACCTCTTGCCCAAAGACTTGAGTGCCTGGCTTTGCTCCTGACGAATGGTTTGCTTCAACGACTGCAAGCTCACCTCATCCATCTTCCCTCCGGGCTTCGGGGCAGCACTCCCTGCCTTTTGCTGAGGCTTGCTCGCGCTTGCCTTCCCACCACCGCTCCCAAAGAGCCCACCAAACAACCCTACCCCATTACTTGACGACGCCGCCGCCGCTGCTTTGCTAGCACTAGCAGAGGCAACCGCCTTAGGCTTGGACGCAAAGGAAGAAGAAGCTTGCGGCTTCTTAGCAGCAGGCGCGCTCACAGCGGCCGGCTTGGGAGCGGCGGGCTTAGCAGAGCCACCACCAAAGAGACCCCCAAATGAGCCTCCACCGCTGCTGGATTTGGCTACAGGCTTAGGGGCAGCGGCTTTGGGAGCAGCAGCAGCTGGTGTGGGGCGAGGTGGTAAGGGCCCGGTAGCCGCTTTGCCGGCCTTGGCCTTGCCAATGCTGCTGGAGGAGGAGGATAAGGAGGAAGAGGAGCCAAAGAGGCCGCCGAACAGGCCACCACCACCACCGCTGGAAGCCTTCTTAGGCGCAGCTGCTGGTGTGGGGGCGGGCGGTGCCTCGGCGAATGTGGGAGAGCCGGCCTTGGGGAAGGTCGCGGCGGGAGGGCGGGAGGGAGGAGGAGGGGGACGGAAGACAGGCTTGCTGGGTGCTACTGCAGCGGCAGCTCCTATCTCCTCCTCCTTGGCGGCGGGCTTGCCCTTACCGCCAGGGGATTTGAAGAGCATGGGGTTGACGGAGGCCTTCCGGGCGGGAGGGGAGAACAGGTTCTTTTTGGGGGCGGATGGTGGGGTAGGGGTGCTGGCCTTAGGTCTGACCTTAGCAGCAGCAGGGGGAGGGGGGAGAGGCTTCTTGACGACGACGGGTGCTGGCGAGAATTTCTTCGCGACGACGACGGGCGAGGAGGAGGAGGAGGGGGACGTGCTGCTCGCCTTCTTGGCGGGTGCGGAGGAGGAGGAGCCCGAGCCGAATAGACCCGCGAGCGGGTTGGAGAAGGCAGGAGGAGGGCTAGGCTTTTTCACTGGGGTGGCTACCACGGCAGGAGGAGGAGGGGAAGAAGTGCTCTTCTTGACCTCCGGGGCAGGAGCAAAGAGGCCACCGAACGAGAAACCAGCAGACTCCTTCGTCACGGGTGCTTTAGCCGCCGCCACAGGAGGCGCAGGTGTAGAAAGAACTGGCTTCTTGGCCGGAGGCGTGTAGGTAGGAAATTTCAACGCCGTCGCGGGCTTGGCAGCCGTTGCTGGTGCGCTAGCTGCAGGAGGCGCGGGCTTCTTCACGGCCTCCTTTTCAGGGGCATTCAGGCCACCGAAAGAGAAACCAGCCGATTCTTTCTTCCTCTCGGGTGCCTTGGCTGCGGCCACAGGAGCGGCCGGAGTCGCAGCAACAGGCTTCTTCGCCGGAGGCGCACTCGTAGGGAACTTGAGAGCCGGCGCGGCCGGCTTGGCAGCGGCCGCTGATGGTGCTGCTGCAGCAGGGGCCGCGGGCTTCTTGACAGCCTCCTTTTCAGGGGCGAATAGGCCACCGAACGAGAACCCCCCAGCCAATTTCTTCTTCTTTTCAGGCGCCATAGCTGCTGCGGGTGCGGTGGCGACAGGTGTCTTAGGTGCAGGCGGCCCGGCGGTAGGGAACTTTAAAGCGGGCTTGGCAGCTGCTACTGGCGGTTTGGTAGCAGCAGGGGAGGGCGCGAATTGCTTGACCTCCTTTTCAGGAGCAAAGAGGCCACCAAAAGAAAACCCAGCAGCTTCCTTCTTCTTCTCCGGTGCCTTCGCCGCTGCTACAAGAGCCGCAGGGGTTTTAGCTGCGGGCAGCCCGGCGGTAGGGAACTTGAGGGCCGGAACCGTAGGCTTGGAAGGAGCAGAGGAGGAAGAGGAGGAGGAGGGCTTCGCCGCGCTGCTGCTGCTGCTGCTCGAGCTGAGAGGCTTGCCACCAATCTTCAAGGACACGGCCGCCTTAGAAGGCGCGGCCACCGGCATCGACTTCACAATGGGGGAGGAGGTGGTGGTGTCGGAAGAGGAAGGTTTGGAGGCAGGGGAGGAGGGCACGTCGCCAGTGACCTTGGCAATGAGCTCGGAAGGCGCGCGGGTGACGCTGGTAACGGTACCAAAGACAGCCTCCTTGACCCCCTCCACTGTATTCGTGACCGAGTTACTGATAGCCGTGGCCGTCTTTCCAGGAATGGCAGCCATCTCCTCCGCCGTCGCCTGTGCCTTGCGTTTGGCCGCTTGGGCAAAACGCCCGGGGAAGGCCTTCACGTCCTCTACCTTACGGTTGAGACTCGCCTTGATCGAATCCAAAATCCGCCCAGGCGTGCTCTTGATATCATCCACCTTCTTCTGCACCCCACGCTTAAGCCCATTCAATGCCCCGGACACAACACCCGTGATCGCGCCCGTGACGCCGTTAACCAGGCCGAGGGTCAGGCCACCAAAGGTCTTTCGTGCTGCCACCCCAGCCAAGTTATCAGCTCGAGACACAATATACGATACCAACCCCAGCACCGCCGCACCCGACGCTGCTGTCAAAGACGCCTCGTCGCTCGCCGCCTGGCTTTCAAGCACCTTCCCGACGACGAACCCCGTAGCTGCCCCACCGACAGCAGTCGCAATCTCCTCCTTCAGCCGCTCCGCATCAAAGGACTGAGGGCTCTTGGGTGGCTTGCCGACCGGAGGGGGCATGGAAATAGGCTTAGGCGCCTCTTGCTTGGCGGCAGGAGTAACGGCCTTCTTGAACGCTGCCATAGGGTCGGGCATGGAGGCCTTGACGGGCGCAGGAGCCGCCACTTTGACTGGAGCTGCCGCCTTGGCTGGTGCTGCTGCTACTACCTTGGGAGGGGCAGCAGCGACTACGGGTCGGGCTGTGGCTCCCTCCGCCGCTGCCACGGCAGGCGTATTCTCCTCGGTGCTGCCTCCCATGGCTTTGGCCACGGACGGCTGTGTGGAAAGAGTGGGGGTCGTGATGGAGGAGAGGCGGAGTGAGACATATGCTGTGATTTCCCCCCCTTATTTTCTCTTTGAGATTGTACCCGAGGAGCGCAATACGAAAACACAAAGCGAGTCAACAGAGTACCAAGGACAACGTCCTCGAGATCCTTATTTAGCAGTAGATGGCGCTTGGGGTCCTGCTAACGCAGTTGGACCCCTCGCCCCTCTCCTCTTTTCATTTGACTTACCACCGTGACGTTCAAGCCGCCAGCCTTGTAGTCCGCCTCGGTAGCATAAAGAGCAGTCTTGGGGCTCGAGCCATGGGTCCTACAGGTGGAAAATAAGGGACAACAAGTGAGTTCGAAGGACATGGGACAGTTAAGCTCAAACGCAATCAGCCACATGACGGGAGTCGACCTCAGAGGACAAGAGGGGGAAAAAGGACGGACGGCGATAGGAAAAAGACCCAAGCCGGCGACATAGGGACAGGACACGAAGCAGATCCTTGTGCCAGTGGTCGTGGGCATGCCAAAGCGCTTACCTGCTGGCCGTGCGTGCTGTAGGAAAGGGGAAGCGGAAGGCATCCGCACAGGCAACGAGAAGAAGCAAGACGGAGATGAAGGAGGCGACCGCCTTCAAGCCCCGCGGACGCAAGCCTCTTCTATCCATGGTGGGCAAACCTTCCCTGTAGTAAATAGTAGGAAAATACGGTGTGAATGGTGTTGTCAAAGCTTCCATTCTGGCTGGCTGCATGTGGTTGGAACAAAAGCAACTAGAAGGGCAAGTCGACATGCATGCTCGAAGTCGTGATGATTGACCTTAGGATATGCCTTGAGGACCCACTTCTTGCCATGGCTCCACCGATTTCTGGGTGGGAAAAGGAACATGGGCCGGCCAGCCTTGGCTTTTCTCTAGCTTGCAGATGTGTTATAAACACAACGGATTTTCGTTCATTGCTTTGTCTATCCCTCCCTAACTACTGTGTCGCTGTTTGTGAGGAGAGCTCATCGCTCCAACTCATTCTTCCGCTGTCTCTACTTCGTTTCTACACACAGCCTGCTCGTCACCTTTCCCGTCTCTAGAGTCTAAGATCCTAACGGCGGTCCCTTGCCGTCCCCGTCCACATGCACCTTTGGCTTCTCCTTCCTGTCTTTGCGTTTGCGTCGAAACCCTGCAAACATTTTCTTCCTCTCCTTCTCCTCGTCGTCGTCGTCGTCGTCCTCCTCCCCACCGACTAATTCACCGTGCTCTTTCATTTCCCGCATCGTTAAGAGGCGGGACCAATCCAAGCGGTGCGTCTCGATCCCCAACAAACTCTTGGCAGACAGGTGCAACGTGGCGCGGACCAACAGTACCTCTGCATAATGTTTATTATCCTCAATCCTGTAGGTCGCTAGACCGCCCTCCTCCTGGATTACTTCCCAAGTTTTCTTGAAGAGCGGCCCGCCGTTCTCGGCCTCGACGCCGTCCACTCCCTTGCTGGCAGCCGGCGGCGCTATCGACGATGATAGCTCCTCCGGTGTCCAGCGCTTGACGAGCTTGACGCATTGGGATCGAGGTGTGTCCCCTTCTCCGTCGCCCTCGACTTCCCAGCCACTACAGATTCGGGCGGGGTGGGGGGGAGGATAGATAAGTGGATGCAAATGCAAATAATATTCCATCAACATACAGCCTTGTGCTTAGAGGAGGGAAGGAAAGAGATAGCAGATTTCCAATAAGCGCCCGAACTTACGTACCGCTCGCTCGGAAAAATAGGCACCGCGGCCTTGTTGGGATAGGCAATCTCACACCGGCGCGAATAGGGCGGATACACATTGACGCGCAAGTTCTTCTTCGAGATTCCTCCTTGCGTCGGGCTCTCTTGTAGCTCGGTGCCCATGTCATTGCGGTCTTCCACCGCAGCCTCCATACGGGTCTTGCAGCAGACCTGGGTGTAAGGCCGCAAGGCCTCCTTGACGGACTTGATGACGAAGAGCAAGTCCCGGCTCACAAACTCCACAAACTTGCCCAGCAGCAGGAGCCCCAAGAGAATTGAGAGGGGCAAGGTGCTGCTCAGGCAGAAACGCCCCACCAAATTCCTGCCCGTGTTGCTGTGCGCGAGGGCATTGTAGGCCTGTATTGAGGGTAAAAGCGGTGCGTGAGTGTTTACATACAATCTGACTACTCTCAGTTGATGAACGAAAGGGACTCGTGCAACCAAGAGCGAAATGGTGATCTGGCCCGCCACATTTACAAGTCCTGCTCCAAAAACTGCTTCGCAAACTGTGCCCTTCTTTCCTCCCCATCTGCCTCCCTCCCCTATTATGTGTACGTACCACAGCCGTGGCCCCCTCCGCCTCCACCTCGTCAACGCTCCTACGCTGCCACACACCCGAGGGAAATACGTCTCTATTGCCCAAAATGATCACGCCCACGAAGAGGTGCAGGGCGAGGAGGTATGGAAGGCAGTCGATCGAGAAGCGCACCAGGCGGCCGTCGTAAGCAGGCGGCTTGGCATAGCAGCGCAAGAGCAGGTACTGTGTTGTGTGATCATGAGGAGAAGGAGAAGATGATCAAGACGAATGCAAATGAGTATTATTATAAGAAATGAAAGTACGAAAAGAAAATCAAAATCACGAGTGCCCATGCATTTCCCTCCTTCAGATCGCCACACACAAACGAACCTTATCTACCAAGAAGGCCAGCGTGAAGGCCACGGCGGCAAAAGGCACCAACGCCGGCAATGCGGTGTTGAAGAGAAATGTGATAATAAGGGTATTCATGAGCATCGCCATTCGCGAATGCACACTAAAGCGGGACGGCGCAAACACCTTATTCATATGGATCTGGGAGATTGTGGTGCTGCTCGCCTGCAGATACCGCAAGACCCACTTTGCCACCAGCTCCGACGCCAGAAATGGCAGTTGCATTGTAAAGGCGTTGATGAACATGGTGTTGGAGAGGGCAACGCCAATGGCGAGGTACCAGCTGAGGTCCACATCAATGGTTCTGCCGGTGAAAAAGCCTTTTGGAAAGTTAATAGGAGGGGGGAGAGATGAATTAGAAATGAACATGTGATAGCAGGGCTTAGATGATAGGTAGCAGGGCTGATTATCCTGAACAGTTTCGGCGGCAGCCCTTCCTTCCTCCCACCCTCCCTCCCTCCAGCACGTACCGAACTCATTTAGAGGTTTGGATTTGACGCGGAGATGAATGAGGAGGAGCAGGCCGCACGTGTTAAGAAGCATGGCCGCACACGACTTGATAAATAGCCGAGTGACACTTTCCGATGCTGTCCGATGCCGCTCCCAATCCACCAGAATGGGAACGGCAAACCGAATCAGTTCGTTCGTTATATTGGTGACGACGCTGGCTACGACGCTCACAATCTGCGAGACGAAGAAATCATAAGCAGGGAAGCGGCACGCTTGGAGAGCCTCGTAAGAAAGGATGGGCGGCTGCCCTGGAGTAGTAGCAGAGGAGGAGGGCGACGTTGATGAAGAGAACTGGCCCCACACGCCTTGACAAAAGCACATTAGGATGGTCCCCCGGGCCAGCGTCGTGGCGCCTCCCGCGCAAGACTGCGGCGTCCCAAGGGCGGTCTCGTCGAGGACATTGAAACAGGGCTGGGTACAGGCGTCCGTCTGCTCGAGGCCTTGCGGCGGCGGAAGCAATGACAAGTAGTGATAGCCGGCGGGACAAAAGTCATTCCCCGGGGGGATGTGGAACCAGGTCGTGGGCGAGGTAGACTCGCTTCCATACAGGCTAGCTCCCAAATCCCCGCACACATTCAGGTCCTCACCCGCGGCTTTAACATAGTCGTTGCTAATAGAGCTGAGGGTAACGGTGATAAAGAGGGCTGAAACCAACAAGAAGAGCGTGACCCCGTTAGTTACGATGCGCCGTACATACTGACCGGCACGCGTGGCCTCCTGATTTTCCCACAGCACGTCGGAAGGCTCGGGTGGTTCCGTGACAACGAGGCGGTGCGTCCCACGGAAGAGCAAGGGCGGCGGAGGCTTCCAAAACAACAGCCGGCGGTTGGAGTAGAGCCGGTAGTCGCGGAGGCACCGATCGCGGGAGCGCCGATGCTCAAAAATGACCCAGGCCCCAACGCACGTCCGCTCCATTTTGACCAGGGTTCCCGCCAGCATTTTCAAACGCAGCTGCTGTAGGTCAATTTCGTCCTGTATCTGCATGAGCTTCTTCTGGGCCTTCTCGAACTTGGCTGCGTCAGCGCCCTTGCCACCGAGGTAGGACGTGTTGGCATTGTATTTTTTCGCCAAAGCCCGCTGCCGCAACAGTTGCTCACTGAGCTGCTCCAGCGTCCGGAAGCGACGGATCAGAGTACCCATCGGCTTGGCCACCACCGCTTCCACCACCCAGCTGTTCTTGTATAAATTGAGGTGCTGCTGGTGGGCTGGCAAGGGGTCATCCACTGGACGCAAGCTCGGCCCGATCACTCGCCCTGCAATGTCCACAATTGAGTTCGGAGTCCGCACGTAAAGCTTCGCATTTACCAACCCCCAGCAAGCGCCTTCCCACGTCCAGTCGTGCACACCATTGAGCGCGTACAGCCCATTAAAATGCTCCACAATCTCTGCCTCGGTAGCGTCGGAGGGGAGGCCCGACACTTGAACAGCATAGTCGTCGGGAGAGAGGACGGGAGAAAGGGAGTCCGCCTTTTTCATAGACTCATGCTTCCAGACCAACCACAGCCACGTCGCTATAAAGATCAAGCAGCTAGCCACGTCACATGCTGCAATCAAGTACGAGGCGTGCGTGCCCTTGATGTAGATTTTGGAGCGCCGGCCGTACAGACGAATCACGGGCTCGGTGCAGGGCACATCTCGGGCAAACATGGTGTCGACCGTGGACCCCTCGCACCAAGTGATGGTGTTGGAATGCGGGTAACTGGACATGTGGGAGGCGGCCATGAAGTAAGCGGCCGAGCCCTCGCTGATTTTGTACGCCTCGAGCATGCCACCCGAGTAAGAAATGATGAGGTGCGGGATGTGCAGGATGCTGGCCAGCAAGCAGAAGATTGCCATGGCCTTCACGAAGAAGAAATACAGGGTGATGCCCGGACCCAGGAATAGGAGGTTCTGGGGACCTGTATGCCACACGTGCATCTTCCCGTGGTTCACCAAAGCCCGCCTCCGTCGCGTCTGGGCAATCTTGACGCTGTGTGGGTGTGGTTGTAGGTGGGAATCGGTGTGACATGAGAAGGAGTGCGCAAAGCCATGCATACTCTTTCGCAATCATTATTAATTTATTTGCTCTCTCTTATTCTCGCTCTCTGCATCACGCACAAATGTAAGCAAATACAACCTCGTACCTGGGCTCTTTCCAGGGCGTTGAGGCCCAGCTCTCCCCAAGACCCTCCTCTTCCACGCGGCGTTGGGGCGATGGCACAGGCTTCTTGGCCGCAGCCGCGTCGGACGGGGCTACAGGCGGGAAAGGCGGCAGTGGGTGTGCGAGCTCTTGGCCTCCAGCGGAGGCGTCATCTGGGGGTGGTGGGGCCACGGAGCCGTCCTGCGGCAACTTTTCGGGGGAACAGACATCCATGGTTGTGACGGTGCATCTGCGTGGCCGGCGCGGGCTGGCGGGCAACGCCAAACCAAACTTGTCGTTGTCATTGTCGCCGTCGTCGTTGTTGCCATCCTCGCCATCTGCAGGGAAATGGACGATAGTCGTGGTCATGTTGAGGCGCACTCGGGGGCTGCTGCCAAGGGGAGACGCAGGGCCAGGCCAGGCAGCGTCTTGCTCGTCATTGCCTTGTCGTGGTGATGCCAGCTCCAGCTCCAGCGGGATTGCCATATCGCTAGTCCAACGGCAGCAGCACGCCTGGGCAAGGGAGATGCAGCTCCGGCGGACAGGAGCAGGCCCTCTTGCTTCGGAAAGCAAAAGCCTACGCAGCGTGAAAGGAAACAAGGACAAAGGAAAGAAATGAGTACCTGTCATGTGCGAATCAAAACAAGAGAAGCAACTGTTTGTACATCTATGCGCTTGGTCTGTCTTTGTCCTTCTTTGGTTGCCTTTGCTTGGCCAAATCTCCCCGCCCGTCAACGGAAACTCTAAACGGCGCGAACGACGCCGTTCAATTTTTCAAATCCAACCTCCCCTCTGCATTATCCTTTCTCACTCTCTACACTACACACTACACAATCATAGCGGGCGGCCCATCGTCTTCGTCGTCGTCGTCCAAATGAGGCTCCAGGAAAAAGGAAAGCAGCCACAAGAAGAAGGATGGGGTTGTCGCCGTGCTCAAGCTGCTGGTCCTTTGCCTTGGTGAGGATGCCGCCGCGGGAAAAGCAGTTCTCGGTCGCCTTCCCTCGTCGTCGGTCACGGCAATTGAGTGGAGGGCTGCCGTTTCTGATTCCTTCGCTTCAGTTGCTGCTGCTGGTACTGTCAGAGCGTCCAAGGGGCTGGCGGCATCGACATCTGGGCGATGGACCATGGGAGGACGGGAAGGCGAGATAGCTTCTTGTGCAGTCACCGCAGTAGCTTCGAGGGACCGCACGTAGGCTTCCAACTCCTGGCAACGGTCCGCCGTGCGTCGTAATTGGCTCTCAACGCGAGCCTTGTGTGTCTGTATGTGGGTAGGGGGGGAAACAGAGGAGGAGGTGAAAGAGAAAATGAGTGTGAGGGGGCCGCGAGCTTCATAGAACCACTGACACTATCTTACCTCAAGAGCCTCCCTGTCTTCCAGCAAGCGGGCTTGAGACTGCAGCAGCGTCTGTGAGCGGATTTGGTGCCATGGATATCGTTTTCCCCCTATTGTCTTCGATCATCTTTTCCCACACCCTCTCCCCTCACGTGGACACACAACTCACCTGCATTTCTCGTTGCAGGTCATCCCTCTCCTCCAGGATAGGATAGCGGTCATTAGCCACGTCACGCACCGTCCTCCTCAACCCGATCAACAGCTCCTCTTTCTCTTCCAATTCTCTTTGCAGCTTTGCAACCATCTTGGCGCTGTCGCCGTGTGCCCCACCAAGGCCACTTGGTTCCGGCGCTCTCGTCCTCGGGGAAGGGACTTCCGCCTGCGCCGCCGCCATCATAGGTGTGGTGGTGGCGACCGTCAAGGAAGAGGACAGCAGCTCCACCTGACGTTGCAAACCCTCCGTCTTGATCCGGAACTTGGCGTTTTCCGTCTGCAGGGCGCGTTCAGTCTCGGCTTGTTGAGAGGACACAGGCCCCTTGGTAAGCAGGTTTACCTCAGTCAAGGACATCCACCCCGAGGCCGCAGGATGCGACCCAGCCCCCACGGCCTCGTGCGTGATGGGCGCACCCATGCCGTCCAAAGCGTCCAGCGCGCTTTGCTCTAACGCCCGACTCTTGAGGGCCAATTTTTTGAATCCCAGCACTTTCTTCTTGGTGGCCTCGACAGCGAGAACGGGGCCAGTGCCTTGCAGCATTTCAGGGTCGTTGAGGCTTTGGTTCGTTTTGTCAATGGCGGACAACAGGACCTGGGAAACCTGCAGCGCCTGTAGCAGCGACCGTCGCGTGGTGTGATAGCATGCTTCGGTGGTGGTGGCCTCGGAAGAGGACTCTCCTGTGCTGCTGATGCTCCTTGCAGGCGAAGGCAACGACTTCACCACCGCAGACAAAATGCTGGCTTGCGAACCGTACTCCGGCGCGTCCTCGTCGTACATGGCTGCAGCCTGTATGGAGTGTGTGTGTGTGTGGTGTGTGGTGTGGAGAGCGTTTGAGGGGAATGATGATGGATGATGGGCGGCATTCTTGAATTTTGCGGCGAGGCCTGTTTGCTTGCCCGACCACAGACCAGCCACCAAGAAGGACAAAGGCACAGTTACGAAGATGCTAACCCTTGCCTTCTTCTTCCCCTTCTCCAGACAGGCGGCCGGGTGTTGGAGCGAGCAAAAGGGAACCAAGTCAATGGCAGCCTCATCATCGTCATCGTCATCAGAGCCTCCACCCCTCCTACCACCACCACCACCACGCACCGACAAGACAGCATTAGAGTGGAAGGAGGAAGGGAATCGACACTACGGCGCAAAGGACTTCAGCGCGGCTGCGGAGTGCTATTTGCAAGCCCTGACCCTCGACCCCGATGGTCCTACGACTGCCTACCTCTACCTGTCGAACCGGGCCTCGTGCTTCCTCCAGCTAGAAAAGTGGGCAGACGCCGCAGCAGATGCACGCCAGAGCCTGGCGCTGGCTCCTGCAGACGTGCCCTTTCCGAAAGGCCATTACCGCTTGGCCAAGGCGTGCCTGGAGATGGGCAAGTACGGCGCGGCCAACGAGGTGAGTTAGTAGCTGTGTATGTCTCCTGTCGAGCTGTGTCTTAGACACGATCTTACCCCTCTCTTCCCCTCCTCTATTCCCTCCTCCCTCCCTTAGGCAATCATCAAAGGCCTCGCCCAAGAGCCGGGCAACCGCGAACTCCGCCTCTTAGAACGCAGCCTTAACGAGGCCCGCGCACGGGAGCTAGCATCAATCAAGACAGCCAAGGACCCCCGGAAGCGCGTCGCCCCCGCCGACCTCCAAACACTCGGCACGTTAGGTGAAGGTAATTTTTCGCGTATTCTGCATGTGATACATCGGGAGACAGGGGAGCATTTTGCGCTTAAGGTCTTGGAGAAAGCCCAGGTGGAGCGAGTGAGGAAGCGGCACCCGAACGTGGCTAATGAGATAAGCATGGAGCGACGGGTTTTGTCTCGTCTGCGTCATCCGAACGTGATTGAATTGTATCATGCTTTTCAAGATTATACGTGTCTGTATTTGCTGTTGGAGTATTGCCCGGGGGGGGAGGTGTGGCAGAGGCTGCAGGCGGATGGCGGGGGGGTGGCCAGCGTGGGGGTCCCTGAGAGCTTGGCTCGTTTCTATGCACGAGAATTAATCAATGGATTGAGTTTTTTGCATTCCAAGGGGATTATTCATAGGGACGTCAAGCCGGAGAATATGGTGTTGATGGCCCACGGGAGGTTGAAATTGATTGATTTTGGGTCAGCGAAGGATACGATCGAGACTGATTTGAACGGACCGGAGTTTGTGGGGACCCCGGAATATATGAGCCCCGAGGCAAGCAAGAGCCGAGAGACGTTAATGGAAGGAGATCTATGGGCGTTAGGTTGCTGTTTATATCAATTCTTTGTGGGCTTGTCGCCGTTTCGGGCCCCGTCGTCGTATCTTGTTTTTTTGAGGTCCCGACGATGTCATCCGAGGTATCCGGCAGTCATTCCTCCTTTGGCGCGGGATTTGATTAGTAGGCTATTGCGGAAGCGGCCTGAGGGGCGTTTGGGCTCTTTTAGGCATGCGGACGTTGAGGCTCGAGGGCATGCTGCCATTCTTGCGCACCCATTCTTCTCTGCTCCGGATAAAGGAGGAGGAGGAGGAGGAGGAGCAGCAGCAGCAGAAGCACCAGCACAAGTACCGACGACGACGAAGGGAGAGGAGGACAGCAGCAGCAGCAGCAGCAGCGACGGCACTCTTGCTCCAGAAGTAGAAGTTGTCCTAGAAGCCACCCCCCGCGAAGCCCGCTTACGAGAGCTGGCAGCGCAATGCGTGACTCAAGCGATGAGTACCACGCCACCATCAACGGAGTTCACTGGAAGCATGACTTCCTTATCATCAGCCGAGCGAGCAGTAGTCCTTCATTTATTGGAGGGACAAGGCCGGTTGGGAGAGCCACGGATCTTGCGCCTGGGTCAATTAGGAAGCAGCAGCAGCAGCAGCAGTAGCAGCAGCAGCGTCAGTGCTGGTCAGGCGGCCAAGGCACGGTTGCTGGGAC
>Ga0105055_10007666_pt1 | contig 14258 bp, 14 predicted proteins | sample BON03_FD_78090 | JGI IMG/M metagenome (GOLD analysis project Ga0105055, IMG submission 78090) | Freshwater microbial communities from Lake Bonney liftoff mats and glacier meltwater in Antarctica - BON-03 | ecosystem: Environmental > Aquatic > Freshwater > Ice > Glacier meltwater | place: Lake...
AATGAAATATTTAATAAATAAGTTGAAAAAAAATAATATTCATTTTGATAATGGAATGCCTTATGTATTTCCATGGACAGGCACTGATGATTATTTGATTTTTAGATTTCATTCATCTGAATTTTTTAATAAGTATTTGGAGTTGTATGGAGATAAGAAAGTTAAAATAATGAAAGGAAATATTCATGAATTTTTTCAAATGAATAAGAATAGCCTTAAAAAGGATAAATGGGTTTTGGTTAAATTGAAAATTAAATGACATTTTCTAATTTTGTAAATTATTGAGTACCCTTAATTGCTTACCAGAATGAGAATATTTTGCCTATTGCTACTATTGATAGCTACCGGATGTAAAGATTCAATAGAAGAGAAGACACTTGATTTTAAAACCAGTCTCTTTGAAATTAAACTTTTAGAAACAATACCTGTAAATCCTTGGTATACCCAGTTGATTTCCTCAGACTCCGGAGAATACTTATTTCTTTTAAATCACTTTGAGGATAAATTTCAATTTCTTGAACTTCCCTCAGGGAAGATAGCCCAGGAAATATCTATTCAAAGGGAGGGTGAACATGGTATTTCAGGATTTAATGCCGGAACCGTCACCAGTTGGGATTCTCTTTGGATAACTAATAGGCCTCCAATCTGGTATTAACAAACTTTAGCGGAGAGGTGCTTAAAAGAATACCTATCATTGATGATCAAATACCACTTACCACTATAAAATCAAATTTTGATAGGCGATTACATCAATATGGTAACAAAATTTTCGGTTCACAGCCACTTTTAATGGATCATCATGGAATGGATAAAGAGGACATTCAAAAGCAAAGATTGGTCTTTAGTTTAGATGTTAATACAGGAGATGTGAAATGGTACGATGTGTTTTACAGAGAAGAATATTGGGGTAAGGGCAAGAAGCCTTCCGGTTACTCATGGACAGAAAAGGAGGGAAAGCTGTACATTGCTCCCTGCATGACCATGAGATTCAGGTTTTTGATATGGCCTCAAGGACAATTACCCTTCGAAAGGAGGTTAAATCATTCCATGTCAACAAATTTAATTATGTTAACGAAATTCCCCCTATTGAAAAAGCTTGGCTTGATAGGTTTTCCTCAGACCGTTATGAAAACTTCCTTTATGATAAGTACAGGGACGTTTTTTACCGAATATTCTTACCTTCCTTTGATCCGGAAAATCTGGAGAAGGAATACAACCATAGAGACCTCGAATTCTCCAGACCGTATTCGGGTGTGAGGGTTTTGGAAAGCGAACTCAACATTAATAGGGAACATATTTTTGATAAATTCCAGGTTTATTCAACAAATAACCATTTTGTGGGTGAAAAAGGTTTGTACATTTCTGCGAACAATCCTTTTAATCCAGAATATGATGAGGACATGTTGAGGTACTTGATATTTACGCCTGAATTGGGGGAGGATTAAGTTTTTTAGAATTGTTGTAAAAAAAAGTAGCAATGCCTCCAAATCATATTGCCTTAATAATTTAAACACGGTGATAGTTGTAACGTTGACGTAAAAATCCCCCTGCCCCCTTTTGAAGGGGGATTTTGATCCGTTTGGATTAGCGGAAACAGTACCACTACTTTAGCCACCATTCAGCCCGATGAAATTATACCCAATTAGCATAAAATGTTATTTTCAGCAAATCCCCCTTATCAAGGGGGCAGGGGGATTTCAATGTGCCTAATTAGTTACTAATTCGTGATTTATGGCTATTTAACTTTGTTATTAGTTTTAGTTTAAATGAAATATTTAATAAATAAGTTGAAAAAAAATAATATTCATTTTGATAATGGAATGCCTTATGTATTTCCATGGACAGGCACTGATGATTATTTGATTTTTCGATTTCATTCATCCGAATTTTTTAATAAATATGTGGAGTTGTATAGAGATAAGAAAGTTAAAATAATGAAAGGTAATATTCATGCCTTTTTTCAAATGAATAAACAAAGGTTAAAAGAGGATACTTGGGTTTTGGTTAAATTGAAAATAAAGTAAAATCTTTTTTGGTTATGTAAAAAGTCGTTTTTCATATATTAAATACTAATAGTCATGTTAATTCAACTATTAAAATAGCCAATTATTTAAAAAATAAAGGTTATTCTATAACATACTTTGCATTAGAAAATGTTAAACAAAAAGTTTTAGACCATGGTTTTGATTTTTTTTCTTTTCCTTCTGATCATTTTACCTATAATGATAAATATCATGGTAATAATTTTATAAAAAGAACAATACATCAATTTAAAAATAATAAAAAATTTGAAAATAACTTCCTTAGAGGTGATTTTTATGATCGATTAATTAATCAAATCTCTCCTGACTTAATTTTTGTTGATATTTCTCTTATTTATTAATCAATATTTTTGATTAAAAAAAAAGTTCCTTTTTTAACTTTCTGTACGAAGGTTAATTTAAATAAATCTAAAATTTCACCTCCTTTTATTTATAACATTATTCCAGTAAATAATTTATCGTATTTATATTATAATAAACTATTATGGAATTTATCCTTTCAAAAAAGGAATTTTTTCCTTTTTATTAATGTATTTTTTTTATTTAAAATTTCTCACTTTAATTTAGTTATAAGATATTCTAGAAAAAACAATATAAATTTTTTTAAAATTTCTAACAATAAGCGATGTTCCCATTTTGGTTGGAAACATCACCCTGAATTAATACTTTCACCTAAAGAATTTGATTTTCGAAGAGAATTTTCTTCAAATCAACTGTGTATTGGTCCTGTTGTTGAATTAGAAAGGAATGAATCTATTAATAAAGCATTTAATAATTCCGAGTATTTTAAACTTATTAACAACCATAACTCCAACCAGAAAATTGTATTTTGTTCTATGGGTAGTTATGACTTTAAATATACTAAACTTAGATTGTATTTTTTTCTCCGATTAATAAAAATTTTTGAAAATCGAAATGATTTGTTTTTAATTCTTTCTACCGGTTCGGATATTAACCCAAAGGCTTTTAAAATTAAATCGAAAAATATACTTCTTTATAAAGAACTTCCTCAAATTGAAATTTTAAAAAATGTTGACCTTATGATTAACCATGGAGGAATGCAATCTGTAACTGAGTGCATCATACTAGACGCTCCCATGCTTGTGTATCCCTTAAATCCTTATCTGGACCAGAATGGAAATGCCGCCAGGGTGGTGTACCATAATATCGGGCTTAGGGGGAAACTTAAAAAAGATAACGCTAAAATGATTGAGAAAAAAATTGATGAGCTTTTGACAAACAGCGCTTACTTTTTGAAAAACATTAAAAGACTAAGAGAAAAAATGGTTAGCTCCGGAGATTTTGAAAAAGGGATGGATTTTATTGAAAATTACATAAAAGAAAACAACCATAAGAAATGAGAATGTCGCTCTTTTTTAGGAAAGCCTTAGCAGAACCCACAACCTTTAATCCATCGTTTTTAACCCATTGGATTAGCAAGGCATTTTGCAAAAAAGCAGTCACCTTCCTTCAGATCGGTTCAAATGATGGATTGACTAGAGATCCAATATATCAGCTCATAAGCCGGAATAATGGATGGTGTGGCTTATTTGTAGAACCTGTACCCTATTTATTTGAGCGCCTTAAAAAAAATTATTCTTCGGTTAATAATCCTAGTCGTTTACAATTCTTTAATGGGGCAGTAAACGAAGGTGTGAACCAAAATTTTTATTTTGTGGATGAGCATGCAAAATAGGTTATACCCAACCTTCCCGAATGGTATGATCAGATTGGTTCCTTCAGTGAGGAACATATTCTCAGCCACATGGAAGGTGTTTTGGAGCCCTTTATTCGGAATTCTGAAATTAAAGGAATTTCCTTACCCGAACTAATTAACGATTTTGATTTGAGACAGCTGGATCTATTGCATATAGATACTGAGGGGTATGATTGGAAAATATTGTCCCAATTGGATTTGGGAAAAATTCAGCCTACCGTCATCATGTATGAATACAAGCATTTAAATGATTCCGATATAGCTAATTCTATAGATCGTTTATCGCAAAAGTATGAACTGTTTAGATTTAAAAATGATTTGTTTTTCAGACTGCTTCCTTTTCTTGAAAGAGCTCCGTTTGACATTATCCATTGCCATTTTGGAACAATGGGAAATATAGCCGTAAATGCGAAAAATTTAGGTATTTTTAAAGGTAAAATGATTTTGTCATTTTATGGTTATGATGCCACCTGGTACAGATTGGATGCAGGGTATTATAAAAATATCAAACCCCATTTTGACGTGTTTATCACCATATCCAATTACCTTAAAGAAAAGATAATTAAGCTTGGCTTTCCGAAAGAAAAAATCAGCACTATTCCCATTGTTGTTAACCTGGAAGATTTTGTTAATCAAAAGATACCTCAAAAACAACAAGTAATAAAACTATTGACCGTAGCAAGGCTCGTAGAGAAAAAAGGGGTTTATTACAGTATTATGGCATTTAGTAAAATTCAGGCAGCCAATAGCGGGCTGGAGTACCATATAATTGGAGATGGCCCTTTATTTAAACCACTTCAGGAATTAATTGATAAATTGGAATTAGAAAATAAAGTCTTTCTGCATGGGGCTCTTGATCAGGAAGAAGTAAAAGAATATTACCAAAGTGCAGCTATTTTTGTTTACCTAGTATAACTGCATCCGATGGCAATACAGAAGGGCAGGGTTTGGTACTACAGGAGGCGCAAGCTATGGAAATTCCCATCATTGCAACCTTTCACAATGGTATTCCAGAAGGAGTAGTGGATGGTGAAACAGGATTTTTAGTTCCTGAAAGGGATATTTCGGCATTGTCAGAAAGAATGAATGTATTGATTCAGGACAGGGATTTGAGGATAAAGATGGGGCAAAAAGGGAGGGATTTGGTATTGAACAGCTTTGATAACCGAAAATTAGTTCGCAGGATTTCAGAAATATATAAAAGGCTATACAAATCTTAAACCCGAAACGCTCCGTGATAGAGATTCCTTCGGCTTTCTCTGTGCAAATCCCTCCCTAAGCCTACCGATGACAGATGTTAAAACTCACGAGTAAGGGCCACTGGCATTAGTGAAAAGCCGGTTTCACTGTTGAGCTTACTGGAGGCTAATGCCCTACAAATGGCAACTCATTTACACCCCGAGTCGCACCTCCTGCGTCGGCTTACCCAGGGCTACCAAGATTGCACCCCACCGGGGTGCTGCATTGGATACTGTCATTTCGATTTCTGCATTTCGAAAATGTTAGGTCTCGGAATAACGATTTTGCTAAGAATACCGTCTCTGCGAACCCTTTTTTGAGGGGTATTAGCGCTGGGCAAGGGTGCGGCAGTCTCTCCGTGATAGAGATTCCTTCGGCTTTCTCCGCACAAATCCCTCGCAAAGCCTCGGAATAACGATTTTGCTAAGAATACCGTCTCTGCGAACCCTTTTTTGAGGGAGGTGGAGCGGGAAAAGGTTTGCAGTCAACGTAATAAATCCCCCTAACCCCCTTTAATGAAGGGGGATTTTGATGCGTTTGGATTTAACGGATGCCGTATACCTGCTAGCTTTATCAGTCCAATGAATTACAAAAAAAGCAGAAACACTCTTGCAAAGAGAGGAAAATGGGCTTATCCTAAAAAAATGTTCCCCAATAATTTGTTTTGCAGGGTTAAGTTTTCTAAAATTATTCTGAATTAGCAAAAACGACCTTTCCATCCATAAGGAAAAGGTCAAAACCCAAAATATACAATGAAGCCTACAGATACGAGTAATCCGGAATATTACCACAAGGTAGTGGACTGTCAGTACGCCTGTCCAGCCCACACCCCGGTCCCTGAGTATATCCGAAAAATTGCAGAGGAAAAATACACCGAAGCCTACATGATCAATTGGGAATCCAATGTATTCCCTGGGATTTTAGGCCGAACCTGTGACCGCCCATGCGAACCTGCCTGCAGAAGGGGAAGAGTAGAAGAAGAACCTGTGGCTATCTGTAGGTTAAAAAGAGTGGCCGCAGACAATAAAGGAGATGTCAAATCCCTTATGCCTCAGGCACCATTCCCTGCCAATGGCAAGAAAATCGCCCTTATAGGAGGAGGTCCTGCTTCACTGACAGTGGCCAGAGACCTTGCACCTTTGGGCTTTGAAATCCACCTATTTGATGAGCAGATTGCCGGAGGTGGTATGATGCGAAGCCAGATACCTGCATTTCGACTGCCTGAAGAAGTGCTCAATGAAGAAGTCAATTATATCCTGGATCTGGGCATTCACACCCAGTTTATGCATTTTGTAGACAGTCTGAAAGAGGTACTGGAGCAGGATTATGATGCTGTATTTGTAGGCACCGGAGCTCCCAGAGGTAGAGATCTCCCTAAACTTCCAGGAAGAAAAGAAGCAGCTGCGAACATCCATATCGGTATCGAATGGTTGGCAAGTGTGGCTTTTGAACATACCGAAAAAATTGGAAAAAAGGTAATTGTTTTGGGGGGTGGAAACACCGCCATGGACTGTTGTCGTACTTCTCGCCGAATGGGTGGAGAAAGTGTAAAAGTAGTGGTTAGAAGCCCATTCAAGGACATGAAGGCTTCTCCTTGGGAAAAAGAGGATGCCCAGCATGAAGACATCGATATTTTTGACAACCATGTACCACTCAGTTTCGAAGTAGAAAATGGCAAGCTAATAGGCATGAAATTCCAAAAGGTAAAAGCCGTCTATGATGACAATGGCAAAAGAAAGCTAATCCCAACTGGTGAACCGGATGTTTTTATAGAAGCAGACGAAGTACTTATAGCGATAGGTCAGGAAAACAGCTTCCCATGGATAGAAAGGGACATAGGACTTGAGTTTGACGAATGGGAAATGCCTACGGTAGACAAGGTCACCTTTCAATCTACGAACCCTAAAGTCTTTTTTGGTGGAGATGCTGCATTTGGCCCAGAAAACGTAATCACTGCGGTGGCGCATGGTCACCAGGCAGCAGTATCCATGCACCTGTTTTGTGAAGCAAAAGACCTGAAGCAACGACCTGCTCCGTTTACCAAGCTGTTCAGCACCAAAATGGGTATCCATGAATGGAGCTACGACAGCCCTGTAACCATCGACCAAAGATTCTTGGTCCCACAGGCAGAGAAATCCCTGACATTGGTAGACCGAAAGAAAGAGGTAGAACTGGGATTTAACCTGCCCACAGGTTTCAAAGAAGCCCAACGTTGTCTGAACTGCGATGTACAAACGGAATTCTCCACTGATCTCTGTATAGAATGCGATGCGTGTATGGACGTCTGTCCCACCTCCTGCATTACATTTACCGGGAATGAACCAGAAGAAGATCAATTAAGACAAAAACTACTGGTACCGGCAACTAACAAGTCTCAGGACATACTGGTATCAGACACACTCAAAACCGGCCGGGTTATGGTAAAAGATGAAGATGTATGTCTTCACTGCGGACTATGTGCCGAAAGATGCCCCACCTCCGCCTGGGACATGCAACAATACTTTTACAGCGTAACAAAAGCAGGAAATATATGAAGGAGCAACAAGCCATTGCCCATCCTCAAGCAAGAGTAAATGATTTTGTAGCGCGATTTGCCAACGTCAACGGAACCGGATCCGCAAGTGCCAATTTTCTATTTGCCAAAGCCATATTCAGGATGGGAATTCCCGTCACCCCTAAAAATATTTTCCCTTCCAACATCCAAGGGTTGCCTACATGGTATGAAGTAAGGGTCAGTGAAAAGGGCTACCTGGGCCGCAGAGAAGGCATAGACCTCCTTGTGGCAGTCAATGCACAAAGCATGAAGCAGGACATAGAGAGCGTACACCCCGGAGGCTACCTCATGTATGACAGTACCAAAAAACTGCATACGGATATGATCAGGGGAGACATCCATTACCTGGGAATCCCCATGATGGAGATGGCCAATGAAAACTATAGCAACCCCCGACAAAGGCAACTGTTCAAAAACATTATCTATGTCGGTGCACTTTCCGTTTTGCTAAACATAGAGTTTGAAGTATTGGAGACCTTGCTCAAAGAACAGTTTGCCGGCAAGGAAAAACTGATCGCTCCGAATGTTAAAGCGCTACAGCTGGGAATGAATTATGCCAGCGAGCATTTCGATTACCCGCTTGATTTTCATTTGGAAAGAAGAAATCTGATCAAGGACAAAATCTTGGTGGATGGCAATACGGCCTGCGGACTGGGTGCCGTATATGGAGGAGCGACGGTAATGGCATGGTATCCAATTACCCCCTCTACTTCTGTCGCAGAAGCATTTGAGAAATTTGCAAGCAAATACCGCATAGATCCCGAAACAGGAAAGAAAAATTACGCCGTGGTACAAGCTGAAGATGAGCTGGCAGCCATGGGAATGGTCATCGGTGCCAACTGGAACGGGGCCAGGTCACTGACAGCCACCAGTGGCCCGGGTGTTTCCTTAATGAATGAATTTATAGGCTTGGCTTATTTTGCCGAGGTACCTGCCGTACTGATAGATGTGCAACGGGCCGGACCTAGTACAGGCATGCCCACTCGAACACAACAGTCGGACATCACCATAGCTGCTTATGCCTCTCATGGAGACAGCAAGCACCCTTTGTTGTTTCCTTCCACTCCCAAAGAATGTTTTGAAATGACCGCCACCTCTTTTGATCTGGCGGACCGGCTTCAAACCCCCGTCATCCTGATGACTGATCTGGACCTGGGAATGAACGATCACATGAGTGATCCATTCGAATGGGATGCCGAAAAGAAATATGACAGAGGAAAGGTATTCAACAGAGAAGAACTGGAAGCGATGGGTAGGTATGGCCGATACCTGGACAACGAAGGAGACGGCATCCCTTACAGGACCTATCCTGGCACACACCCTTCCAAAGGTGCCTTCACCACCAGAGGCACCTCCAGAGATGAATACGCTGTGTATACTGAAAGCAGTGAAGCCTATGTGCGCAATATGAAGCGCCTGCTGACCAAATGGGAGACCGCAAAAAAAATAATGCCTGAGCCCCACTTGTATCAAGAAGAAAACCAGCAGGAGATAGGCATTCTTTTCTTCGGAACGTCCACTTATTCATCAGAAGAGGCCAAAGACATGTTGGGAGAAAAAGACATTCATCTGGATGCTATTCGTATCAAAGCCTTTCCATTTGGGGAAGCAACTGAAGCATTTATTCAGTCACACAAACTCGTGTTTATCATCGAGCAAAACAGGGATGGACAGCTTCGCAGCTTGATCATTAATGAAATGCAAACCAACCCAGCGAAATTAGTTCCTGTGCTGAACTATGATGGTATGCCTATCACTGCCGATGACATCGCTTCACAAATATCCAATTATTTAAAGCAACAAACCGCCGTACCTCATGACTTATCTGAAACCTATATTTAGACATCCCAAACTTCCTAAAAACAAACTTGGGTATACGCTTAAGGAGTATGAAGGAGGTATTTCCACCCTTTGTGCAGGATGTGGTCATGACAGTATCAGCTCCACCATCGTACAAGCTTGTTACGAGCTGGACATAGAGCCCCATCTGGTAGCTAAAATTTCCGGTATTGGTTGCTCTTCCAAAACCCCTGCCTACTTTTTAGGCAATTCCCATGGTTTTAACTCTGTGCACGGCAGAATGCCTTCAGTAGCTACAGGAGCCAATATGGCCAATAAAGACCTGGTGTATTTTGGTGTCTCAGGAGATGGAGATACTGCTTCCATCGGCATGGGGCAGTTTGTGCATGCCATCCGTAGAAACCTAAACATGGTCTATATCGTGATGAATAATGGCTGCTATGGCCTTACCAAAGGACAAGATTCGGCTACTGCCGATGTAGGATCCAAGAGCAAAGCCGGATCTATCAATCCATTCCAACCTGTGGATCTTGCCAGCCTGGCAGTAGAGCTGGGTGCTACTTTTGTTGCACAAAGTTTCAGTGGCGACAAACAGCAACTGGTCCCCCTTATCAAGGCCGGTATACAACACAAGGGGTTAGCATTTATCAACGTGATGTCTCCCTGCGTAACTTTTAACAACAATCCGGGGTCTACCAAATCCTACGATTATGTACGGGAACACATGCAGGCCACAGGCACCTTGGATTTTGTCCCTGAAGAAAAGCCTATCCATGCAGATTACAAAGAAGGCACAGGTACAACTGTTTCTCTACATGATGGTTCAGAGATGAAATTACACAAACTGGGGCTAGACTGGGACCCAGAAGACAGGGTATCAGCAGCAAATACCATTCAGCAGGCACGGATGAAAGATGAAATACTCACCGGACTACTTTACATCAATCCCGAATATGGAGACCTCCACGACATTATCGACACTTCCGACACACCTTTAAATAGCATGAAGGAAAATACATTGTGCCCGGGAACGGGGAAACTGGATGCAATCAATGCGGGATTCAGGTAAGGAAAGTCTGATACCATGGCATTCGAAACAAACACCATTACAAAACCCCGTCACTTTCACTAGAGGTGGGGTTTTGTTTTTTATTCCTTCTAATTCTAAAATAAGGTGATAACTAATGGGAGAGATAGGAACGGAAATCCTTTCGGCAGGGCAGAACGTGGGGAAAGATTGGAGGGATAGCCCGACTGTAGGAAAGCCCCAAGTCCAGCAAAAAGAAATTACTATCAAAAATTCCCTTCCGGAAGATCTCCAGAAAACAATTTTACTATCAAAAACCAGATACTGGTAATTCTGCAGCATACAGAAAGACTATCATACTTAAAAAAGATCTTGGCTTTCCTAGAATCATTCTGCTTTCAAAAAATCAATAAACCGTAAAAATTGATCTGAAAGAATAGTTTGAATGAGAGTTCAAATACTTAAGATAAACAACGTCAGCATCCTGAAATAAACGCTTAGAAAAATGTGAAAGCTTCAACTCACTATGATGCAAAGAGCGAAACTGAACCAAAACCTGCAATTCCAACAAAACGACCACTTTATCGGTTTTATAAATCATCATGTGAAATTTATTCTGTTCGTCAATCATAGGAAAAAGAATGCTTTTCAAAGGTTCCTCCCATTTAGAGGGAAGGTTTTTTTGCCCACAACTCATTTGTGAATATACTTCCCAGTAATACCAAGTTTATCTACTAATGAGGAAATACGAATTAGATACTTATTGGAGACTAAAAATTGCCTGTAGATAGAGTCAACGATCATAATTGAAAAGATAGATAGAAAAAATCATAACTGTATTTTGGCACATTCCCAGAAAGGAATGCCTTAATTAATTATGGAGAAAATATACAAGTTCAAAAACCTAACTCCAAAAGAGACCCATGAAACAAATTGCAACGCATTGAAAATCTCAATCGTATTTTTTTAAAAAAATTTTCAAAAAATGACAACTAATTCCCTAATAACACGTAACTTAAGAAATAATAGTTGATGATTATTTAATACTCTATAACCCAAAAACCATGAAAAAAATCATATTTTTAGCTTTTATAGCTATTTTTTTGTCCTTTACCCCACTTTTCTCTCAAGAAACGAGTTGGGATTATCCTATTCGACCTGGAAGTGAGGAATGGGCTACACTACCCACTACCGCAGATAGGGTAAAAGCCATTCAAGTACCTGAGGACGTACTGCCCAAGCTATCGGATCAACAATTGCTAGATCTTATTCTGGACTATCCCTTTTTTTTGGATTATGGCCTAACAAATAATCCCTTTACTGGCTATCAACGAACACTTGAAACATTGAATGCTTATGAAGAATTTAAGGCTAGACCGAAAAGTTTGAATATTATTTTCGATTACTATGCAAACATGGATTTTTCACAGATCAACCAATTGGCGAAAAGTGCTGATATTGGAAGATTTTCACTTAGAATTTCAGCTATTGAGTTGATGTTTGCTGATCTTAGTTTGGAAAAAAGCGTATCTCTGGAGGAATCAGAGAAATTTTTGGAAGGCATTTCAAAAAAATATGCGGAGAAATCTGTCAATGAACCCGAGCTAATGGGGTTAGGTAAATTGACCACCGCCTTTTTGGCCGCAAATCTGATGAAAAAACAAGATCAGTTAAAAAACAGAATTGAAGAAAAGGAGGAATTGGACAGGTTCATCTCGAACATTCTAACGGTGAGTGATGATTTTGTGGATAAAATTATTAACGAAATAAGTAAACTCTAATGCTAACAATTATGAAAACGAAACTATACATTCTTGTTTTGAGCGTATTGGCATTTTGTGTCCAATCGTGTGAGGATCTAGATCAGGACAACCCTGAATTAAACGAACTATTGCTTTCCTGTCAGAGCACCAATCCTATCGCCGAGCTTCAATGGCTAGCAGATCTTGATGAAAAATACGAAGAACAGAGTAATATGTATCATATAAGAATTGTTGAATTTGAAAGGATCGGATATATCATGATAGAAGACCCATCAAGTTCTTCTCCCATGTCAACTATATTTGATTGTCAAGGTAATAAAGTCCTAGAAACTAGTCTGAGTGATGTTCCTTATAATGATTTCATGAAAAATATTAGTACCGTAAAAGTGTTAAAATCAAAAAATTGGCCATGAGAAATTTTTATATTATTTTCTTTTTAAGCGTTATAATTGGCACTCCGCTATTCGGGCAAAACATTTATACCCCGAAAGGTACTTTGGTTCCAACCGCTTCATATTTTCAATATACTCAGACACAAGCACAAATGGATGCCTTCGATGAGGCTGTTGAAGATGGAGTTTATGGACCTACTGCTGTGATAATTTCTAATTCAAGCAACGCATATAATTGTCATGGTTATGCTTGGAACATGTACCCTTCAAACGGGAGGCAAGAAGGGCTTCAAGAGCCTGGATTAAATGGTGGTGCTGTAAGTACTTATATAAATGATCAAAGCTTTAAAACTACCACTAATACAACATTGCCAGGCGTAATCGTACGTCACCAATATGATCATTCTGCGATAGTAATAAATATGACAAATCGTTTTTTTTCAAAATGGGGAGGAGGTCCATTGGTTAGACATGCACCAGGTGATGTTCCACCAACTTATGGTAACCCGTCTAGTTACTATCAGTGCAATTACTCTTCTAGGTTAACACACGCACAAATAGACAATGGGACTATTTCCTATGGAACTTACCCTTCATTTCAAGCAAATACTGGTTCACACCAAATTGATGTTTATGGAACCCCACATACTACTTATTCATTTGCAACCCAACCAAGTGTTCCAGGGATATCAATTTATGGTCAATATGCAAACACCGTACTTTTTGATAAGCCAGCATATAATCAGCAAGGGCGATATATATTTGTAACTATAAGCAATGGATGTACTGTCCCTTCAGCTCAAACAAGTATCTATGTTTATGATCCACCGGGAGCATCTATGATGATTTATCCTGTTCCGACAGATGATGAAGTAACGATCCAATTTGCTGATTTAGAAGAAAAGCTTGTGATGGAAGATATGACTTACGATGGGGAAGGCCCATCTTTACCAGTTTCCATAGAAGTATTCAATGGAAACAACATAAAAGTTGCCGATTTATCTGAAGAGGTAATAGTTAGAAAAAGCAATAAGGTGAGTCTTGCTCACTTAGGGAAAGGAACTTACTACATCAAAGCAATTTTTAAAGACGGTTTTGTAGAAACAAAAAGGGTAATTGTAAAATAAATTATCAGAAGAAAATCCAATACCAGAATATTTCGGAAGCCCGGGCAAAAAGTCCGGGCTTTTTTGGAAAAAAAAGGAATAGATATGAAAAAACTAAGCATATTATTAGGGTTGGTTTTGCTCCCGCTTTTGGTTCACTCCCAAGACTTGGAAAAAGTAAAAACATGGTTTTACGAGAATTACTGGGAAATTAAAAACGATCAGGAAATCGGCCAATTTCTCGGCGAAAACAAAGAGATAAAAGAACGCTTGGACAATTACTATTACGGAATACTGACCGAGAAACACAAAGAAAATGTGTTTCGCATGATTGAGGGGATGTATTGGAAAATAGCCAATAGCAGTACTAAGGACAGAGTAACGGAAGTGATTTTAAAGGAAATGAATAGAGCGAAGGAAAGGGTAAAATCTTGTAGCCACGTGTGAAACCCGTGGTAAATACAGTGGATACGCCAAAATCCTGATGTCAGCTAGCTAAGTAACCTTACATTTCTCTATGCCTTAGAATTTCGGGATAGCCCTGACTCAGTTTTCCTTCCCATTAAACGGGTTAAATTTCCGACTCCCTACGCTCATCCCTATGGCCCTACAAACGGT
>Ga0105055_10007684_pt1 | contig 14231 bp, 12 predicted proteins | sample BON03_FD_78090 | JGI IMG/M metagenome (GOLD analysis project Ga0105055, IMG submission 78090) | Freshwater microbial communities from Lake Bonney liftoff mats and glacier meltwater in Antarctica - BON-03 | ecosystem: Environmental > Aquatic > Freshwater > Ice > Glacier meltwater | place: Lake...
CCGATATAATGGGTATCGTGGCAGCGGCTGGCGCTGCGGTGCCGCCCGGCCGTTTCTTCAAGGGACAGCGCGTCGGGATAGATCCGTCCACCGATACCGGCATGATGGGAGAGACCCGGCGCGGCGGCCTTTGCGAGTACATGAGTGTTGAGGCGAAATACCTCGTGCCGATCCCTGATGCTGTGTCCGATCATCAGGCCGCGTGCCTGCCCACCGCCTATGCCACCGCGCACAGGATGCTGTTCACGCGTGGTCAGCTTCAAGCGGGCGAAAAGGTTCTTATCCTCGGCGCATCGGGCGGTGTCGGAACGTCCTGCATCCAACTGTCGAAAGCTGCCGGTGCAGAAGTAGTCGCGGTCAGTTCGACTGCGGCAAAGGCGTCAGCGCTGCGGGCCTTGGGGGCCGATCACGTCATTGATGCCAGTCAAGAAGACTTCGTAGAGGCTGTCTGGCAGCTATTCGGCAAGCCGCGAACCCGGGGCGGCGGCGGCGGTGTCGACGTCTGCGTGAATTACTCTGGCGGCGAAAGCTGGGCGAGAAGCCTTCGGACGGTCAGGCAAGGCGGGCGCATCCTGACCTGTGGTGCAACCGGCGGCTACGATCCGAAGACCGACATTCGCTATATCTGGTCGTTCGAGCTTTCGATCCTCGGGTGCAACGGTTGGGAACGGGAAGATCATCTCCAGATGCTCGACATGATTGCGCAGGGCCAGTTTTCCCCTGTGATCGACCGCATCGTGGACATGGCAGAGATTAGAGACGCCATGCGAGATCTGGCCGAACGCAAGGTGGTCGGCAAGGTGGTGCTCGAGGTTGGGCCAGCATGAAACGTTCAAAAAATCTCGGCGCTTGCTTCCTCCCCTCCGTCCCTATTGACAAGGTCGCGTTGATCGAGCCGGGCGATCAAGTGCGTCGTACGACTTATGGAGAATTGCAGGCTCAGGCGGATGCGGTCGCGCGAGGACTGGTGGCCCGAGGGCTTGTCCGCGGTGACCGGGTCGGGCTGATGGCGCTGAACAGTCTGGAATATCTCGTGGCCTATTTTGGGATCATGCGCGCGGGGCTGATCGCGGTGCCGTTCAGCTACAAGCTGGCCCAACCGGTGATTGATCACATCTGCCGCGATTCCGATCTGAAATTGCTGTTTCACGACGCGATCCATGCGGTAAAGGTGCCGGACGGAGTGCCCGCGATCCAGCTTGGCGGGTTGGATTTTGCGGCCCTGCTCGATCCTGGACCCTTCGTACTCGTGGAGCCCGAAGCTGGCGAGGTGGGCATGATCCTGTACACCTCCGGTTCGACCGGAATGCCCAAAGGCGTGTTGCTCAGCCACGATTCGCAGCGCTGGTCACTGGAGCATGGTTCCAAGGGATCCGGCGACCGCAGCGACGCGGTGTATATCGTCGCAGCGCCGATGTTTCACATGAACGCGACAATCTCGATCAAGGGCGCCTTCTACAATGGCGCGACGGTGGTGATGCTGCCGACATTCGATGCCATTGCCTATGCTACCGCGATCCCGGACTTCGATGTTACCACGCTGACCTCGGTGCCTACGATGCTGGCGTTGGTCGCCAGGGAGGGCGATGCGCTGGGTGGGCTGGATTTCTCTTCTGTCACGGATGTCACGATGGGATCGGCCCCGCTGACCCAAGCGCTCGTAGACAAGGTTCAGGCCCTTTTCCCGGCTTCGAGTATCAAGAACTCATATGGCACGACCGAAGGCGGCCCGTCGCCTTTCGGTGCCCACCCCGATGGCATCCCGCGTCCCGAGGTATCCCTCGGCTATCCCCATGCGGGCACTGGCGCAGAACTTCGCGAAGATGCGGGACCTGATGAAGGGGTGCTGTACCTGAAGAACCCGATGCAGATGAATGGATACAACAACCTGCCGAAAAAGACCGCCGCCGCTGTGATCGACGGGTGGTACCGGACGGGCGACATCATGCGGCGGGACGCGAACGGGTTCTTCTACTTCCTTGGCCGCGCCGACGACATGTTCAACGTGGGTGGCGAGAATGTCTGGCCTGGCGAGGTCGAGAAACTTCTGGAGGCGATGCCGGGCGTGCACCAAGTCTGCGTTGTCCCTGCCGCCCATGAGACCAAGGGCATGGCGCCCTTTGCCTTTGTCGTCGCCGGCCTGGATGCCACACTGACCGTGGATGCGGTGAAACAGTTTGCCCTTGCGAATGGACCGGCCCATGCGCATCCGCGCAACGTTGTTTTCCTCGATGCCATCCCGCTGGCAGGCACCAACAAACCGGATCGCAATCTGCTTGCGGCGCGTGCGAAGCGCATTCTGGACGGCCAGGCATGAGCACGAAAAGCAACAAACAATATGCCGCGCCGCAACGTGGGTCCGCCAAGCTGGAAGGCGAGCCTGGGCAGATAGCATCGTCCGACTTGCTGGCCTTTGCCGAAACGCTGGTGCGAGACACCAGTTCCAGTGTCCGGGTTGCATGCGCATCGATTCATATCCTAGGGCCGGGCCATTCCACAAAGGTCACAGGAGAGGCGGTGTGCCTCGGCCGGACGGGCGGCACCGTCTGGCGCGTATCCATCGCGGACGAGACAGGCGCGGCTCTGGCGGAAATCACGCTTTCGATGGTGTCCGACCCCCAGACTGCGCCAGTGGTCCGGATTGAAACGCGCCGCAGCGTCGATGCGGATGATCGGCGCGCGCGTATCGCCTTGGCGGCGCGGGACGTGTTTGCCGACAAGGGCTACGGTGCCGCCTCGATGCGGGATATTGCGGCCGCTGCGGGCATGCATGTGCCAACGATGTATCAGTATTTCCGCTCCAAGGAAGAGATCCTAGAACTGGTCTATTCCTCGACGATCAGCCAAGCCGTCGATGGCATGCAAGCCGTCTTGAGTGCCGCCGGCCCCGCCGATCAGCAAATCGACGCAATCGTCCGCCGCCTGCATGATGTGAACGCGGAACTGCGCCGGGGCACTCTAGTGATGAACCGCGAAACCAGATCCCTGTCGCGGGAGGCGAGGGACCGGGTGCTTGGCCACTACGCCGGAATGATCCGCAAGATGGGTGGCGTAATTGCTGAAGGTCAGGCGCAAGGAGTCTTTCGCCCGATGGACCCGCACCTTGCTGCCGTGTTCGTCGATGCGCTGGCGGATGTCTGGGTCTTGCGCCCCTTTGCCGTCGGCGATGCCGATACTGAAAGCTATGCCTCCGAATTGGTGGCATTTGTCCGCGGTGCCCTGACGGGAGAAGCCGCCAAGATCCGGGACACGCCGGAGCCAACCAAAACCCACAGGAGAGAGTAAGATGCACATACGCAGACTGACTGCCAGCACGGCGGTGGCGACCTTTCTTGCCACTACCGCGGTTTTTTCCGCCGATCTTCGCACGACCATTCCCGCCGACCCGGCAATGGTCGACCCGATCACCTATTCGGAACTGGTCGCGGGCGATGTGATGGGCAACATCTACGAGGCGTTGACGGGCCTCGATGCCGACGGAAACGTTGTGCCGATGCTTGCTATAAGTTGGGAGTCGCTGGAGGGCAACCTTGGCTTTCGCTTCATGCTTCGCGAGGGGGTGAAGTTCCACTCGGGCCGTGACTTTGGCGCCAAGGATGTCAAATACACGCTCGAACAACTCCTCACTCCAGGCATGAAAGGTGGACTGAACGCCCCCTACCTCGATGTGATCGTCGGGGTCGAAGCAGTAAAGGACGGCACTGCCAAGGAACTGGAAGGCATCACTGTCGTCGACGACCACACCATCGAGATCGCCTTTACCAAGCCGGATGTGCTATTCCCGATCTATCCAATCTACATCATGGATTCCGGTATCGTCAAAGAGCTTGGCGCAGACTGGGCAGCGAAGGCCAGCGCAGGCACCGGGCCGTTCAAGTTCGTGGAATGGAACCTTGGTCAGAACGTCCAACTGGATGCGTTCGCAGATTATTGGGGCGGCGCGCCGGAAATCGATGGCGTGAACTTCATTGTGGTTCCGGATTCGAACACGGCTATGTCAATGTATGAAGCGGGCGAAATCGACCTGCTTTACGCTGATGCCAATCTTAACCGCCGCATTCTGACCGATCCGTCGCTCGCGGAACAGACGCTGAAGGTTCCGGCGGCGCAAATCCGCTATCTGGGGATGAACGAGTCTGTCTACGAGCCGTTCAAGGACATCAACGTCCGCAAAGCCGTCTGCATGTCCATTGACAAACCGGCGATGATCGAAGGGCTGTATTCTGGCGCCGCGCTGCCGCTGAACGGTCAGGTGACCGCAGGCGTCGCGGGCTTCAACCCGGACATCGCGCCGATCCCCTATGACCCGGAGATGGCGAGAGCGCTGCTGGCCGAGGCGGGCTTTCCGAATGGCGAGGGATTGCCACCGATAAAGCTCTACGCCACCGAACCGTTCAAGAACGAGCATCTCTACTACGCCTCGCAGTTTCAGGAAGTCCTGGGCATGCCAGTCGAGGTCGAGATCGTCGAACGCACCACCCACATCAGGGCGATGAACGCCGGCGAAGTCCCGTTCTTCGCCTGGGGCTGGTCGGCAGGTTATCCGGATGCGCTCTATTTCCTGAGCCAGGTTTGGTATGGTCCGAGCCCCTTCAACCGCTCGCGCTGGCAGGACGATGCGTTCGATGCTCTGATCGAGCAAGCCTTCGAGACGGTCGACAATGCTGAGCGCTACAAACTCTACAACGCCGCCGAGAAGATCCTGATCGACGACTTCGGGACCTGCCCGCTGACGGTTCGGATGCAGATCGCCTTGGTCAAGCCGGGAGTTAAGGGCGTTTCGCTGTCGCCGTTCCGGTTCCTGCCCTTTGGCGATGTGACCATCGAATAATCAGGGAAAGAGCGCGGCGATGAGGAATTATCTGGCACAACGGGTCGGTGGGCTGTTGCTCATCTGGTTTATCGCTGTGCTGATCACCTTCGCCGCTCTTCAACTTGTGCCCGGCGACCCGATATTGGTCCTGCTGTCGGATCAGTCGGGTGATCCGGTACTGGAGGCGCGACTGCGCGCGGAATATGGGCTGGACCGGCCACTGCCGGTCCAGTTCCTTGACTATCTGCTGTCCATCGCGGATGGCAGCTTCGGCCTCTCCTACCGCTTTGCGAGCCGCGAAGTGATCGAGATCATCGGTGGCGGGCTGTGGATCACGCCGGTACTTGCGCTGAGCGCGCTGTTCATTGCGGTGCCCATCGGCATTTTCCTCGGGATCGCCGCAGCTACCCGTGCGGGACAATTTGCTGATACCGCGATCATTCTTGTGCTCGTAATAGGGATATCAATCCCCAATTTTGCACTGGCGACGACTTTGGTGTGGCTCGTCTCGATCAAGGCCGGGTGGCTGCCCGTCGCAGGTTGGGGCAGCTTCAGCCAAGTCATCATGCCGGTCTTCGTTCTGACGGTACCGCCGGTCGCCTATGTCGCGCGCCTGACCCGCAGTTACATGCTGGAAGTGTTCGAAAAGGACTACATCCGCACAGCCCGCGCCAAAGGCGTGCGTGATCGCCTCGTGGTCTGGCGCCATGCCCTGCGCAACATATTGGTGCCACTCCTGACCTCCATCGGGATCATCTTTGGCGGTTTGCTGTCGGGCAGCTTCGTGGTCGAGACGATCTTCAACATCCCCGGACTTGGCCGGATCGCCATCGAGTCGATCTTTGCCCGCGATTACCCTGTGACGATGAGCGTCGTGTTGCTGTTTACCGTCTTTTATTCCCTGATAAACCTTCTCGTGGATCTCAGCTATGCGCTGATCGACCCCCGCATCCGGCTGCAAGGTCAGCCGGCATGAGCGATGTCGCCATCACCCGCTCGGATTTCTGGCTGCGGTTCAGACGCAGCCAGAATGCGATGATTGGCACGATCATCGTGACATTTGTCACCCTCATCGCGATCCTTGCGCCGTGGATCGCGCCGCAGGATCCCGCCAAGGTCTCGATCCTGATGTCCTGGACTCCCCCAGGCGACCGCTACGCGCTTGGCGCCGACGCGCTGGGGCGCGACGTGCTGTCCCGGCTGATTTGGGGCGCGCGGGTGTCGCTGTTGGTTGCGTTCTCGGTCCTGTTCATCACGATGTTCATTGGCGTGCTCCTGGGGATGATCGCCGCCTGGGTACGCGGCTGGCAGGACAGCGTGATCATGCGCACGGTCGATGTCGTATTCGCCTTTCCCGAAGTCATCATTGCCCTGCTGGTTGCCGCCGTTCTGGGGCCAAGCACCATAACGGTGGTCGTCGCGCTTTCCATGGTCTGGTGGCCCGGGATCGCGCGCATGACCCGCTCGCTCGTCCTCAGTCTGCGGGAGGAGCTTTTCGTCGAAGCGGCGATCGCCTGCGGCACGCCGCCCTGGAAGATCATGTGGCGGCATTTTCTGCCCAATATCATCTCTCCGCTAATCGTGCGCGCCTCCATCGGAGTGGGTTTCATCATCATGGCAGAGGCGACGCTTTCGTTCCTAGGGATCGGCGTGCAGGAACCCATGCCCACCTGGGGCGGGATGATCCGTGACGGGCTGCCCGAACTCCGCTCGGACCCGCATCTTGCGCTGTCCGCCTCTGTCGCGCTGGGGATCACCATGATCGGCTTCAACCTTCTGGGAGACGGCCTGCGCGACGTGCTTGATCCGAAAGGCGCGCGCTGATGGCCATTCTGGAGGTGGACAATATGACCGTCGCCTTCAAAGGGCTTAGGGGCCCGGTCGAGGTGCTGAGTGACGTCTCGTTTAGTGTCGAGCCTGGGGAAATCGTGGCGCTGGTCGGAGAAAGTGGATCGGGGAAATCTGTGACCTCGCTGGCAATCATGGGCCTGCTTGGAAAGAACGGCGGCGTCACGAAGGGCACGATCCGGTTCGAAGGAGCCGACCTGTCTGCCCTCACACTCGCCCACCGCCGCGAAATTCGGGGGCGGGACATGGCGATGATCTTTCAGGAACCGGGCACCAGCCTGAACCCTGTCTACCGTGTGGGGTTCCAGATTGCCGAGGCGCTGGTGGAACACGATCTGTGTGGCGCGAACGAGGCCGACAAACGCGCGGTCGCGCTTATGGAGAGGGTCGGTATTCCGGCTGCGGCTGCGCGGTTTCGCGACTATCCGCACCAGTTTTCCGGGGGCATGAAGCAGCGGATCATGATCGCAATGGCGCTGGCGTGCAATCCGCGCCTGTTGATCGCCGACGAGCCAACCACTGCGCTGGACGTCACGATCCAGGCGCAGATCTTGAACCTGATCCTAGAGATGCGATCCGAGATGAACATGGCAACCCTGCTGATCACCCACGACATGGGCGTCGTCGCGCAGATGGCAGACCGTGTGGTCGTCATGTACGCGGGCGAAGTGGTGGAAACAGCCACCGTCGGGCAATTGTTCACGGACCCTGCGCATCCGTATACGCGGTTGTTGCTGCGCTCGGTCCCCACCGCGCGCAAGCGGCAGGACACTTTACCCCTGATCAACGGCACGACCCCACCCCCGACGCATTTCCCGGACGGCTGTCGGTTCCATCCGCGCTGCCCGCTAGCCACGCCGGATTGCGCGGTCAGGCGGCCGGTGCTGCATGCCGTCGCGACCGGGCACCACGCGCGCTGCCTGCGGCTTGACCTGCCTGCAAAAGCGCTTGACGAGGCGATGGGCAAATGAGCGCGCTGCTGGAACTCTCGGGCATCTTCAAGACCTTTCGCGTCGCCAACATGGGGCGGCAGACCGATCTGCACGCCGTGCGCGATGTGGGGCTTCAGGTTCACCCCGGCGAAACGCTGGCCATCGTCGGTGAATCCGGCTGTGGCAAGACCACGCTTGGGCGGGTGATGCTGCGCCTGATCCCGTCCAGCCGCGGCACGCTGCGGTTTGACGGGGTCGACATCACAACCATCAGCGCGGCGGCCCGCCGTAAGCTGGCGCGCGACATGCAGATCGTGTTCCAAGACCCCTATTCCGCACTCAATCCCCGCATGAAGGTGGGCGACATCATCGCAGAACCGCTGGTCAATCTTGGTATGCCGCAGGCCGAGATTCGCGCGCGCGTCGCCGAGGTGATGGAGACAGTCCGCCTGCCCGTTGCCTATGCCGACCGGCATCCGCACGCCTTTTCCGGCGGGCAGCGCCAGCGGATCGGCATCGCGCGCGCCCTCGCGGCCAAGCCCCGCCTGATCGTGTGCGACGAGGCTGTCTCGGCGCTGGATGTTTCGGTGCAGGCGCAGATATTGACGCTGTTGAAACAGGTACAGGCAGAGACCGGCGTCGCACTGGTCTTCATCTCGCGCACCGTGTGGCGGTTATGTATCTTGGGTCGATCGTGGAACTGGCCGAATCCGAGACGCTGTTCACCAAGCCGCGGCACCCTTATACGGCGGCCCTGCTGGATGCGATCCCCGAACCGGACCTTAAATTTCGCGGAAGGCGTCAGGTTATCGAGGGCGATATTCCCAGCCCCATCGACCCGCCGCCTGGCTGCGCCTTTCACCGCCGCTGCCCACTGGCGCAAGACATCTGCCGTACAGATCCACCCAAGCTTGAACACAAGGCGCCGGGGCACGAGGCCGCGTGTCATTTCGCAGAAACGGAAACTCCATGATCACCGAACGTACCGTCTATTCTCCGAAACCCGGCAAACTGGACGAGGTTCTTGCCACCCGCCGCCGCGCCAGTACGATCCGCCGTCGGATCGGCCTGCGCGCAGGTGAGATCAGCGTTGAGAGCGATGTGGACGGCGCACCCGTCCGCATCCAGTGGCAATGCAGTTTCATTGATGAGGCGGCACATAGTGCCGATCTGGACGCGCGTGCCGCCAGCCCCGATTTCGAAGCGATCCGCAAGACAATGAGTGGCCTGATCGACGATTTCGAACGGCAGGTCCTGCGCCGGGTGCCGATGAGCGGGTCGCGCCTGTCCCACAAGATGCTGACCGGTCTGCCCATCGCGCCCGAGGAGGTTCGCTTTCCCTCGGATGGCCGCGATTTGGCGGGGTTCCTCTATCGCCCGCCGGGAGAGGGGCCGTTTCCCCTCATGGTCACCAACCACGGCAGCAGCATTGTCCAAGGCACACAGGATCTGTGTCGCCCCAGCGTCGCGGGGTTGTTGATGTCTTGGGGTGTCGCCAGCTTTCTGCCGCACCGGCGCGGCTATGGCAATTCACCCGGCACGCCATGGCGCGAGGATGTCTCGGCTGCCTACGGGACCGAGGAATACGACGCGCAACTAGCCGCGCGGCTTGACGAGGAAAGCGACGATGTCGTCGCCGCGCGCGCTTGGGCGGCAGGGCAGACAGGTATCGACGCGGACCATATTGGTGTCATGGGGTCCAGCTTTGGCGGCACCAATACGCTGTTTGCTGCCGCGAAAGAGCCGAAATTCCGGTGCGCCGTGGAATTTGCCGGTGCCGCGATGAACTGGGACCGCACGCCGGGCCTGCGCAAGGTCATGCACGCTGCGGCCGGACGCTTGACCCAGCCGACGTTCTTTTTGCAGGCTGCGAACGACTATTCCACCCGGCCCACAACCGAACTCGCGCAGGGGCTGGAGCGTGGGTCGATCCCGGTCAGATCTCGCGTCTACCCCGCACATGGTCTTTCGAAGGACGAGGGCCATTTCCTGTATCGGGACGGCACGCTGGTCTGGGGGCCGGATGTGCATGATTTTCTGGAGGAATATCTATGAAAGGTGTCTGGCTTTCCGATCTGACATGGCCCGAGGCCAAAATGCGCTTCGATACAGGCGCGGTTGTGGTGGTGCCGATCGGTGCCGCGTCCAAGGAACACGGCCACCACTTGCCGCTCGCCACCGACTGGATCCTCGCGCAGGGCATCATGGACCGTGTGCTGGCCGAACTGCCGGTCGTCGCTGCTCCAATCCTCGGCCACGGCTATTACCCGGCTTTCCGGCACTATCCCGGCAGCCAGCACCTGAACCCCGCGACCTTCGGCGCGGTGGTCGACGAGGTGCTGGCGGGGTTCGTCGCCCAGGGTGTGAAGCGCCTGGTCCTGTTGAACACGGGCGTGTCGACCACGCCGGTGCTGACCGTCCTCGTGCGTGAATTCTACGAACGTCACCGGGTGCGCGTGATGTGCGCCAATATCACCGCCCTGGGCCGCGACACCGACGCCCTGATGAGCCAGAAATTCGGTGGGCATGGCGACGAGCACGAAACCTCGATACTCCTCGCCCTCGCGCCGGACAAAGTGCGTATGGACAAGGCCGCGCCCGATTATGGCCATCAGGAGAGCCTGCCGAAGAGCACGTTTTATGTTCCGGCATTTTTTGACGGGGACGAAAATTCGGGCTGGGACTATTCGCGCTATGGTGTTCGGGGTGACCCGAGCCTCGCCACCGCCGAAAAGGGTGAGGTCATGCTCAAGGCCATCGTGCGCGATGTGGTCCATGGGATCCGAACGCATTTCTCAGAGGCAATGGAATGACCTACGACGTAATTGTCTTGGGCTTCGGCTATGCCGGGGCAATGGCCGCAATTTCTGCCGCCGATGCTGGCGCGCGGGTTCTGCTCGTCGAGAAATCCGCGACTCCCGGTGGCATCTCAATCTGTTCTGCCGGCGGTTTGCGGATTGCCGACGATGCCGACGAGGCTTTTGAATATCTTCGGGCGACCTGCGGCGGCAAAACCCCAGATGACGTGCTGAGGGTCCTGGCAAAAGGCATGACAGACCTTCCGGATCGCCTTGACAGGCTGGCAGCGGGGCAGGGCGCAATGGTCGACCGCCGCCAGTCTTCTGGCAATTACCCTTTCGCGGGCAACGAGACCTTCGGCTTTGCCTATGTCGAGGAGCTTGAGGGTTTTGACCCGGTTCGCGATTACCCTCATGTGCGCGGAAATCCCCAAGGTGCCCTGCTATTCCATATGCTGGAACGAAATGTCGCTAGGCGCTCCGGAATAGAGGTGCAATTTGGTTGTGCCGCCAGCCGTTTGTTGACCGAAAACGGCAAGATCACAGGTGTAGTGCTTGCCGATGGCCGCGAGGTGCATGGGCCCGTGGTGCTCGCCACAGGCGGGTTCGAGGCTGACGCGGACATGCAAGCGCAATACTGGGCAGGTGGTGCGGCGCTCAGCGCGGCTTATGCGGGCAATACCGGCGATGGGATCCGCATGGCACAATCTGTGGGTGCCGATCTGTGGCACATGTGGCATTCCCACGGCTGCTATGGCTTCAAGGTGCCAGGCCATCCCTTCGGTGTGCGGGTAAAGCGCTTGCCGGACTGGCAACCGCGAGCTGGCGGGCTGCCCGACAACGATGTCCCCCGCGCGGCGTGGATCCTGCTGGATCAATCCGGCCGGCGTTTCATGAACGAATACGAACCTTACATGCAGGACACCGGAATGCGCCCGATGGGAGAGATGGATCTGTCCTGTCAGCGGTCGCTGCGCAATCCGGCGTGGTTCGTGACCGATGCCAGGGGGTTGGCGCTTTACCCGATGGCGAAACCCACATGGAACGACCCGACCGCCCGCTATGAATGGTCCTTAGACAACAGCGCCGAGGTTGCCTCGGGCTTGTTTTGCAAGGCAAATACCGTCGAGGCGCTCGCCACTATCGTCGGGGCGGACGCGAGGTATGTGGCGGACACGCTTGGTGCCTGGAGCGATATCTGCGCGTCTGCAAAGGATCCGCTCGGGCGTCCACCGTCGTCGCTCTATTCGCTTGCACCGCCATATTTCGCGGCGCCTGTCGTGCCTGTCGTCTCAAATACACAAGGTGGCCCGCGCCATGACGCAGGCCAGCGCGTGCTCGACCCATTCGGCGCGCCGATCCCTGGCCTCTGGGCAGCCGGAGAGTGTGGATCCGCCTTTGGGCATATCTATATGTCCGGAGGCAACATCGCCGAATGTTTCGTAGGAGGCGAGATCGCGGGAATCGCCGCTGCTAAATATGCGATGAGGGTCGCCGCATGACACCTATCAACATGGCCGACGACAGCCACGTCCCGTCACCGCCCGAGATGTCTGCGCTTTTGGCTGAGTTGTCGAAAGATGCCGACGCCGACTATTACGGGCAGGGTGGCGCAGTCGAGGTTTTCGAAGCTCAGGCCGCCTGCTTTCTGGGCAAGGAACGTGCGGTGATGTTTCCAACCGGCACCCTGGGAAACCAGTTGACCCTGCAGCGGCTGGCCGGCGGCGCTCCAGCGCGGGTGATCGTTCACAAACACAGCCATCTGTTCAACGACGCTGGCGACAACCTTTCCCAGCTTTCCGGCCTAACGATGGTGCCTCTGGAGGGTGCCGGTGCGGGCTATTCCGCAGCACAACTCAAGGCAGAGATATCGCGCACGAAGTCGGCGCGCGTCGCCTCGCGGATCGGCGCCGTCACGGTGGAAAGCCCCTCACGCCGGTTGAGCGGGCGCAGGTTCGGACAAGAGTTGCCTGGTGTATTGGAGACAGCACGAGCCGAGGGACTGCCGCTTTTTCTGGATGGCGCCCGAATGCTGATCGAATGCGCGTGGACCGGGCAAACACCGGCAGAGATGGCGGTACCCTTCGACGTTGTCTACATGTCGCTTTATAAATATCTGAAGGCGCCGTTTGGCTGCGTGATCGCGGGGCCAGCTTCCCTGTTAGAGGGCATCCACCATGACCGCCGCCGGTTCGGCGGATCGCTGTACCAGATGTGGCCTGCGGCCGTTCTGGCCGCCTATGCCCTTCCGCGGCAGGCCGAAGTGTGGGCAAGGGCCCGTGCGGTTGCAGACGCATGCATCCCGTTGCTGAAAGCCTCGGCGCGGCCGCCGACGACATATTCCGATGGCACGAATGTTATGATGTTCGACTGCGGTGCCAGCCCTGCCACGCTGAACGCGGCGGGGAATGCCTTTGGTCTCAAGTTCCTGCCGCCTGCCGCCGGACGTCTAGCAGTCAAGGTCAACGAAACCTGGATCGGCCACGATCCACAGAAAATCGCAAACAGCCTAGTCGATGCGCTTGAGTGGGTGGATCGCTGACGGCGAGTGCCTTGTAGAAATAACCATGAAAAGCGTCGCTTTGAAAAAACATGTGCCAAATGCACGGGCGAGTGGCTATCGCAGCCCGAGCCACAACCGCGCGGTTGGCGGGGCGCCGGCCTCAAAGTACCTGCTTGGCACCGCGTTCAATATCAGCTTGTCGAACCATGACCCGGTAATTTTTGCGGACACGGCGCGCGCCGTGGGTTTTCTGAGTTTTGGCACCTATCCCCGTTCTGGCTTCATGCACATCGACCTAGGCCCCGCGTGCAGCTTGGGCGAGCCTTTCCCCGCATGCGCAACGCCCTTTTTGCCGGAAGCCTCCCGCTCCCGCGAGGTGCTGGCCGAGAGTCGAACCCCAAGACGGCGGGGTAGATGGAATTACCACTGTCGGCGCAGCAAGTGTTCATTTGGCGCAGGACGTCCTGGCAGTGACCCAATCTGCCATCCTGCTGCTGCTGCTCTACCTCGACACCATGCGCTGGGTACTCATCGCCTTTGTCCTGGTCGAGCCCAAACGCAAAAGGTACCACTTTTCAGGGGGACTCTTCAAACGTTGACCAGGCGTTGACAAGAATTCGCCGAACCTATACACAAGCGAAACACTCAACTTTTAAGCATTTGATATATTGTATAAAAATGGTTGCGGGGACAGGATTTGAACCTGTGACCTTCAGGTTATGAGCCGAATCTTCCGGAAGATCGACTGTCCTTTGATTTCAAGAGTTTACGGGATAACCCCTTGAACCGTTTACGTTTTCGAACCGCATCTTGCCGCAGCCAACCGCAGCGGACGGGTCCAAACGGGGAACAAAGTAGTTAAACAGGTTGACCTATTGTTGACCCGGAAAATCACAAGCGGTCCGGGTGGTCCGCGCGCCACCGGATCGACCCTGCTTGCCAGAGCCAAATTCAGTCCTTTGGTTCACGAAACCGGACCGTCACACCTGGACAAGCCCGAGGTGATCGCTACCCTACCCCCTCGCTTAGCCCCGGATCAAATCATTGCCTAATGTCTGCCCTCTTTGCATCGCCCCAGGCGATACGATCGCTGCGCCGCGCCACGTTGCAGGGTGGAATGATCTGACCGTCGCGGAGCAGTTTGGCTTGCTGGCCCGCATGGGCGAGGCGCTGGCGGCAGGCGCGCTAGGTTTCGCTGCCAGTGCGGAACATGGGCATTTCCATCTCCGGGCACAGAGCTGGTCCTGGATTTTCGACCAGCTTTCTGCCGCAATAAGCTATAGCATTGGTTTCACGTCAGGCGGCAGCTTTCAAGTTTGGGTTTTGAGTATCATAGG